>Ga0129310_1002822_pt1 | contig 12179 bp, 9 predicted proteins | sample Go1ome_2_FD_94433 | JGI IMG/M metagenome (GOLD analysis project Ga0129310, IMG submission 94433) | Western lowland gorrila individual fecal microbial communities from Wisconsin, USA - Go1022A metagenome | ecosystem: Host-associated > Mammals > Digestive system > Large intestine > Fecal | place...
CGGATGTTCGGTTGCAGGATAAAAATGTAATAATACGACAGAAACGGTCAGAGTGGAGAAGCAATTTTCTGCCCTGACCGTTTGGGGATTTCAAGAGGATTGAAAGACACATATGGGAACAGAGAAATTATTTGATATTCAGGAAGAACTGAAAAAATTGCCGGATCATCCGGGGGTCTACATCATGCATGATGACCGGGATGCGATCATTTACATCGGAAAAGCCATCAGTCTGCGCAACCGGGTAAGACAGTATTTTCAGACAAGCCGGAATAAGGGACCAAAGATCGAGAAGATGGTCACACATATCGATCATTTTGAATATATTCTGACAGACTCCGAACTGGAAGCACTGGTGCTGGAATGCAATCTGATCAAGGAGCACCGGCCGAAATATAACACGATGCTGAAGGATGATAAAACCTATCCGTATATCAAAGTGACGTTGGGTGAGGCATATCCGAGGGTGCTGTTTTCCAGACAGATGAAAAAGGACAAGTCGAAATATTACGGACCGTATACCAGTGCCGGGGCGGTGAAAGACACGATTGAACTGGTGCAGAAACTGTTTCAGATCCGCACCTGTAACCGGACATTGCCCCGGGATATCGGAAAAGAGCGGCCATGCCTGAATTATCATATTCATCAGTGCCAGGCACCGTGTCAGGGATATATTTCAAAAGAAGACTACCGTTTGCAGATTCGCGGAGCCATGGAGCTGTTAAACGGCAATTTCGCACCGGTGATCAAAAACCTGGAGGAAAAAATGCAGGCGGCATCGGAGGCACTGGAATTTGAGAAAGCCATGGAGTTTCGGGATCTGCTGACCAGTGTGCGACAGGTGGCACAAAAGCAGAAAATCACCAGTTTTGACGGAGAAGACCGGGATATTCTGGCCCTTGCCATGGATGACCGGGATGCAGTAGTGCAGGTATTCTTTGTCCGTGAGGGCAGACTCATCGGGCGGGAACATTTTCATGTGACTATCGGAGCCGAGGATACGAAGAAAGAAGTGCTGTCTACCTTCATCAGCCAGTATTATGCGGGAACCCCCTTTGTGCCAAAGGAGATCATGCTTCCGATGGAAATCAATGACGCAGATGTGGTGGCGGAATGGCTGTCAGCAAAACGCGGACAGAAAGTATATATCCGCGTGCCGAAAAAGGGACAGCGGGAAAAACTTGTGGAACTTGCGGAACAGAATGCGGTTATGGTATTAACCCAGGATAAGGAAAAAATCCGGCGGGAAGAAGGGCGGACCATCGGAGCCGTCAAGGAAATCGCAGAACTTCTGGATCTTGGCTATGTCAAGCGAATGGAAGCTTATGATATTTCCAACACCAACGGATTTGAATCCGTTGGATCCATGGTGGTCTATGAGCGTGGAAAACCATGCCGGAGCGATTATCGAAAATTTAAGTTAAAAACAGTGACCGGACCAGATGATTATGCCTCCATGCGGGAGGTATTGACCCGTCGTTTTACTCATGGAATGGAAGAACGGGCGCAGAACCGTCAGAAAGATCTGGCGCCGGAGTATGGCAGTTTTACCAAGTTCCCGGATCTGATTCTGATGGACGGTGGAAAAGGACAGGTCAACATTGCGCTGGAAGTGCTGGACGAATTAAAACTTGCAATTCCGGTTTGTGGTATGGTAAAAGATGATCATCACAGAACCCGTGGATTGTACTTTAACAATGAAGAAATCCCGATTGACCGGCATTCGGAAGGCTTCCGACTGATCACCAGAATTCAGGATGAGGCGCACCGGTTTGCCATCGAGTATCACCGCTCATTGCGCAGCAAGCAGCAGGTGCATTCTGTGCTTGACGATATTCCGAATATCGGTGAGATGAGAAGAAAAGCGTTGATGCGTCAGTTCCAGTCTTTGGAAAAAATCCGCGAGGCATCGATCGAACAGCTGCGGGAAGTGGATGGCATGAATGAAAAAGCTGCGCAGTCCGTATACCAATTCTTCCATAAGCAGTGAAAAAGTGGTATACTTACTGTACCTATTCACAGGAAGTGAAAAATAATATAACAGTAACTATCTTGGCTCTGAATAGTTGCCAATATATACAGAAATGGAGAAAATAGAATGCAGGGAGTCAGTGTACAACAGTTAGCAGAAAAAATGAAATTTAAATGCTTCACCCCATGTGTGGACATGTCAAAACGAATGATCACTTCATCGGAGATCAATCGTCCGGCGCTGGAACTGGCCGGTTATTTTGAACATTTTGCGGAAGAACGGATTCAGATCATCGGAATGGTAGAGTATTCTTATCTGGAAACGCTGGATGAGGATGTGCGTGAGGAGCGTTATCGAAAACTTCTGGGATTTAACGTACCATGTGTCATTATGTGCCGTGGTTATGAACCGGATGAGAAAGTACTGCAGATTGCAGGGGAACGTGGAATTCCGATCCTTGGTTCTATGGATGCAACTTCCAATGTGGCTGCGGAGGCAATTTATTTCCTGACAGCAAAACTGGCCCCATGCATTTCCATTCATGGTGTACTGGTTGATATTTATGGTGAAGGTGTGCTGATCATGGGTGAGAGCGGCATTGGAAAAAGTGAGGCTGCCCTGGAGCTGATTCGCCGTGGACACCGTCTCGTTACCGATGATGTGGTAGAAATCCGCAAGATCAACAACAATACGCTGGTTGGTACCTCACCGGATATTACGCGGTATTTTATCGAATTGCGTGGTATCGGAATCATTGATGTAAAGACACTGTTTGGTGTAGAGTGTGTCAAGGAACAGCAGACCATTGATCTGGTTATCAAACTGGAAGACTGGAAGAAGGACAAAGAGTATGACCGTCTGGGCCTGGAAGAGGAATATGCGGAAATCCTGGGCAACAATATCGTGTGCCATTCCATTCCGATTCGTCCGGGACGAAACCTTGCGGTTATCTGTGAGGCTGCGGCTGCAAACCACAGACAGAAAAAGATGGGGTACAATGCGGCAAAAGAGCTGTACCGCAGAGTGGAAAATAATTTAAAAAATGGTAATTCTACAGAGATTTAAATAAAGGAGTGTAACAGTATGGAGCGAAAAAACGCATGGAAAAAATATACAGGGGAAGAAAAGGCAGCAGTATTTGCTTACGGTGAAGAGTACCGTCAGTTTATCTCTGACTGCAAGACAGAGCGCGAGTGCGTGACAGAGTTAAAAAAACGTGCAGCTGCAGCTGGTTTTCAGGATATGGAAGAAGTAATCGCAAAAGGCATCACACTGAAAGCCGGAGACCGTGTATTTGCAGATAACAAAGGAAAGAGCTTTGCCATGTACATCATTGGTCAGAAACCAATGGAGGAAGGTATGAACATCCTTGGTGCACATATCGATTCCCCTCGACTGGATCTGAAGCAGAATCCGCTGTATGAGGATACCGATATGGCATTACTTGATACTCATTACTACGGTGGCGTGAAGAAATATCAGTGGGTGACACTTCCGCTGGCTATGCACGGTGTGATCGCAAAAAAAGACGGTTCTGTGGTAACCATCAGTATCGGTGAAAAACCGGAAGATCCGGTATTTGGAGTCAGTGATCTGCTGATCCACCTTTCCGGAGACCAGCTGGAGAAAAAAGGCGCAAAAGTCATTGAGGGCGAGGCGCTTGATATTCTGGTTGGAAGCATGCCGCTAGAGGCAAAGACAGAGGAAGAGAAGAAAACAAAAGAGCTGGTTCAGGCAAATGTATTGAATATCTTAAAAGAGACCTATGGTGTGGAGGAAGAGGATTTCCTTTCCGCAGAGATCGAGATCGTTCCGGCAGGACCGGCCAGAGATTACGGTTTTGACCGCAGCATGATCATGGGTTATGGACATGATGACCGCGTGTGCGCATACCCGTCCTTTTCCGCAATCGTTGAGATGGATAAACCGGAACGTACCAGCGTATGCCTTCTGGTAGACAAAGAGGAGATCGGAAGCGTTGGCGCAACCGGAATGCAGTCCCGTTTCTTTGAAAATATGACGGCTGAAGTAATGAATGCATGCGGCGATTACAATGAATTAAAACTGCGTCGTGCACTGCAGAATTCCAAAGTGCTTTCTTCTGATGTAAGTGCTGCCTTTGACCCGAACTATCCGAGTGTCATGGAAAAGAAAAATGCGGCATATTTTGGAAGAGGTCTGGTATTCAACAAATATACAGGAGCCAGAGGAAAATCAGGATCCAATGATGCAGGTGCAGAGTATGTGGCTGAGATCCGCAAGATCATGGATGACAATCAGGTATACTTCCAGACAGCGGAACTTGGTAAAGTAGATCAGGGCGGCGGCGGAACCATCGCTTATATCCTTGGAAATTACAACATGCAGGTTATCGACAGTGGTGTGGCTGTGCTGAATATGCATGCACCATGGGAAATCATCAGCAAAGCGGATCTGTATGAAGCAAAATGCGGTTACAAAGCATTTTTAAAGGATGCATAAAAGAGTGGAGCAGAGCATGAATCAGGAAATATATGAGATTTTATGTGACATCTGCGGTGCGGAATCTGTGTTTTTGCAGGAGCCGATGAGCAGACATACAACCTTCCGCACCGGCGGACCGGCAGATGTGCTGGTAATGCCGAAGGCGGAACAGATCAGCCGGATCCTGGATGCCTGCCGTAAGGCAGGGCAGCCGTGGACGGTGATTGGAAATGGAAGCAATCTGCTGGTGGGCGACGGCGGCATCCGCGGCGTCGTTCTGGAGATCGGCAGACAGATGGCTGAGATTCAGATCGACGGAACATCGATCACAGCCGGTGCAGGGGCAATGCTTTCCAGCATTGCGTCCAAAGCGGCCCAGGCAGCCCTGACCGGGATGGAGTTTGCCTCAGGAATCCCGGGCAGTCTTGGCGGTGCGGTGGTTATGAATGCAGGTGCCTACGGCGGCGAGATGAAAGATATTTTAAAAGAAGTGACAGTGTTGACACCGGAAGGCGAGTTACGGACACTTTCAGTGGAGGAACTGGACTTATCCTATCGACACAGTATCATTCCGGAGCGCGGATATCTGGTTGTTCAGGCAGTACTGGAATTACAGCCGGGAAAACCGGAGGAGATTCAGGCCATCATGGATGACTTAAAAGAAAAAAGGGTGAGCAAACAGCCGTTGGAATATCCGAGCGCGGGAAGTACGTTCAAACGACCGGAAGGATATTTTGCGGGAAAACTGATCCAGGATGCGGGACTTCGCGGATTCCAGGTGGGCGGTGCCCAGGTATCCGAAAAGCACTGTGGATTTGTGATCAACAGAGATCATGCCACATCTGCAGATATCTGCAGTCTGATGGATCAGGTATCAGACATTGTGTTTGAAAAATTTGGTGTCCGTCTGGAACCGGAAGTGAAAAAAATCGGAGCGTTTTAACACGGACGTGAAAGTCGAAATGTGTGTGCTTCGGATGTTGTGAGAGAAATGTACGAAAAAGGTGGGGCAGCAATATGGAATATGTGATCGTAACAGGAATGTCAGGAGCCGGAAAATCAACTGCGTTGAAGATTATGGAGGATATCGGTTATTTTTGCGTCGATAATTTTCCGATTCCATTGTTGGAAAAGTTTGCGGAGTTTGCGGATTCCGGTGAGACGCAGTATCAGAGAATCGCCTTTGGACTGGATATCCGAAACGGAAGTTCGCTCAAACAGCTGAAACCGATGATCGCAAATTTGCGGGGCAGTGGCAATGTGATCCGGATCCTGTTTATGGATGCTTCCGATCAGGTACTGGTAAAACGATACAAAGAAACCAGGAGAGCGCATCCGCTGGCAGGAAATGACCGGGTAGAGAAAGGCATTGAACTGGAACGCAAACAGATTGGCTTTCTGAAGGAGATGGCGGATTATATTATTGATACGAGTCAGCTGCTCACCAGAGAATTGCATGCGGCACTGGGAAATATTTTCCTGGAAAAACGGGAGTATGACAATATTTACCTGACGGTGCTTTCCTTTGGGTTTAAATACGGAATTCCTGCTGATGCAGATCTGGTTTTTGATGTGCGTTTTCTGCCGAATCCGTATTATCTGGAGGAACTGCGGCCAAAGACTGGAAATGATCCGGAAATCCAGCAGTTTGTCATGAATAGTCCGGAAGCAGGCATTTTTCTGGATAAATTAGAAGATATGATCCGGTTTCTGATTCCGAATTATATCAAAGAAGGGAAAAACCAGCTGGTGATCGCAATCGGCTGTACGGGCGGCAAGCACCGTTCGGTAACATTGACGAATGCAATCTATCAGAGATTACAGAAAAATCAGAAATACGGTTTGCGTGTGGAACATCGAGATATCGAGAAGGACGCAAAAAGAGGAAAGTAATTTAAGGGAGTATCGGTACTATGTCTTTTTCAGGGGAAATGAAAGAGGAAATCGGGCGGCTGATCCCGGACAGCGAGGAAAGTGTCCGGGCGGAGCTTATGGCAATCATCCGGTTTTGCGGCAGGATCCTCCGTGAGGAGGACAGTCTGGCAGTTTTTATGGAAACAGAAAATGTCGTGCTGGCAAAGACGTATGTAAAATTGATCAAGCGAGCCTTTGATATTCAGGTACAGCTTGAAATACGGCGGCATGGGACAGGGCGGAGTAACCAGTATTTTATTTTGCTGTCAGAGCGACCGGAAGATATGCTGTATTCGGAGGAAAAACCGGAGCGCAGGAAACTGCAGCAGGCACTGATGGATATCTGTATCTGGAGTGCGCAGACAAATCCGGGAAATCTGATACAGACGATGGACAGTCGCAGGGCATATATCCGGGGGGCTTTTTTATGTGCAGGGTCGATGAGTGATCCGGGCAAGTCTTATCATTTTGAAATTGTCTGTGATGATATGGCAACGGCAGAATTTCTGAAAGAGCAGATGCGTTTTTTTGAGATCAATGCAAAACTGATTATGCGGAAGCAGAAACCTGTTGTTTATCTGAAGGACAGCGAGGAGATCATTCAGATCATGAATGTGATGGAAGCACATAAATCACTGATGGAACTGGAAAATATCCGTATCATCAAGGATATGCGAAACAGTGCAAACCGGCAGTCGAACTGCGATTCTGCCAATATCAACAAAATGGTGAAGACGGCTGCAAAGCAGGTGGATGATATTCATTATATTGAAGAACATCTCGGTCTGGAACAGCTTCCGCCGACAATTCGGGAGATGGCGCAGGTACGGCTGGATCATCCGGATGTATCCTTGCAGGAACTTGGGGCATATCTGAATCCACCGGTGGGAAAGTCCGGAGTGAATCACAGACTCAGAAAATTAAAGGAAATTGCGGAAAGCTTGAGGACCGAAGAGGAGAATTAAAATGGATAAGAAAAAATTATTATTTATATTTAATCCGAGATCCGGAAAGGGACAGATTCGAAATCAGCTGGTGTCAATTGTGGACACGTTTGTAAAAAGCGGGTATGAGGTAACGATTCATCCAACCCAGGAAAAAGAAGATGCTGTGCGTAAAGTGGAAGAATGTGCGGAAGAATATGATATGATCGTCTGCAGCGGCGGCGACGGTACACTGGATGAAGTTGTCAGCGGCATGATGCGGTGTGATGGCATTGCTCCCATTGGTTATATTCCGGCCGGAAGTACCAACGATTTTGCGCAGTCCTTAAAAATTCCGAAAAATATGCTTCAGGCTGCCAATGTGGCGGTGAATGGACGGCCGTTTCCATGTGATGTGGGTGAATTTAATGAAGATTATTTTGTGTATATTGCAGCTTTCGGTCTGTTTACAGATGTATCTTATATGACAAATCAGAAGCTGAAAAATATATTTGGTCATGTGGCTTATATCCTGGAAAGTGCAAAGAGACTGTACGATATCCCTTCTTATTATCTGGAAGTGGAAGTAAATGGTGAGACAATCCGGGATGAATTTATTTACGGTATGATCACAAATTCAATCTCCGTGGGCGGCATGAAAAACATGACCGGAAATAACGTAAAACTGGATGACGGTGAATTTGAAGTGACACTGATCAAGATGCCGCAGAATCCGATCCAATTGAACGAGATTCTGGCAAATCTTGTGATGCCGAAAGATATCGAGACGCCTTATATTTATACGTATAAGACAGATCATATTAAACTTCGCTGTGATGATTATGTGCCCTGGACTCTGGATGGAGAGTACGGTGGTGAGCACAAAGAAGTGGAAATTTTCAACCGATGTCGGCGGATCAGTTTCATGATTGAAAAATAATACTTTCTTTTTTGGAGAGATACGGTTATAATGTTATTATATTAACAATATTTTTTTAAACAAATGGAGGATCTCATTATGTTAGTTTCAGCAAAAGAAATGCTTGAAAAAGCAAAAGCAGGTCACTATGCAGTTGGTCAGTTCAATATCAACAACCTTGAGTGGACAAAAGCAATCCTGTTAACCGCTCAGGAGAATAACTCCCCGGTTATTCTTGGTGTTTCTGAAGGTGCCGGCAAATACATGGCTGGTTACAAGACCGTTGTTGGTATGGTAAATGGTATGCTGGAAGAGTTAAATATCACAGTTCCGGTTGCATTACATCTGGATCACGGCAGCTATGACGCTTGCTACAAATGTATTGAGGCTGGTTTTTCATCTGTAATGTTTGATGGTTCTCATTATCCGATCGAAGAGAACGTTGCAAAGACAAAAGAGCTTGTTGCTGTATGTAAAGAGAAAGGATTATCTCTTGAGGCAGAAGTTGGTGCCATCGGCGGCGAGGAAGACGGCGTTGTAGGCATGGGCGAGTGTGCAGATCCGGACGAGTGTAAAGCAATCGCTGATCTTGGCGTAACAATGCTTGCAGCAGGTATCGGTAACATTCACGGAAAATATCCGGAAAACTGGGCAGGATTAAGCTTTGAGACTCTGGATGCTATCCAGCAGAAGACAGGCGATATGCCATTAGTTCTTCACGGTGGTACAGGTATTCCGGATGACATGATCAAGAAAGCAATCTCTCTCGGTGTTGCAAAGATCAACGTAAATACAGAGTGCCAGCTTGTATTCGCTGAAGCTACAAGAAAATATATCGAAGAGGGCAAAGATCTGGTAGGTAAAGGATTCGATCCTAGAAAAGTACTTGCTCCTGGTTTTGAAGCAATCAAAGCAAAAGTAAAAGAGAAAATGGAAATTTTTGGTTCTATCGACAAAGCCTGAGAATTTGTAAAAAGTTACGAAAATTTAGCGTTTTACAACTCATAATTGTTGAAATGGACAAAAATGTTTTCGGCCTCTTGCAATTTTCAGAATTTTGTACTATGTTAGTTGCAAGACATGAATACGTGCTGAACAAGGGTGTTCCAACAAAAGGTGGAATACCCTTTTCTGCTATAAAAAGATAAAATTGATCATTTAACCAAATAAAATGTGTAGCAGTTATTGGGTTATGAACAAGTAGCAGGAACGGATTGTGAATATCCGTTGCCTATAGCAGAATTGCTCCGGATACATAATAAAAACGTGAGCAGATCAGTATATACTCAGGGGAACTGTAAAAAATTGAGAAAAGAGAGGAATCAAGAAGATGAGTGAATATTTCAAAGTCGCTGATATTTTCGGCGAAAATGTATTCAATGACACTGTGATGAAGGAAAGACTTCCGAAAAAAGTGTATCAGAAATTGCAGGAGACCATCAAAGAGGGAACAGATCTGGATCTTGCAACTGCAGACATCATTGCACATGAGATGAAAGAATGGGCAATCGAGCAGGGCGCAACACATTATACCCATTGGTTCCAGCCGCTGACAGGTGTGACAGCAGAGAAACATGATTCATTTATTACTGCTCCGAATGAGCAGGGTAAAGTACTGATGAGCTTTTCTGGTAAAGAGCTGATCAAAGGTGAGCCGGATGCATCTTCTTTCCCGTCCGGAGGACTTCGTGCAACCTGTGAGGCAAGAGGTTATACAGCCTGGGATTGTACTTCTTACGCATTTGTAAGACATGATGCAGCAGGTGCAACACTTTGTATCCCGACCGCTTTCTGCTCCTACAAAGGTGAGGCACTGGATCAGAAGACACCACTTCTTCGTTCCATGCAGGCAATCAACACACAGTCTTTACGTTTACTGAGATTATTCGGAAATACAACTTCGAAAAAAGTTACTCCATCTGTTGGTTCCGAGCAGGAGTATTTCCTGGTAGATAAAGAAAAATATTTAAGAAGAAAAGACCTGATCTACACCGGTCGTACCTTATTTGGTTCCATGCCGGCAAAAGGACAGGAAATGGATGACCATTACTTCGGAAGCATCCGTCCACGTATTGCTGCATTTATGAAAGATGTAAATGAAGAACTGTGGAAACTGGGTGTTCCGGCAAAGACACAGCATAATGAGGTTGCTCCGGCACAGCATGAGCTGGCTCCGATTTATGAGACATGTAACCTTGCACTGGATCACAACCATCTGGTTATGGAAGTGCTGAAAAAGAAAGCAAATGAGCATGGACTTCAGTGTCTGCTTCATGAGAAACCATTTGACGGTGTCAACGGTTCCGGTAAACATAACAACTGGTCTATCACAACCGATGATGGTATCAACCTGTTAGAGCCGGGCAAAACACCGCATGAGAACATTCAGTTCCTTCTTGTACTTGCCTGCATTCTGAAAGCAGTAGATGATCATGCAGATCTTCTTCGCTGGTCTGCAGCAGACGTAGGAAATGATCACAGACTTGGAGCAAACGAGGCCCCGCCAGCAATCATCTCCGTATTCCTTGGCGAGCAGCTTGACGATGTGATCAGCCAGCTGATCAGCACAGGTTCTGCAACACACTCCTTAAAAGGCGGCGTATTACAGACAGGTGTAGCTTCGCTGCCGGATCTTGCAAAAGATGCAACAGATCGAAACAGAACATCACCGTTTGCATTTACCGGAAACAAATTCGAGTTCCGTATGGTTGGTTCTCAGGATTCCATTTCCGCACCAAACGTTGTATTGAATACCATCGTTGCAGAAGCATTCGAGGAAGCATGCGATGAGCTGGAAAAAGCAGAAGATGTAAATGAGAAAGCTCATGACCTGATCAAGAAATATCTGACAGAGCATCAGAGAATCATCTTCAATGGTGATGGATACTCCGATGCATGGGTAGAGGAAGCAGAGCGCAGAGGATTACCAAATATCAGATCCATGGTAGATGCAATCCCGGCACTGACCACAGATAAAGCAGTAAATATGTTCGAAAAATTCGGCGTATTTACAAAAGCTGAGTTAGAGTCCCGTGAAGAGATTCAGTACGAGATCTATGCAAAAGAGATCAACATTGAAGCAAGAGCCATGATCAACATCACAAGTAAGACACTGATCCCGGCAGTTATCAAATACATTACTTCTCTGGCAGAGTCCATCAATGCAGTAAAAGCTGCATGCGATTGTGATATCAGCGTTCAGACAGAGCTGCTGCAGGAGGCATCCGGATTATTATCTGATACCAAAGTTGCTCTGGCAAAACTGGAAGAGGTAACAGATAAAGGTCTGACCATGGGTGACGGCGTAGCACGTGCTGCTTACTATCGTGATGAAGTTACAACTGCTATGGCAGAACTTCGTGCCCCGATCGACAAACTTGAGATTATCGTTGATAAGAAAGTATGGCCAATGCCATCTTACGGCGATCTTATTTTCGAGGTTTAAAAAACGGTATTATCTAATCCCCTTAGTTAGTATATACATCAAACGAAAAAGAACCGGAAGTCAAATTCCGGTTCTTTTTCATTTGGTAGAAACGTTGGTAAAATGTTTTGATTTTAATTTTAAACGTCTGTTTTTTAATAAGATATAAAGTGTAGCCAGCGTGAAGGTAAGTACGGCGGTGATCAGAAAATCATCAATGCCATGATCTTTATGCTTGTACAGCAGTTTATAATAAATGCTCCAGACGTACATATGGGTCAGATACAAAATCATGCTGGACTGACGCATAAAAAGATAAAGTCGGTGCTTTTTCAGGGAAGCATGTTCTACCATACCGAAAAAGCTGACTGAAATTACGATCAGCAGACAGGCATTGATGACGGATGCACGAATCAGAAAACTGGCAATCAATCCGATGGGAAGCAGGAGCCTGTTCAGGAAAACGGGAGGTTTTCGGTTGGCAAGCAGCATTCCAAGAGGAAGATAAATGCCACCGGTAAAAATACGTCCATGCTGTACGGTATGATGTATGAGCGGTAAAAG
>Ga0129310_1002823_pt1 | contig 12177 bp, 10 predicted proteins | sample Go1ome_2_FD_94433 | JGI IMG/M metagenome (GOLD analysis project Ga0129310, IMG submission 94433) | Western lowland gorrila individual fecal microbial communities from Wisconsin, USA - Go1022A metagenome | ecosystem: Host-associated > Mammals > Digestive system > Large intestine > Fecal | place...
GGTGGCATTGGCACCGGCCAGGCACTGGGCCATGGAAAAACCAAGACCGGTTGCCCCGCCTGTGATGACGGCAACCTTTCCCTCCAGGTTAAATATGTCGATATATGATTTCATGGCGCCTCCTATAAAAAAAATTGAATCACTGGATGAAACACCCCGTCATTACAGATCATGAACGGATTCTCAAATTACATTTTGACATAATTATACAAAAGACCGCCTGCCAATGCAAGCGGCCTTATGCCGTTATACGCGCATATCACTGTCTCCCTGTATCAATCACTATATGCGCCTGTCTCCTCATGCCAATTACTGATCTGTATCTTATAAGGGCAGCCTGGTGTTTCGTACACATCCTAACCCGCCATCTCCCTGACAGCCTCTGCCACAGCTTCCTTCGTCAGCCCGTGATAAGCCAGGACTTCCTGATAATTATGGCCGCTGCAGCCAAATGTATCTTTAATCCCCACCATCTTCATGGGCAGGGGGTCTTCACATAAAGCCTCGGCCACAGCGCTTCCCAGCCCTCCTGCCACATTATGCTCCTCGGCCGTAACCACGGCCCTGCAGCCCTCGGCCATTTTCCTCATTACCTCTTTATTCATTGGCTTGATTGTAGATACATTGATTACCCTTACGGAGATACTGCCTTCCAGTTCTTTGGCTGCCTCCAGGGCCACTCCTGTCATATATCCCGCTGCAAACAGGGCAACGTCGGTTCCATGCTTCAGTATCCTCGGCACACCGATTTCAAACCGCGCCCCCTCTTTTGTCACATTGGGATAGTCATTGCGGTTCAGGCGGAGATAACATGGTCCCTTCATTTGTGCAATTGCCTTTACTGCTTCCCTTGTTTCATTTGCATCCGCAGGACAGATGACCGTCATGTTCGGCACGGCACGGAAGATAGCCATATCCTCCACGCACTGGTGCGTGGCGCCGTCCCCAAAATCAGACAGGCCTGACGATGAACCGCATATCTTCACATTCAGTTTTCCAATTGCAATGGTCTGGCGTATCTGGTCATAGGCACGGCCGCCTGCAAATACGGCAAATGAATTTGTGAACGGGATTTTACCGGTCTGGGCCAGTCCTGCCGCAACGCTTGTCATGTTGGCTTCAGCAATCCCCATTTCAAAGTGCCGCTCCGGAAACTCTGCTTCAAACAGTTTTCCCATGGTAGAGCCGCCCAGGTCCGCATCCAATACCACAATCCGTTGATCCTGTCTTCCCAGCTCCACCAATGTATTGCCATAAACCATTCTCTGATTCGTATCGCTCATCTGTGCGCCTCCTGCCTTTGCACTCCTGACCAGTCCTGCTCCGCGGCATGGTCCTGCACCGCTAACTCCTCCAGGGCCTGTCTATAGGTTTCTTCCGTCAGCATGCCGTTGTGGTAGCCCACCACATTCTCTGCAAAGCTGACCCCTTTTCCCTTAACCGTATTGGCAACAATCACCGTGGGCATGCCTTTTACATAATCGGCCTGATTAAGGGCGTCAAGAATCTGTCTCATATCATGTCCGTCTATTTCTATCACATGCCAGCCAAAGCTCAAAAATTTTGCAATGATATCCCCGGTATCAAAACGTTCTTTGGTCCTTCCATTGGCCTGGAGACCGTTCCTATCCACAATAGCCACCAGATTGTCTGCCCTAAACGCGCTGGCTGCCATTGCCGCCTCCCATATCTGCCCTTCCGCAATCTCTCCGTCGCCCACCAGCACATACGTCTTGCTTTCAATCTTATCCAGCCTCTGACCCAGGGCCATACCCAGTCCAATGGAAAGCCCCTGCCCCAGCGAACCCGTACCCGCCTCGATTCCCGGGGTCTTCTGTACATCCGGATGTCCTTGCAGATATGAGCCGATTTCCTTTGTGTGCTTCAAATCCTCCACCGGGAAATAACCGCATTCCGCCAGCGCCGCATATTGAAGGATTCCCACATGCCCCTTGCTTAATAAGAACCTGTCCCTTTCCCTCCATCCGGGGTTTTCCGGCTTGTGCTTCATCTTGTAAAAATAGAGGGCCGCCACGATATCTGCAGATGAATTGGATCCTCCTATATGTCCGGCCACCCCAACGCCCATGCTGATGACCACATCCCTTCTCAGCCTTTGGGCCTGGCATTTTAAGCTTTCTATTAATTTATCATCATATTCCATTTTCCTATCCTCCCCTCTCAATTGACAGCAACCACTTTTATTAAATCCCCGGGCGTCTTTGCCAGTTTCTCAAAATAGGCGGGCGCCTCTTTCAGGCTGATGGTCTTACTAATTAAAGGTTCTGCATGGATTTCTCCCCGGTTGACCATTCCTGCCACAACTTCAAACTCATCATAACCATAAAGGAACGACCCCTGCACGGAAAGCTCCCTTGTGACGATTTCCTGCATGTTAACCTCTATCATCGGTCTGTTATTGCCTATCCATACAGCCCGGCCCCCAAACCGCAATGCAGTCATGGCCTGCTGTACCGAAGGCCCCGCACCCACGGCCTCAATGGCAGCATCCACCCCCTTGCCTCCTGTCTCTTCCAGGATTCTGGCTTTAAAATCCTGGCTCTTCGGATCTATGACAGCATCTGCGCCCATCTCCCCGGCAACCCTTAAACGGTGGCAGCTTAAATCTGAGATAAGGATCTTGCCTGCCTTCTTCATTTTTACACATGCCAGGGCCAGCAGCCCAATGGTTCCCGCACCCACAATCAACACGGTTTTTCCTTCCAGTTCCCCTGCATGTTCCACACTCCTGTACGCGACCGCCAACGGCTCAAACAGGGAACCCATTGAAAAGGAAACCTTATCAGATAAGGAAAAACAGCATTTTGCCGGTACACAGATATACTCTGCAAACGCCCCATCCACATCCAGCACACCAAAAGCCCTTTTATTCAGACACAGATGGACCTGGCCCTTTTTGCACATTTCACAGTTCCCGCAAAAATCCACCGGATAGACAGATACCCTGTCCCCAGGCTTCCACCCTTCCACATCTTGCCCCAGTCCTGCAATTTCCCCTGCAAATTCATGCCCCATTATCATGGGCGCTGTCCTTCTTCCTGTGATTCCCATATAGCCGTGGACATCACTGCCACATATCCCACAGGCCCTTACCCTGATTTTCACTTCTCCCCGCCGCGGCGTCACATCCGGTACATCCCGGTATGTAAGGGTATCCGGCCCTTCATAAACAATTCCCTTCACCTTATTTTCCCCCTGTCCGCCTTATCCTTATCTGTTCCCTCATTCTCCCTGTGCTCCATATCGGGAATATGGTTCATCCACACGTTCATCTTCCCAGCCCCCCGGTTGGCCCAGGCATAATACGGGACAGCCTTCAGCTTGACCGGTTCAAAGTAACGCCTGGACACAGGCTGGTATAATCTTCCCTTCCACTGTTCCCGGTTCCTTCTTATGCCCTGTACCTGAATGGTACAGATTCCTCCCAGGAGGTTTTCTTCAAAGCCCGCCTCCAACCGGCTGTTGCCGGTCAGGATGCAGTCGAATAAATCCCCATCATTGTCCTCTTCCTCCACACAGTAAACCAGCGGGCCATATTGTATGGCTGCTTTCCCGCAATCCATCCTGACTCCCGGGTGGGCCTCCATTAATACGGGTTTCATGGGCAGGCTTAAATCCAGGTGTCCGTTGGCGTTCCATTTCTTCCTCACATAGAGATATCCCCTGTCTTCCCAGATTTCTGCATCCCCTGCCTCAAGTACCGGCTGCCCGCTCCATTCCGGTATCCGAAGGGCCAGTGTCCACTCCTCATCCAGGTCAGTCACTACCGTAATCTTTATATCCCCCTGCCATGGATAGGCTGTCTCCTGACGGATGACTACGTTTTTATCCCTGACCCTGATATCAGCCGTTCCCTCCTGATAGAGATGCACGTACACGGCCTGTCCCCCATTATCCAGTTTTCCCTGGGTATATTGATAACCGCCAAGGGATTCCAGCAGCCTTGCCAGATTCATGGGACAGCAGGACACTGCAAACCAGCGCTGGCGCTGCGGGAACATGCGCGGGTTGCGGATGATCCTGTCCTGGAACATTTCCGGATGGGAAGCCAGATGATTGGCATAAAAGAAACGGTCCCCGCCAAGGGATACCCCGCTGAGCACCCCGTTATAAAGCGCCCTTTCCATCACATCGCCATATCTCCGGTCCGGTGACACCTGAAGCATCCTGAATCCCCACATGACCATGGCAACAGAAGCGCATGTCTCATGGTAGGACTCCTCGTTGGGAAGATGGTAATCAAAGTTGAACCTCTCACACCCATCCTGGGAGCCGATACCTCCGGTAATATACATCCTCTTTGACGTAACATTGTCCCAAAGACGGACACATGCCTGCCAAAGACTTTTATCCCCTGTCTCTGCCGCCACATCCGCCATGCTTCCTCCCATATAAGCCAGCCGGACCGCATGGCCTTCCGCCGTCACCTGTTCCCTGACAGGCAGATGTGCCTGGAACAGGGCATATGGTCCCTGGGACAAAAAGCTTTTTCCTAAAATTCCCTTGGGGCCCCCGTCCTCCGGGTCCCTTCCCTGTTTTCTTGCCTCTTCTTCAAAGAAATATGGCTGCTTTCCCCTCTCGTTCAGGAAATAGGCTGCCAGTTCCAGATAATTCTGTTTACCCGTCAGACGGTACAGCTTCACCAGGGCCAGCTCTATCTCCTGATGGCCCGGATACCCGTGGATCTGATAATCTGCCGGGCCGAACACACGGTCAATGTGGTCGGCATACCGTTCCACGATTTCCAGTAATTTTGCCTTCCCCGTGGCTTCATAGTATGCAACCGCTGCCTCTATCAGATGTCCGGCGCAGTACAGTTCATGCATGCGGTGTACATTGGTCCAGCGTTTTCCGGGTTCAACCACTGTATAGTAGGTATTCACATACCCGTCCGGCATCTGCAGCTTCCCGAAATCATCTATGATTCCATCAATCACTGCCTCTGTTTCCGGATTTCTTTGATACCAGAGGGCATAAGATGCCCCCTCAATCCATTTTGCCAGATCGGAATCCCAGTAATGATGGGGCCTGGGTATTGTTTCCCCATCCGCCAGATTCTCCTCCAGGACACCGTCTATGGTAAACACTCCCTTTCCGGGTCCGCTGTTCTCCCGGGGCTTATAAATACATTTTACGGAATCCACCCTGCCGGAGCTTTTGCACTGCTCATACTCAGCCGGAAGGGTTACCTGTTCATTTATTTCCTGTCTCTTCTTCCAGAACCCGCCTGTAAACCTTACATTTTTCCAGCTTACAGGAAGGGACTTCTGCCATCTCTCATCCATAATTCCATCCTTTCAGACACCTTTTCAACATCAGCCTTTGACTGCGCCGGCCGTAATACCCGTAATAAGATACTTCTGAAGACATATGAATATCAGAAGCACGGGTATGGTCAGGATTACCGCAAATGCCATCAGGCTGTTCCATTCAATCCCATATTCACCGATAGCCTTATACATATTAACCGTCAGGGGATATAGGCGGTCGGTCTTGATAAAGGTCAGGGCCCCCATCAGGTCCCCCCATCCCCAGAGAAAGGTAAATGCAGCTGAAACCACAATACCCGGATAAGTAATGGGGACCATTACCCGCCAGAACACCTGGAAACGGCCGCACCCGTCAATAATGGCAGCGTCCTCCAGTTCCTTGGGAATATCCAGAAAATATGGCCGGAGTGTAATGATACAGAAAGGAATGCTGTGCAGGCAGGTAAAAATAACAGGCGCTGCCAGGGTATCTAAAATAGCAATTTTTTTAAATGTCATGAATAGCGGGGAGAGGAACAGCACCGTGGGCAGCATCTGTGTTATCAGGATTGCCAACAGCACCGCCCGGTTGATACTCAGCTTAAAGCGTGCCAGCCCGTACGCGGACAAGGTGGCCAGCAAGGTAGAGATGATTGTGGTGGCTGCCGCTATGACAAAACTGTTCCTGAAACTGATCCAGATAGGCACGCTTCCTCTGATAAATAACTGTGATATGTATCCTTCCAGTTCAATCTTTTCAGGAAAAAAGGTTGGGACTTCGGCAAAGATCTCCTTTGATGATTTAAGGGAGGTAATTACCATCCAGTAGATGGGAAACAAAAATAACAGCAGCACAGCAGCAGCAATCAGGTTAAACAATATCTGTTCCCTTTTTTTCCGTTTATCCATCTCACATCACCTCTTCTTTCTCCATTAACTTAAGATTAAATATGGCAACCACCAGCAAAAGGATTAGCATGATATTAGCTACCGCAGCTCCCTGTCCGAATTCAAAATTGGAAAACGTCAGTTTGTAAGAGGCTGTTGCCAGTATCTGCGTGGAATCCAGGGGCCCTCCGTTTGTCATTATATAAATCAGGTCGAATGCCTTAAATGTATAGATGAACCCAAGTGTCACCACGCTGAGGATGGTGGGCTTAAGCAGCGGAAGTGTAATGTGGCAGAACCGCTGGATGCGGTTGGCCCCATCAATGGCAGCCGCTTCAAACAGTTCCTCGGGCAGCGTAGTCAGCCCGGTTGCCAGCAACAGCATGTTAAAGGGAACGCCTCTCCAGATATTCGTAATGATAAGAGCTGTCATGGCCCCCCGTTCCGTGGTCAGCCAGGAAACCGGCGCCTTCACAATATGCAGCTGGGTCAGGAAATAATTTAAGATACCGGAACCATCCCCTGCAAATATCCATTTCCATACAGAGGCAAATACAATGACGGGAACCAGCCAGCACACCATCAAAAGCCCCCTGGATATCTTGCTGAGCCTGAATGCCTTGGAAAACAGAAGGGCAAGGGCAAATCCTATGACGAACTGGAACATGATGGACATTACCGTAAAATAAACCGTGTTCCATATAGATTTCCTGACCATGGGCATGGCCAGTACTTCCCTGTAGTTTTCCAGTCCGATAAAGGGCTGCTCCCCACGGAAGGTTTCCAGCGTCACTTCATGAAAGCTCATACTCAGGTTGTATATCAACGGATATATTACAATCAGCGCCAGAAACACTGCAGCAGGAAGTATAAAACAATATCCGGCCATGATTTCCCTTTTTGTATACCTGTTGTGCATTGGATTTTTATTCTTTCTTTTCATCAATCATCACCGCTTTCCAACTCATTTCACCTGATTTTGGGCATAAAAAGTGCTGCAAAGCACAATTGCCATGTGTTTGCAGCGCTTTGTCCCATATCTTGTTTGATTATAATCCTGCTATGGATGCGCCTGCATCCTTGGCCGCCTGCTCCGGATCCTTGGCTCCAAGAACAACTGACTGCCACATTTCAATCAGGATATCACTGATTTTATTATAATTCTCCACCGGCATTGCCACTGCATACTCCTGCATTTCCACAAATGTGCTTATGGGTTCCTGGCCGAAATACTCAGATCCTGCAGCCACGTCTTTTCTGGATGGAATATAATTCTCTGCTTCGCTATACTTAACCATAACTTCGGGCCTGTTCATATATTTCACAAATTCCCAGCTTAAATCCACATTACCCGTATTGGAAATCGCAAAATTATGGCCGCCCAGCACTGTCTTAAACCCAGCGCTTCCCTCAGGAACCTTGGCCACTCCAAATTCAAAGCCCGCATCAGCCTGAATGGAGCTAAGACGCCATGGACCGTCTATGATCATTGCTGTCTTACCTGCAATAAACTGGTTTGCATTGTCACCGGAATTATAGTTTACCACTTCCGTGCTCATGTACTGGTTTTGCACCATTGTCTGATAGAATTTAAGCATCTCAACGGTCTCAGGCGAATCAATACGGTCCACATCCGATCCTGCCCCCCAGATAAACGGCCACATCTGGAAGGTGGTATCGGTTGTCTGGCTCCCCGCCACACCGAAGCCATTGACCCCGGTTGACTTCAGTTTCCCACATGCCTCAAGAAGCCCGTCCCAGGTTGCCGGAACCTCTGTGACGCCTGCCTTATCAAGTAATTCCTTATTGTAATAAAGGCACAGGTTGTTGGATGTGAACGGAAGGCCGTAATACTTTCCTTCATACTGGTTCTGCCCCAGAATGCTGTCATAATACTGGTCCAGTTCCAGTTCTGAATTAACGCGGTCCGTGATATCCGCCAGGATTCCCATCTTTGCGTAAGTGGCCGTGTCCGTGTTGTCCACATCCATCACATCCGGAAGGCTGTCGCTGGCCACCATGATATTAATCTGCTTTCTGGAATCCGCCAGGGGCATGTACTGGATCTCCACCTGTATTCCGGTTTCAGCTGTAAAATCCTCAATGCATTGATAGAGGACTGTTTTTTCCTTGGGATACGTTAAAAGCAATGTAATCTTTTTATCCCCTTCGGTCTGGGATGCATCGGTCTGTCCTGTGCTTTCCTCCTGGGCTTTCACATCCTGTTCAGCGGTCTGTGCCGTCCCCCCGTCAGACTTTGCACCGCACCCCATACAGATTCCTGCCGCCATTGCAATTGCTGCTGCTGACCATAACCATTTGTGTTCCTTTCTCATTGAAATCCCTCCCTGTTTGTTTTCTGATTCAAGGATACCACCTGCGTATCTCATTTCCCATTCTACATTTCTAAGAAAGGTGTCCAAAACAAACGTTACATCTGGATATATTCCTTAGGGCTTTTTCCCGTATACTTCTTAAACACCTTGCAGAAGTATTTTACATCCATGTACCCGCTCTGTTCAGCCACTTCATAAATCTTCATGTCACTGTTTCTGAGAAGCTTTTTTGCGTGTTCAATCTTAACCTGGGTACAGTATGCAGTGTACTTAATCCCCAGTTCCCGCACAAACAGCGTGCTTAAATACTCGGGGGTAATATTAAAGCGGCGCGCCATTTCTTCCACAAGGATATTCTCCCTGTATTCCTTTTCAATGATATTTAATACCTCATTAATGACCGGATTATTACAGTGGCGTATATTATCTTTATAACGTTTGAATTCACCCAGGATATTCAGCATCATGGTTGCATAGGCATCTGTGGAAATTCTTGTTTTTACCCATTCCAGGACATTCAGATGGCTGATTTCCTCATATATCCCATAACTTGTCTTACGGATTTCATACAGGATGGCAACGGTCATGCACAGCATTGCCTCACGGATATCCCCATAATGGTAAACCTGCTTTTTCAGATATGCTTCAAATTCCCTCAGATCCTCCCGGACCGCCGCCATATCCAGTTCCCCGATGTGGCGGATCATATTCCTTTCAGTCTCCATGGGATAGATGAATTTATTACATTCTACCGCCTTAAGTTTTTCCTCGTTTATTATGTCCATCTGTATGACAGACAGCCCCCAATTGCTGTTGTCCTCCATCACTTTAAGCGCCCTGTAAAATTCTTTTAACCCTCCAAGGAAGTAGGATACCGCCGCAACCGGTTTGTGGAACAGGCTTTTCCCGCGTTTCAGCCCTTCCCGTACCCGCCCTTCAAGGCATGCGGTTTCCCCTGATTCAATTGCAAAAAACAGTTTATGCCTGCCTCCGGAGAAAAAATGGAATGCCACGCCTGACAGATAATATTTCATGATTTCCTTCCACTTTGTTTCTTCTGAAACCGTAAAACCGGCATCTCCTTTAAGCATCAGCAGGTATATCCCCTTGCCTGCCATCCTGGATTCCAGCTCCTTCAGATAGCTTTCAGCCGCGTTCTCCGGGACTGAGTACAGCCTTTCCCATAATTCCTGTTCAGAAAAGGTTGATGGTCTTATCTGGTATTTTTCTTCCCTGATTTTCTGCTCCACCCGTTCCAGTACTTCCCTCAATGTCTTTTTTGTCACTGGTTTCAAAAGATAATCCACGCTCCCCAGCTGAATTGCTTTCTGGGCAAATTTGAAGTCGGCATATCCACTTAACACAATGAATTTGCACTCGTTGCCCTGGTTCCTTATTGCCTCCATCATTTCCAGGCCGTCCATCTGCTCCATCATCACATCTGTTATGACCACATCCGGCTGTTCCCTGGCAATCAGCCGGACGCCTTCTTCCCCATTACCGGCCGTCCCCACAATGTCCCATCTTTCTTCCAGCTGTCCAATCAAGGCAGTGAGCCCCATTAATGACTTTCTTTCATCCTCCACAATTATGATTTTCATCTTTTCACCCTCTTTTACATCACATCTTTGGTATGGTAATCTTAATGGAGGTTCCCCTGTTTTCCTCCGAATGTACTTCCAGCCTGTAGCTGTCCCCATAATAAAGCTTCAGCCTGGCTAATACATTTGACACGCCGATGGATGGCGTGCTCCCACCTTCACCAAAAACTTCCCCCACTTTCTCCTGTGACATCCCCCGCCCGTTATCCGTTATGGAAAAACAGATCCTGCTTTCATCTATATGGTAAATCTTGATGCGGAGGAATCCTCCGTGGCGGATATGCGCATATCCATGAATGATTGCATTTTCAATCAAGGGCTGGAATATCATCTTATGGATATGGCAGTCCAGGATTCCTTCCTCACAATCAATGGCATATTCAAAGTTATCCATGAAACGGATTTTCTGAAGGAACAGATACTTTTTCAGGTATTCCATCTCATCCTTTATTTCAACAACGTCATTGCTTTTACTTATCTGATACCTGAGGATCTGGGCAAATTCGCTAAGCATTTCACTGATTTCATCTTCCCCGTTCTCTATTGCCAGCCAATGGATGGAATCCAGGGTGTTGTAGATGAAGTGAGGGTTAATCTGGGCCTCAAGCGCCCTGATTTCCGCATCCTTCTTCATTTCACTGACCTGCTTAATCTCGTCCATCTGGTTATTAATCTGTCTCATCATCTTATTAAACTGGCTGGCTATGATGGATATCTCATTCTTGCCTTCCATTTCCATGTGGGCGGACATTTCCCCGGACCTTACCTCCTTCATGGTATTTACCACCTGCTTAACAGATGCGGACAGCCTGCGGGACAGAATCCATATAAAGAAACCGCCCAGCACCATCAGGCACATGGTTATCATCCATATTATCTTTTGAAAATTCCGTATTTCCTTTAGTATATAATCATTATCCAGGACGCCGGCCAGGCGCCAGGATGTCTTGGGAATATCCACCAGCACCACCGCCTTGTCCTCGTGGTTCTCTTTCACCAGGTGCACATCCTGGCCGCCTCCTGGAGCCACCTGCTCCCATCCGTCCATGTCAGCGATATCCGTACCTATCATGGATTTGTCATAATGTGAAACAATCCGGTTTTCCTGATCCACAATGAAATTATAATTCGTGTTCCTGTCCGGCGTAATCTGGGCCTCCTGGCAGATATCGGAGAGTACCAGTTCATTCACGCCCATGAGGAAGGTTCCCACATACCTGGCCGTATAGAAATCCATCAGCCGTTTCCGGTACGTGAAAAGATAATAATCCGAGGTCCCCTGCCTGTCATAATACTCGGCCGGTATCCACTCCCCCTGAAGGATTTCCTGCTTTTCCACCTGTGAAAAATACAGGTCATATAACTCCGGGCTTTTCTGGTATAGAGAATCAATCTGAAGCCTGTCCGAGCTGAATACCTTTCCATTTTCAGTCTCCACAGCCATGCACCACACCTGAGGGCGGTAAGACATAAAGGTCCGCATCTGCTTCCTCAGTTCCTGCTTCACGCCCACTTCATCCTGTCCCTGGGCTTCTTCAAATTGCTGCATGTAATCAAGGAATTTTTCATCTATGGTCATCTGGTTAACAGCTTCCTCATACCCATTCAGGGTTGCTGCAATATTGGATGCTGCCTGCTCCACTGCTATGCGGAAAAACCCGATGATTTTCTTCTCAATAATATCCGTTAAGTATGTATTGCTTATACCTGCCAGAAACACGATCTGGGCGGTAAACAGCAATATAAACACAACGGATATCTGTTTTGTAAATGATTGTCTGCTCCAGTATTTCCGTATCCCCTTCATATGTCCCCCACCTTTTCCCAACTGTATATGATGTATATCTTGCCGAATATTTTAAATCCGGATATATCCCCAGGATAACATTTATATGCATAAGATAAAAGAGGGCGGGGAGGATTTATGGAAATCCGGGCCGCTGACAGGCACCAAAGAATATGGGTTCTATACTGAATGTTGGGGTGTGCTGAAAAGCACACTTCCAACATTCTTTTCGTTGTAATAAAATACATCTATAAGAAGCCTCCTAAACGCATTATCCCGACCAAAGTTTAATGTTA
>Ga0129310_1002825_pt1 | contig 12172 bp, 13 predicted proteins | sample Go1ome_2_FD_94433 | JGI IMG/M metagenome (GOLD analysis project Ga0129310, IMG submission 94433) | Western lowland gorrila individual fecal microbial communities from Wisconsin, USA - Go1022A metagenome | ecosystem: Host-associated > Mammals > Digestive system > Large intestine > Fecal | place...
GCAAATAATTATTTCTCAGGAGGAATATTCCAATGGCAGATGTTAAAGTTGCAATTAACGGCTTTGGCCGTATCGGACGCCTTGCGTTCAGACAGATGTTCGGTGCTAAGGGCTACGATGTAGTAGCTATCAACGACCTGACCAAGCCCTCTATGCTTGCTCAGCTCCTCAAGTATGATACCGCTCAGGGCGGCTACTGCGGCAAGATCGGTGAGAACCTTCACACCGTTTCCGCTGATGATGAGAAGGGCACACTTACCGTTGACGGCAAGACCCTGACCATCTACGCTGAGAAGGACGCTAAGGATCTTCCTTGGGGCAAGATCGGCGTTGACGTTGTTCTCGAGTGCACAGGTTTCTACTGCTCTAAGGACAAGTCCCAGGCTCACATCGACGCTGGCGCTAAGAAGGTTGTTATCTCTGCTCCTGCAGGCAACGACCTCAAGACCATCGTTTTCTCCGTAAACGAGAAGACCCTGACAGCTGATGACACCATCATCTCCGCTGCTTCCTGCACAACAAACTGCCTCGCTCCTATGGCTAAGGCTCTGAACGATTATGCTCCTATCCAGTCCGGTATCATGAGCACTATCCACGCTTACACCGGCGACCAGATGATCCTCGATGGTCCTCACAGAAAGGGCGACCTCAGAAGAGCAAGAGCTGGCGCAGCTAACATCGTTCCTAACTCCACCGGTGCTGCTAAGGCAATCGGTCTGGTTATCCCTGAGCTGAACGGCAAGCTGATCGGTTCTGCACAGCGTGTTCCTGTTCCCACAGGTTCCACCACTATCCTGACCGCTGTTGTTAAGGGCGCAGACGTTACTAAGGAAGGCATCAACGCTGCTATGAAGGCTGCTGCTTCCGAGTCCTTCGGCTACAACGAGGATCAGATCGTTTCTTCCGATGTTATCGGCATGAGATTTGGTTCCCTGTTCGACGCTACTCAGACAATGGTAGCTAAGATCGCTGACGATCTGTACGAGGTACAGGTAGTTTCTTGGTATGACAACGAGAACTCCTACACTTCTCAGATGGTTAGAACAATCAAGTACTTCGCAGAGCTCAAGTAATTGTAACTCACAAGTATACAAGTCCCCCCGTGACCCGGGGGGATTTTTGTTTGACGCGATTTTGGAGAGAGTATGTGCAATAGTTGCAGGCAGCTGCATTTTTACAGCGGGTTCCGTTCCACGCTGCAGTATTTCCACGAGATAAGCAAGATACGCGGTCTGGTGGACCTCGGCGACATGACAGTGGAAAGCGCGACCGTTCCGTTGGATGATATCACCGGTGAAATACGCGGGTACTATCGTCACGAAGTCAGGTGCGTTCTGTGCGGGCAGCGCTTTGCGGTGTGGATAGATACTTCCGACGGTTCCGGTGGACTTGTGGCGCTCGATAAAACATAAAAACATCAGACCCCTGCGATTTTACTCGCAGGGGTCTGATGCTGGTTTGGTTGGTAATTATATGAAAAGGTGTGGTTGGCTGAGCCAGTAAAGCAGATCGTCTGTGTCCCGATGACTTATCTCCGCTTTACGTGTATTATTATACTGGCGGCAGGTGTATTATTCGGGTGCGTAATGTGAAAACTGGATAAAAACGAGATGTGTGTTTTGTAGGAAAGAGAAAGATTTTACATAGATTTAACATTAGCTTTCGAAGATTTTTACGTGGGCGTATTGATTTATTACCAGAAAAATGCTATAATAATTAAGGCAACACCGCACAAAGACCATTTATTGGATTTTGCACGTGTCTTGCTTGCATCTTTTCCGTCATCTTGCACAATTCGTCCTAGCAAGGCGTGGTCTCCCCCGGTGGGGGAGGTGTCAACGCAAGTTGACAGAGGGGTTGACCGACAGACCAGCCTTGCGTCGCTAGTTGTTGACTTGAAAACGCTATCGCTTCCGTCAACAACTCCTCATTGTACAATCTGACGAAAAATCGAGTTTTGCCAATAAGCGAAGCGTAATATTGGCAAAACTAACTGCGCAATACACGCACAATCTTTGTGCGGTATTGCCTTAAGAATAGCGCTGAAGCGGCGCTGCGAAAAGTCCGCAAAAGTGGTCTGACGACCGCTGTAGATATAAATGAAAAGATCGGAGTGTACAACTATGAGAAGAACCAAGATCGTATGCACACTGGGACCCGCGACCAAGGACGACAAGATCCTGAGAGAACTGATAGACAGCGGCATGAACGTTGCCCGTCAGAATTTCTCGCACGGAACCCACGAAAGCCATAAGATAGATCACGACCGCGTTATCCGCGTCGCTAAGGAAGCTGGACAGCCGGTGGCTACCCTGCTCGATACCAAGGGACCCGAGGTTAGACTGCGTAAGTTCAAGGGAGGCGCAAAGCCCGAGATAAAGACCGGCGCTACATTCACGCTCACCACGCGCGAGGAAGATGGAACCGCAGAGCGCGCTTCCGTCAGCTATAAGGGACTGCCCGGGGATATTTCCGCCGGCACACGCATTCTCATCGACGACGGCAACATAATCCTCCGCTGCAGCGAGATCCGCGAGAATGCAGACGGCACATCAGATATCGTGTGCCAGGTTCTAAACGGTGGAGTGCTTTCCGACAACAAGGGCGTCAACGTGCCAGGTGTGAAGCTTTCCATGCCCTATATCAGCGAGGTGGACGAGAGCGATATCCGCTTTGCGGCGCAGGAGAATTTCGACTTTGTAGCGGCAAGCTTTGTCACCTGCGCGGACGATATCCTCGCGGTGCGCAAGATACTTGAGGAGGAGGGCAGACCCGATATCCGCATCATCGCGAAGATAGAAAGCGGAGAGGGCGTGCGCAACATTGATTCTATCCTGCATGTCGCAGACGGAATCATGGTAGCCCGCGGCGACATGGGTGTTGAGATTCCCTTTGAGGAGATACCGCAGCTGCAGAAGATGCTGATAAAGAAAGGCTACAACGCAAACAAGCAGGTCATCACAGCGACCCAGATGCTGGAATCCATGATAAAGAACCCGCGCCCGACCCGTGCGGAGACCACCGACGTTGCCAACGCGATTTACGACGGCACCAGCGCTATAATGCTTTCCGGTGAGACTGCCGCAGGTCTGCACCCGGTTGAGGCAGTCCGCACGATGGCGCTTATCGCTGAGACCACAGAAAAGGCTATCGACTACAAAAAGCGCTTCTACAAGCTTGAAAACCCCGATGTGGTGAATGTTTCCACCGCGATCTCCCACGCGACTGTTTCTGCGGCAATGGACCTCGGTGCAACTGCGATAATCACCGTCACCAAGACCGGCACCACAGCCCGCATGCTGTCGCGTTACCGTCCGGAGTGCCCGATAATCTCCTGCACCACCAGCGAAACAACACTGCGCCAGCAGGCTCTTTCCTGGGGCGTTATCCCGCTGATGGCAGAGGAACGCATGACCTCCACCGACGACCTTATCCACCACGCAGTACAGAAGGCTGTCGAAGCCGGGCTGCTGCACAACGGCGACCTCGTTGTCATCACTGCGGGCGTTCCGCTTGGCGTTTCGGGAACCACGAACCTGATGAAAGTCCACATCGTCGGCGATGTACTGGTAACTGGTTCCGGCGCAACGACAGGTTCCGTCACCGCGACTGCCTGCGTATGCAAGACTGAGGAAGAGGCACAGAAGCAGTTCAATTCCGGTGAGATTCTCGTCATTCCGAGAACCAGCAACGCCATTCTGCCGCTGCTCAAGACCGCTGCCGGTATCATCACCGAGGAACGCGGCGACGACAGCCATGCTGCTATAGTCGGCAAGACGCTGGATATTCCCGTTATCACCGGCGCGACCAATGCAACGCAGATACTCCGTTCCGGCACTGCAGTCACAATTGACGCAGACAAGGGTATTGTTACCAGCGGAGAGCCTTCCAGCGATAACGTCTGATATAAACTGAAAAACCTCCCTGCTTTATGGAGCAGGGAGGTTTTGTGTTGTGCGGATCACTTTTTCTTGCCCGCAAGTTTGATTATATCGCCGAATTTCAGACGGCTGCCGTTATGCAGGATTATCATTTCGTAAACCCTTGCAACGATCACTGCAACGAGAACCACGAATGCTGCCAGAATGAGGATTGCAACAATGATCTGCGGCATTGAGAGATTGCCGAGCAGCAGGGCAGAGGGAAGCGAGAACGGTGAACTTACCGGAAAGTAGTAAGAGAATATCTGCATGGGGTTGGAGCTTGCGGCGCCTGTATCAAGGCTGTCTGCATTGAATATTATAGGGAAGTACGCGAGATAGAAGCCCAGAACGCCCAGCAGGGAATAAGGCTGCATTGCCTGCGCGAGGTCCTCCATTCTGCTGACGGAAGCGCCCACCAGTGCAGCGATGAGTGCAAAGAACATAAAGCCGAGTATGAATATCAGCAGGATAAGTATGAACGTGAGCGGGCTTATATTGCCGAAGCTGCTGGTTATCGCGTTTGCTATATCGGCATTCTGACCGGTCTGCAGTGAAGCGTCGCCCATTATCTTCATGATATCTCCGCCTATGCCGAAAGGCGCTGTCGCAGCAAATGTCACTCCACCCACAATGCCGATCATCAGGAACTGCATTATCGACACAAGCCCCATTGCGAGGACCTTTCCGATAACGACTGCGAGCGGGCGCACGGAGGTGAGCAGCAGCTCCATCACGCGGGATGTCTTTTCAGTCGCGATAGCCTGAGCGACCGCCTGACCGTATGCGAAGATGAATATGAACAGCACCAGCGAGAATACCATGGGCACAACGTAGTTTATCATCGACTCGAACACGCTCCATTCGTCGGAGCCTGCCTGTATCCGTGAAGCGCTGTAGTAATACTGAGTTGCTGCATAGTCCTCGGGTGAAACGCCTATGTTCATCATGTTGCGGTATTTCATAAGGGCTATCACCATGTCGGAAACAGCGCTCACAGAGTCGCCGTCGGTGTCGGGAGAATAGAACGTCTTTACGGAATATCCGACAATTGCGCCGTCCTGCTCGTCTGCGGCGATGGTCACGAGAATTTCTCCCGCTTCGGCGTCAGTCAGCCTTTCGATAAGCTGGCTGTCGGTGGCTTCGGTTTCAGTCACCGGGATATTCAGCTTTATGAGCGAGGATATGTCGTCGGCTGTGAGAGTCCCGGTGCTGTCTGAAATATACGCTTTGCGCAGGTCGATTTCGGTTTCGGAGTCGCTGCCGGTTATGATATCTCCTGCGCCCGCAAGCTTCGGTATGATATTAATTCCCGCAGTGAGAAGCATCACGATTAGTCCGATGACTATAGTCCCCACGATGAAGCTTTTAGTTTTTATGTACTGTGTGAATGTGAAGCCGAATACCTTTTTCCAGCCTCTTGCATTATTACTTTTCATCAGACTCACCCACCTTTTCTATGAATATCTCATTGAGGGACGGTTCGCGCAGTTCGTACTTTATGAGCGGAATTCCCTTTTCCATTATCATATTTAGCAGCGAATGCGCCTGCTCCTCGCTCTTTACGTTGAAGCTGCTGCCATTCGGGGTTATCTCTGTGGCAGTCAGACCGCACTGCTGAGCCATTCCTGTTATGTCGCCCTCGCATTTTACGGTGAGCTTGACTCTGCCGTAGCCTTTCTTTATCTCGTTGAGGTCGCCCTTGAGCACCGTCTTTCCCTTGTTGAGAATGACTATCCCGTGGCAGAATTCCTCAATGGTGGACATCTGGTGGCTGGACATTATAACATACTTGTTCTTCTTTATTTCATCGCGGATAACGCTCTTGAAGAGTTCCGCATTCACCGGGTCAAGTCCGCTGAGCGGCTCGTCGAGAATGAGCAGTTCCGGGTCGTGCACCAGCGCGGCTATCAGCTGGATCTTCTGCTGGTTGCCCTTTGAGAGCTGCTCCGCGCGCTTGTCGCGGTAGTCCTCAACGCCAAGACGCTCAAACCAGTAATCCAGCGCTTTTGCGGCGTCCTGCCGGCGCATTCCCTTGAGGGAAGCAAAGTACATCAGCTGGTCCATTATCTTGTATTTGGGGTATAATCCGCGCTCTTCCGCGAGATAGCCGATGGGCTCGTTTGCGGTGCAGAATTCCTTGCCGTGCCATGTTACTGAACCGCTGTCGGCGCTCAGCATTCCGAGGATTATGCGTATCGACGTGGTTTTGCCTGCGCCGTTTGTGCCCAGCAGGGCAAACACGCCGGGCTCGTTCATTTCAAAGCTGAGTCCGTCCACAGCCCTGTAATTACCATAGGTCTTTATAATATCGCTGACCTTAAGTGACATATTGTTCACACTCCTTTATCTGCTTATGTGTTGTATATACAGTATAATCTGTTTTTGCCTGTTTGTCAAGGGGGTTGTGAAAAAAATGTTCAGGTTTTTGCCGTAAGGCGTGTTTTTTTGTATCTCCTATTGACAAATCTTTGAATTTGTTGTACAATTAAATCACTAAATTTGTTTATTCGGGGGTATCGTGAATGGCGCTTATCAACATAATGGAAGACATCGTCAAGGACAAACTTACTGAAATGCTCAAAAACGAGCAGTGCTGCAAGTGCGAGCGCTGCTTTGAGGATATGACTGCGCTTGCGCTGAACAAGCTTCCTGCACGATATGTCAGCACACACAACGGGGAGCTGTTTTCAAAGCTGAATTCCCTTGTAAGGCAGAACAGCGTTGACCTTAACATTGCGGTCGCTGAGGCTATCGCGTGCGTTTCCAAGCGCCCGTCGCACCAATGATGGGAACTATATTTTGCGACAGCGCCTTTACGGGTGCTGTTTTTATTTTGCCTATTGACATTTTAACAAAAAAGGTTTATTATATAAATGTAGACGTTAGCTAAAGCTAACGAAAGGAGCGTAATAAAATGAAATGCGATTGTGAAACAAGCTTTGAAGACCACGACCTGGTGGACTGCATAACCTCCGCACTGGACGCAAGGGACCCTTATACCGGCAATCATTCCCGCAGGGTGAGCGATATGGCGTGCGAATTATGCCACGTGCTGGGACTTTCCGGCGCGGCGACCAGGGAGATACATATAGCAGGACATTTGCATGATATAGGTAAGATCGGCATTCCGGACCGCGTACTTCTGAAGCCCGGCAGGCTCGACGACGAGGAGTGGGAGATGATGAAGCAGCACCCAAAAATCGGCGCTGATATTCTTTCGGGCTGCCATCATTTCGACAGGATAGCGGCGATAATACTGCACCACCACGAGCGGTTCGACGGAAAGGGATACCCGTTCGGGGCAAAGGGCGAGGAGATACCGCTTGGTTCAAGGATAATCGCGGTGTGCGACTCCATAGACGCAATGGCAAGCAACCGCGCCTACAGGAATGCGCTCCCGCTGGAGAAAGTCCGCGAGGAGATAGAGAAGAATTCCGGCATTATGTACGACCCCGACGTTGCGCGCGCAATGCTGGAAAACTGGATGATAGTCACGGAAACATATCCGGGCAGATAAAATAACGCACGGCTCTTGCGGGTCGTGCGTTTTGCTTTATGTTTCCTCTCGGTGCAGGAGTTTCGGCGCGGTGATACCAGTCAGGAATGCACCCGGGGCAGCCGTCACAAGTATCGCGATGACTGCGCCGGCAAGAATGGTGTTGCCGCAGGAAAGCCCCATTGCCAGCGGAACTCCGCCTATAGCCGCCTGCACGGTCGCCTTGGGCATGTACGCTATCATGCAGAACAGCCTTTCGCGGAGTGACAGCTTCGTCTTTATCATGCATATCCCCACGCCGATGAAACGGAACGCCAGCGCCCCGAAAATCACCCCGAGAACCGGCAGCCATATCGCTCCTGCAGCACTGATATCCACCTGCGCACCAACAAGCACGAACAGCATTATTTCAGCGGCAGTCCACATGGAGCCGTACTTGCGGGAAACGCGCACGGCGCGCTCGGGCGCTTTCCATCGGAGCGAGATACCGCAGGCGATAACTGCTACAAGCCCGGAAAATCCGATGAAATCCGGCAGGCAGTCCTCCAGGGTCACCAGCAGGAATGCAACGCTCAGCAGTATCACGACTTTCAGGCTGTCGCGCAGGTGCACCCTGCTGAAAAGAAGCGCCAGAAGAATTCCGCAGAGTACCCCGACGGCAGCGCCAGAGATTATCGCAACGGGAATATTCACGATGGAGAGCGCCGAGAAGTCCCCGCCGGTGCATATCCCGGAAAATACCGAGAACATTACGATGACGAACACGTCGTCCATGGAAGCCCCTGCGAGTATCATCTGCGGAATAAGCTTGTCGGTGCCGCGCTTTTCCTCGATAAGAGTCAGCATTCCGGGAACTACGACTGCCGGGGAGACTGCGCCGAGCACCGAGCCCATGAGGGCTGCTTCGGCGTAGTCCAGCCCCAGCAGGGGAGGCGCCAGGAGCGTTACGCCGACGATCTCGCAGCCGGCAGGGATAAAGCTCATCAGCAGGGCAGGTCTGCCGCATTTTTTCAGGTCGGAGATCTTCAGGTTAAGACCGGCGCGGGTGAGTATCATTATAAGGGCGATTTTCCGCAGGTCGGCTGAAATGCTCATCATGGCAGGGTCAAGCCAGCCAAGGGAGCCGAGGATAAGTCCTGCGGCAAGCATTCCGGTAAGTTTGGGCAGGTGCAGTTTTCCGGCTGTTTCACCGAGAATAAGCCCGGAAAGCAGTATAAGGGCAGCGCTGAGTAACATAAAAAATCCTCCTTTGCCGGCGGCGCGGGGCATGAAAAAGCTGACAGCCTGCGAATATGCCCACAGCGCCGGATTATTCCCGGCGGCATGATATCGCAGATGCCATCAGCAAAAGATTTGCGGTTCGGGGCTATGCCCACGGGGAGGACGTCATTCCCCGGTGATATGATAGCACGTTATTTTTGATTTGTCAAGATGTTACGGAAAATTTCTCCGGTGATATTCTGCGCGGGCATGCAGATAATATAACAGTGCAGCTGCCACTTTTCAGCTTGCAGGCGCTGCATTCATTATTAATAAAGGAGAACGAAACTATGAAAAAGCTTCTTGGCATAGCAGCGGCTATTGCAGCGGCGGCTTCGATCACTTGTGCGGCTTCTGCGAACAACGGCGGTGTTGTCGGCGGTGTGGTAGGCGCAGGTGAGGATATCGTAAACGGCGTCGTTGACGCAGGCGAGGATATCGTGAATGGCGTCACCGGTGGTGATACAGGTACGACAAGCAGACCCGGCAGCACTTCCGGCACAACGGCTGGCGGTAATAACGGCGCTAACGGCACGGTTTCTGGCACAACTAACGGCAATACTACCACTGGTACTAACTCCGGCATGAATTCCGGCACCACATCAGGCACTACAAACGGAACCGCAGGCAACCCCAACACCGGCGTTCCTTTCAACATGGCTGCGGCAGCTGCTGCAGTACTCGGCGCGGCAGGCGTGGCGCTTTCTATCAGACGGAACAGCTGAATTAGTTAAGTTAAGTTATAAGCAACGTGCGTTTCTTGAAAGGAACGCACGTTGTTCTTTTTGGCTAAATTTATTATTCGTTTTGCCTAAAAAAATTTGTAATTTATGTGTAAAACGACAGTTGCTTTTTTCCTGGTTTTATTGTACAATATACAAGAGGATTTAGTGTTTGCTATCCGCTCAAATTATTTTAGGAGGATCAATTCTTATGAAGTTAAGAAGAGTTTTAGGCGCAGTTGCAGCTGCTTCCGTTGCTGTTGCTGCTATCTCTGTTCCAGTTTCCGCTGCAAGCGTAAAGAAGTTCCAGGTACTTAGTGCTGGCGCACCTTCCGACAATGTCTACAGATCTCCCGCTGACGGCAAGATCGACCTGACAAAGGTTAAGACTGTTAAGGCTGTTATCACTTCTACTGTTGATGGTAACGGTGGTCTGGGCTGCAACGACGCTGCTTCTGGCAAGTGGGTACAGACTGACTTTAATTTCACCGCTGGCACACAGGAAGTTATTCTCAACGTTGACGGTATCACAGTTGATGATTCCGCTGGAGACGGCTTCGTAGTACAGCTCGGTATCTGGTGGATGAACGGCGAGGGCAAGCTCACTATCGACTCCCTCGAACTGCTCGACGCTGACGGCAAGGTTCCTGAGGTAGTTGTTGTTACCGAGGCTCCTGCTGACACAACCGCTCCTGCTGACACAACCGTTCCTGAGGAGACCACCGCTCCTGCTGACGATGCAGAGCCCACTGTTGAAGAGACAGTTGAGGACACCGCTGAGGAGACCGTTGAGGTTGAAGATACTGTTGAGGCTGCTGACGTTGACGTAGCTGACTACTTTGATGGCGGCACAGTATATCTGTTAAAGGATGATGGCGGCGAGGGATACATCACCGCTTCCGGTGAGGATATCACCGAGATCTACGGCGTTAAGTTCAACGTTACATTCGATGACGCTGAAGTTGCTAATGACGATGTTTGGGTTGGCGGCGGCGTAGGCGCTAACTCCAACTCCACCGGCTGGGAGCAGCACGAGTGGGGCAAGGAATCCGGCATGAAGGAGATCACTCCTGATTTCGAGAACGGTACTATCACATGGTACAAGGGCTCTTCCATCTTCAGTGCTGACGATGAGTATGCACAGCTCTGGATCCAGTCTTGGGGTGGTTCCTTAACAGTTGATTCTGTTGAGCTGCTCTATGCTGATTACGATGCTGGCGAGACCACTGGCGACGCAGCTGCTGAAACTGCTGACGCTGGTGATGCTTCCGATAACAAGGGCAACCCTGATACTGGTGTTGCTGGTGTAGCTGTTGCTGCAGGCGTTGTTGCTCTGGCTGGCGCTGCTGTAGTAGTATCTCGCAAGAGAAAGTAATCAATAAGTGATCAGATAGTTCAAACACTAACCGCACCCCCGAAGTAATTCGGGGGTGTTTCTCATTTTGCATGCTTTACAAATCTGGTTCGGCATGTTATAATGTTTAAGGACATGCTGAATAAAGCGAAGCGTAACAAAATCCAACGCTCGGGCATATTCGTTTGAATGGATCGATTTTGTTTTATTCACCGTGTCCTTAAGGTATGCATTCCGAGGGAATGACGCTATTTAAAAGAAAGGACATGCAATGAAAAAGATACTATCACTGCTGATGGCAGCGGTGACTTCACTTGCGCTGACTTCCTGCTCGGGGAATTCCCCGGTTTCGCAGGCCGAGAGCGTGCTGCAAAGCCAGACGCAGCAGCTGGCTACAGAAGAGCAGCCGTCGGCTGAGCAGGCAGTCACGGCTGACAGCGTGGGCGAGGTCGGAACTTCTGCAGCGGAGACTCCGGAAACCTCGGCACTATCCCGCGATGAAAGTGAAACGGAAACTTCCTCATCTGCGCCGGAAGTTACGGACCCGTACGATGAAAGCGAACCGTCGCAAAGCCAGCCGGAAATCACCACAGCGGAAAAAACTGCAACGGAACCGACGACCCCCGCGCCAGACAGCGGGAATGAAACCGAAGCAACTGGGAACGCTATCGACGAGGACGGAACATATTCCAGCTGCGACGATGTGGCGCTGTATATCCACACGTTCGGTCACCTGCCAGGGAACTTCATAACAAAGAAGCAGGCCAGGGAACTCGGCTGGGGTGGTGGTTCCGTCGAGGACTATGCACCGGGAATGTGCATCGGTGGAGATCACTTCGGAAATTATGAGGGGCTGCTCCCTGATAAGCCCGGGCGCAGCTACACCGAATGCGACATCGACACCCTGGGCAGGAACGGCAGGGGAGCCAAGCGCATTATATTTTCCAACGACGGGTTGATATACTACACGGAAGATCACTATTCGACGTTTACATTGCTTTATGGAGAGGAATAATTATGAGAACACTTATTATTGACGCAGCCACTGTTGACAACATGGACATTATCCACGGAAGATTTTATGCGGCTTTTGATTTCCCGGAGTGCTATGGCGAAACGCTGGATTCGCTGCACGATTATCTTGGCGAGATCAACAGCGAGGCTGAAATAAGGATACTGAACAATTCCGCGCTGGAGAATTCGCTTGGCGAGAATGAAGCAAAGGCTCTGCGCAGGGTGCTGACGGACAGCGCTGCTGAAAATCCCAATATCAGAGTGGAATTTATTGACTGATGGTCACCTCTAAAAACCTTGTTTGAGTGAAAATGTGTATAGCACACCGCCTGCTTCTTCAAACCTCCTCGTAAGGCATACAGCCTTACTTCGTCGGCTTTCATCGCATTCGGCGCACTCTACC
>Ga0129310_1002827_pt1 | contig 12167 bp, 3 predicted proteins | sample Go1ome_2_FD_94433 | JGI IMG/M metagenome (GOLD analysis project Ga0129310, IMG submission 94433) | Western lowland gorrila individual fecal microbial communities from Wisconsin, USA - Go1022A metagenome | ecosystem: Host-associated > Mammals > Digestive system > Large intestine > Fecal | place...
CATTTTTTAATAGCTCGGTAGAGGGCATTATCAAGGGCTATGATCAGGCCAAGATGGGGGAGAACGCTAACGTCGCTCCGGCGGCGGAGTTCCTGTCTGGCCAGGCATCTACCTCGGCAGCTCCTGTGTTTTCCCGGCCAGTTCAGCCGACGCCGGCTTCTCCATTGGCTGCTGCCTTTACGCAGAACCGGCAGGAACAGGCAAAACGCACCGACGCTGATAACCAGTCCAAGGAGGACAGCGGCAGTGCCGGCCGGATCATCTCCGTTTCCAGCCTGAAAGTAGAGATCTTTCTGCGGTGCTCCGACGTGGGAATCCGAGATTTACTCTACGCAGAAAAGGACGGCGTGCGCTACCTCTTTGAGGTGCAGGAGATCAATGGCTCTGTGGCCGCCGCCATCTGCTGCAGCCAGACCCGCGGGCTGAAGCGGGGACTGGAGGTCTTTTTGCAGAAGAATGGTCTACAGATTGCCTATGACGATCAGATCTTGGGCCATGTCTTTAACCCCTATGGCCAGACCATTGACGGTACCGTTCTGAATCACCCCAAGACCCGCAATATTTACGATAAGTCTCTGTCCATGAGTGAAATCATCGTGGACGGCGACATCCTCTGGACCGGCATCAAGGTGCTAGACTTCTTTGCCCCCATGCGCAAGGGCTTTAAGATGGGATTGCTAGGCGGTGCCGGCGTGGGCAAGACGGTTCTCATCAAGGAGCTGATTCATAATGTCTATCAGGGCTTGCAATCCAACTCTGTATTCGTAGGCGTCGGTGAGAGAAGCCGCGAGGGCCGTGACCTGTACAACGAGATGCAGGAGGCTGACCTGCTGGATAAGATCGCCATGACCTTCGGACAGATGGGCGACAACGCCATGAGCCGCAGCCGCGCTATGTATGCCGGTCTGACTCTGGCAGAGTATTTGCGGGACGAGAAGAAGCAGGACGTGCTGCTGTTTATCGACAATATCTACCGAATGGTGCAGGCCGGTGCCGAGATTTCCACGGAACTGGCCCGTATGCCTATCGACAACGGATATTCTCCCGCATTACTGACGGAAATCAGCGAGGTGGAGGAGCGCATCAACTCCACGCCAGATGGCTCTATCACGTCCTTCCAAGCCATTTTTATCCCGGCAGACGACATGGATGACGGCGCGGTACACGCCATTTCCCAGCATTTGGACGGTCAGGTAGTCCTGGACCGCAAGGTGGCGGAAAAGGGCCTGTACCCCGCAATCAACGTGTTTGCCACCAACTCCCGCATCATTGACCCAGACGTTATCGGCGAGCGCCATTTCCGCCTGGTGGAGGCATCCTTGAAGTGCCTGTCTCGCTATGAGGAACTGGAGCAGATTGTGGCCGTTTTGGGTATCGATGATCTGTCCGAGGAGGACCGCAGCACGTTCTATCGTGCCAGAAAGTTGCGCAACTACTTCTCTCAGCCCATGTACGTTGCCGAACAGTATACCGGCATCCCCGGCGAATTTGTAGCCATCGGCGATGTACTGGACGATGTGGAGGCCATTTTGGATGGCCGCTGCGACCATGTGGATGAGCAGGACTTTACCTATATCGGTGCATATATGAAAAACCGCCAGTAATTGCGAGGTGTAGGAATCATGGCAAAGCAGAATACAGACCGCTATGCGGAACTGCAGGACACAGGCCGCATCAACGCCCGCATTATTGATGCAACTGCCGGACTGAAGGTGATCAGCGGAATTTATGCTGTGCGCATTCACAGCAAGGATTACTATGCCCTAATCATGAATGATTATCTTCCCACTCTGGGCCGGATTGACGGAGATGTGGTTTTCCTGAATCAGGGAGGCGAGCATCCATATTATGGTATCCGGGGCTTTTACAAGCACCAGCACAACGAGTTTACGCTCCTCATCGAGGAGTACACCGGAAAGGAAACAGAATGAGCGTTGTGGAGTTTTTGCTACGGGTTCTTTCGGAACTAAAGCCACTTCTGCCCTGCATGGCTACCGCCATAGTGCTAACAGTTGTCATACTGGTGTTTCTGTTGCTCTACAGCCGGAACACCTGGGTGGATTCTCGTCGCTTTCGGTTGGCAGGACTTTTTTTCGGCCTCAATGGCCGGTGTAGCCTGCGGCTGGCTTGCGCGTGGCTGAAGCTTATTTTTATGCTGGTTTTTGTGCTGGGATTTCAGAAACTGAGCCTGTTGCATTATCTGATGCTCCTGATTCCGGGCGTCCTTTCTGCATTGTGCGCCGGGAGCATCGGCAGGGGGATCAGTAGCCTGTTATGGCTGGCACTCCAAACCGTGGGATTGCTGTCTGTGAACCTGATTTGCGGCTACATCCGGGATCTGTCCGGTACGGCTGGTTTTTTCCTGATCTATGCGGCAATGGGGCTGTTCCTAATCCTGTTCAGCGTCTACCTGTTTTTGAATGAGGTCAATTCCATCTCCGTGCAACGGGATGTGGCGGCCTCGCAGGTCTGGATGCGGGATGGGGAATGACCATTCCGGCTGTGGGGCCGGACGGGAGAAGGGCGGGACTGCCCAACCACTGAAACTGACCAAAAGAGGCACTGCTATGAAGATCAAGCTGAATTTGAATAAAAAAACATCTCCAGAGACCCGAGAAGACGTGATTGCTCCGGGTACTGAGCAGCGTGGAGCGGCGGAGGACCGTTCCGTCAGAGAACGGTACACCCCTACTCGGCTGCGCCCCGGGAAGCGGCGGCTGAGCAAAAAAGAACTGTTGATCGTGACCGTTCCAGCGCTGGCGGCTATCCTTGCGGTGACAATCGTGCTGTTTACGGTGAACCATGGATCCGTATACAAATTTCAGGATACGGCCTGCCAGTATTACGGCGGCAGCTTTACCAAGATCAATGCTGGCGCGGAGTTGCGCCGCGGGACAGACGGCACTACCAACCTGAAACTGGGCAAGCAGAGTATTGCGACAACGTTGCCCGTCTATCTGGATAATAGCCGCAAGGTGGTACTTACTACAGATATGCTCTATATTGCGCCCCGCAGTTTGGATTTCCGGCGGGCGGCCTGCTTCAGTGAGGTGGAATGCAGGGCCAACGGCGCGGTTTACGTTACGAGAGACGGCTCCGCAGAGAACGTAGAGCAGGGCTTTCTGTATGACGGTGAAGACTTCTACCTGTTTTTGGAGCCTGTTACCGTCAGCTTCAACGGCTATACCATGGAACTGCCTGCCCTATCCTATGTGGAGGCAGTGTATGGCGGGTATATGATGCTGTTCAACTATGATACGAAGGAGTTCTTCATAGAGCAGTCCGACGGTACAGGAACAGCCTACCCCCCGTCGGGGGACTATGAGGTATCCCTTCTGGGTGATTCCATGGTCCTGAATGATGGAAACAAGCTATTGCTTGCCACTCGCCCGGAACTGTTTGCCCCTGTGGTTTGACAGGCCACAGAGAGGATGGGGCAGACGGTACAAACTCGTCGGCTTAGAAATCGCCACTTTATCGACTGCCTCAGATAACAGATGTGAGGACTCAAGGAGGAACCATTTCCATGAAGAAACTGTTTATTGCTTTGATCGCAGTGATGTGCTGCGTTACGGCAGCAGTGCTGGGTGCCAGTAGGGCATTTGGCATCATGAATGAAGAGGGCTTTGCGATGCCAGCATCCGCCGGCATCGTGCAGACTCTTGCTGGCGGCGGTAGCAGTGAACCCATTTCTCTGGTCAAGGTTCAATATGAGGATGTGATCTACTCCTCCCTCAGCGGTTATTATGTGGGACAGGATCGACAGCAAATCGACCTGACATACCCGCTGTATATCAACGGCGGCGCAGGACTGCACTTCCTTGGCGACGATGTGTGGCTGATTACGCCGGACGTGGATCTCTACCAGTCCTTTGACGGATTATATCTCAGCAACGGCACCACCTATAATTCCGACATGATGCAGGCAGACGAGGGGGAGGAATTTATCTTCTTGACCCTCTCCAACGGCCTTTATATGAACGCCCAGCAGGCGGTGTTCACCAACGCTCTGGGCAGCACCACCATTCCGACCAACAGCATCCTCCGCCTCAACGAGGATTCCCTCTGCTGGTATGAACAGAAAAACGGCACAATGGCTAGCCACAGCGAAAAAGCAGTGGTCGGTGCCACACTTACTATCGGAGAGCATACCTATCAATACATAGATCTGCTGGATGCTCTGGGTCTGGTGCGGGAGGCTGTCAAGGACAGCCATACCGGCAAGCCCGATGAGGACAAGCTGCAGGAGGCAGATGAGATTCTCAACGGCAAGGACGGTCAGAACGGAAAGAAACCAGGCGTCAACCATGGCGCGGGGGAGCAAAACGGCCAGATGCCCGGCGACCGTGCCGATGACCAAATCGAAGGCGGCAATCAGGACGGCGACAGTTCTGGTACGGAGTCAGGCCAACACAATGACAACCAGAATCCCCAGGATGCTCAGGACAAAGAGGAACATGCGGATACGCCGGGCGATGCGGAGAACGGTGACACGGCCACAAGCTCTGGAAAAGACAATGAAAAGGGCAATTCCTCCGGTACTGGTACCAACAACGGATCATCCGGTAGCGGCAGCTCTGGTAGCAGTTCCGGCAGCTCCGGCGGCAGCAGCGGGGGTAGTTCCGGCGGAAATGGCGGTTCCAGCGGTGCTAGCGGCACAGGTGGTAACTCTGGTAGCGGCACAGGCGGTGGTACCGGCAATTCCTCCGGCACGGCCACTGGTGGCGGCAGCTCTGGTAGCAGTTCCGGCAGCCACACTTCTACGAACGGCTCCGGCAGCGGCAATGCCTCTGCTGGCGAAAATACCGGTGGCAACGAGAACTCCGGCGGAAACAGCGACAAGGCCCCTTATCAGAAACCGGAGGTCACGCTGTCGGATATGCAGTTGTGGAGTTATGGCTTGGGTATCCACATGCGGGTCAACGATCCTAGCGGTGCCATTACCCGCGGTGTCAGCTTCACTGTGTACAAATCCATAAAAGGCAGCGGCGCGACCCATACCGATGCCCAGGGCCGTACTATTTATCCCAGCGATACCTATGAGGGCAAATCCTCCCTGTTGCGCAAGAATAAGACGGCCAGCAGCCAGGAATTTGCTCTGTCCACCCTGCAGCCGGGCCAGACGGTCTACCTGCAGTACAGCTACCGCTACAACGCGGAAGAAAAGGACCCGGTTAGCGGTGAAACCAAAATCACCCGCCGCTACGCCTACTCCAACCTGATCGAAATCAAAATGCCCACCGTGAAAGAAGGCGGGGTCAAGGCTGTCAGTTCCGACTGGACGGTCAGCTTTGCCGCACGCTCTGACGGAATGGTGCTCAACAGCCTGACCATGGCCAATACGGCAAATTATGACAAGGATGCGTCTTACAGTTTTGACAATTTCAAGCTGAATACGCTACCCTACGTCAGTCGCATGGAGTTCACCATGACGCCGGAGGGCGGTGGAGAGGCTGTCACTGTGTCGGTGGGCAGTTCCATCCTGACCCGGGCTCAGCAGGAGGGGGGCACCGGCTTTACCTCGGCTAGCCCGAAGTTGGATTCCAACCGCAAATACATCTGCACAAAAGTGGCGGTCAAGGATCGCTACGGCAATGAAATCCCTCTTGAGACCACTAGCATCGACCAGGCGGTCTATACCCGGAAGGCTGCCCCCATGGTGACGATTACGGAAAAGGAAAACGTGATGGACTCCCTGACCATCGGCATCAGTGTGTCAGACCCAGATCACGCATTGAAGGCGAATACACCATTGCGGCTAGTAGTGGTGAATAATCAGACCAAGATGCCGGCAAGCCTGTACGGCCAGTGGAATACCGCAAATATCTCCGCTGGTGGCGAAAACGTACAGATGTTGGAATTGAAGGACCCGGCGGACGGCCAGGAATATGAGCTCAGACTGGACAGCCTCGCCTTCTCCTGCCTGTATGCGGTGGAGGTATCAGGCGATTATGTGCCCCAGCCAGATGTACAAAATGCTCCCGATACCCTGACGGATATCTCTAACGAGCGGTTGGGCGCCTTGACCGTCTACACGGCGGCACTTAGTAGCGGCCGCATCAGCTTCACCACCGGCGTTGAGAATCTATTGGATACCTCCGCCACGGTGACGGCCACCATGACCTCGGACACCACCATCAATATTCTGCCTCTGGTGGACGAGTTCCGCATTATCTTCAAGGATAAGCAGGGCAACACCGTCAGCAGCACGACTCTGGCAGAGTCTGAGCTCAGCAATGGCAAGTATGCCTATGACCAGACAACTGCATCCGTCATGCTGCAGAAGGGCAACCATTTGGACCCCACTGTGACGCTGAACGGCAGACAGAACCAGTACAGTCAGAACCCTTGGAACAGCTTCTTGATCCACGAGACCTATGACGTGGATACCCAGCAGCCAAACGGCTATTCCAGCCCCATGGAGCTGCAGGTGGCGCTACCCAAACTGAAACATTTTACCGAGTACACCTTCAGCATCCAGGCGGTGGTCATCAAGAGTGGCCAAGAGTACCAGATCCCGGTGAGTATTACCAACAACCGCCTCATGACCAAGAAGACCTTGCCCACCGTGCAGTACAGTGATCTGTTCCTGGCGGCAGATGTTGCGGAATTCCTGAATCTGAAGGTCTATGACCCGGATGGCACCATACTCAACAACGGCGCTATCACCATTTATCTTTATTACGGCAATACATTGTTATCCTCTAAACAGATCACCGCCGACCAGACTGGCACCGCCGAGGGTGTGAAACTTCGATTTGACGGTTTGATCTCTGGCGGACAGTATCAGCTGCAATTCGTAGCTTCCGCCTATAACGATGCTGAGGGCTTCGGCAGCTACAAGACCAACTATACCATGAAAGTCTTTGACTTGGTGGCGGGTAGCGCTCTGTCCGGCAAGGTGAATGTGGTCAGTCTGAATGCCAACAGCGAGGGCACCTATGACGCCAAGCTGGATGTTACCGTCAACGATACCGAAGGCTACTTGGCCCGTGAAGGTGAAAAGGCCGAGGTCACCATGACCATCGAGCGGTCCGACAGTATGGAGCAGCCTAGCTACGAGCTCTATGGGAAGCCGGTGACGCTCCCCCTGACAAAAAATGCGGACGGCAGCCTGAGCCTGAACCTCACCGGGGAAAAAGCCTACGCTCTTGACGGAATTTCCACAGGAGACGGCTGGCGTGTAACCCTGTCGGCTAACTATAAGGGTAGCGAGGTGCAATTGAACCAGATCACCTTCCGCACGGACGCCGATTATGTCTCCGTGTCCACTCACGCGGAGCTGATCGCGGCCCAGAATAAGAACAAGTACGCCAACATTCTGGTGACAAAGGACTTCGTGCAAGATCAAAACAACAGTGTTGAATTTTACGGCACTATTGACTTCCAAGGCCATGTAGTCACTAAGAAGGAGGGAATTACCACCTACTTCCTCAATTCCCAGGCCGGTTCCAGAATTTCTAACTTGGTGTATGACTATCCTGATTCGCCATACTATGTGAATCGTGCAGCTATTTTTAGCAACATTGGGGGAACGGTGGAAAACCTCATCATCCGGACCCAGGGCTCTGTGGAAGTAACGGATAACTATAAGGACCTCATTACTCGATCGGTCAGACCTGACGGTACCCTGCGGAACTTCATTGTCCGCTTGGGCGGCGATCTGATCTGCTCCACCGAGGGCAGCGACTGCGGCGGATTGACTACCTATGTCCATGGCCTGGTGGAAAACGGCTATGTCTACGGGATCAATGGCGCGGGCTTCATCGGCCGGGGCTACTCCGGCGGCAGCGGCCTGTTTGTCTACACCTACTACAACGGCGTGATCCGCAACATGTATACGGTGATGGACAGCTGGTATCAGACCGGCGGCAACGCCTATCTGATGACCCCCTACAACGAGACCAAGCACACTTTCTATAATATCTACAGCGTCGGAGACTACTACACCATCGGCGCAGGCGAAAACAAAAACTACCTGCTGCCCTCTAACGCAATGCGCATCCATGGCACCAGCTCTAGCGGTATGGCCTTCCAGAACACTTGGGCCCTGACCAGCCGGGACTATGACGTTGCTGATGACCTGGTGGAGCGGAGTACCACCATTAAGCTCCATGACCAGGAGTGGCAGAATAGTGTCTTGAACGCCGGAGCCAGCGGCGAAGCCTTCGATGTGGACGGCTGTGTACCCATGGACTTCTACCCCCGGCTGAACCTGCCTACATGTATGCAGCGGTATCAGGAGTATCTGCCTCTGCCTGCCGCCAGCAACAGCCGTGTACCCAAAATCATAAGCGACAGTTGGGCTGACGAGGAAACTTACGGTACCCATGGGCTGGACAACGGCTATATCAAGCTGCGTTTCCAGAATGACAGCGGCGCGATCATCCAGAGCGTGGACATCAAAGGCCTTATCACCGTGATCATGGATCAGAAAGCCGTGGACGGCGGTATGTATGATGTGATTCTCAAGGCCCAGGTGGATACCGACATCAGCAAGGCCGACTATGTCAGCACCTACCAGGTGACCCAGTTTACCTATGTGGATGCAGCGGCCACCCGCACTGCCACCAGCGATTATGTCACTAGTGGCATCGACTTCTGGAAGGAAATCAAGACTCCCTCCGACTGGGCTGAGATCAATAAGCACATGGGGTGGAACTACAAACTGACGGCGGACTTGAACTTCACCAACACCGTACTAACCCCCGGCGAGGTGATGATCAACGGCGGTACCAGTATCACCAACAGCCAGAAGTTTACCGGCCGTTTGGATGGTCAGGAGCACGTGCTCAGCGGCATCCGGTTGGAAAACCTCTCTAACCCTTATCTAATCTACTTTGCTGAAAATGCGGAGATCAAGAACTTGCTGGTGGATGACGCGGTCATCAGTTCCAGCAAATCCATGAGTGGCGGTTATTGCGGTCTCATTGGCCGTGCTGACAAGTCCCGACTGGAAAATGTTCGGGTGTGGAACAGCTCCGTCACCGGCGGTGGCTACCTAGGTATCCTGGTGGGTTATGTCAATACCGCTTCTCTGGAGGGCTGTTCCGCGGCGGACAGTACCTTGACGGATATTGAGGTGGGCAAGGCCCTGTATGCCGGTGGACTGATCGGCTCCGGCTCTGGCGCCACCGAAGTGCGAAGCTGCTACACTGCCAATGTGGATATGGACATCACCCATACCACCGTCATCAACTGCGTCGGCGGTCTGGTGGGTTACTTTGCCTCCAGTGCCATGGAGTCCTGCTATACCAACGGAACTATCAAGACTAACGGCAGCCTTGTGGGCGGTATCAACGGCTCCGTTACCACCGGTGATGCCACTTATATCCGCAGAAGCTGGTCCTATGTGGATATTTTGCAGACCTCCGGTGACTATGCCGGCGGTATCTCCGGTATGTCCACTACCACGTCCAACACCATTGCTTTGGGTAATGTAGCCGGTGCCGGCGCCAACGCAAACCGTATCGCTGGTAAGGCCCGCGGCAGCATTGCCGATACGGTTTACGCTTACAAAGAGCAGGTGGCGGGTCAGCTGACTTCCGGCGCTATCGGTGACGCTAGGGGCGGCCTGCTCTCCGGCGATGAGCTGGGCCGGGCGGATACCTGGCAGGATACCATTCGCTTGGGCGCGGACTGGGACTACAATCCCGTCAAGAGTGGCTGCGCCCCCAAGCTGAAGAATGACTGCGGCCGGGACGGCTGGCAGCAGCAGAACGTATTCCTTCCCGGCCAGGGCACTGACCCTGCTCTTCGGGTGGACTATGCCAAGTACACGGAAGGCAGAGGCTACGAGCTGGAAGCTCTGCTGACCCATCCTGGCGTTACCAGCCGCTGGATTCAGGAGGCCTATAATAAAGGCAGCCTGACCCTCAGCTTGGACGGTATGGACCTGTCCGATGCAGCCCAGAACAACGGAAATGCAACGATCAATCTTGGCAGTACTAGTGGTGATGATGCCGACTTCACGGTAATTAAAATCACCTCAAAGAGCTTTAAAAAGGCACTGGATACCTACGCTCTCAATGTGAAGTACAAGGATGGCACACGCCAGCGGGACCTCACCGCCATGGTGACTTACTTCAACAATGACGGTACGCCCCACATCAACTATTGGGAGATCCCTGATCTGACCACTTGGAATGCCAAGGTGAAGGATCACGGCCAGAGTGGAGAGAACTTCAAGATCACCGGTATCGTGAATTTTGCCAGAAGTTCCACCGACTATAAGGAGCTGGTTCTGAGCCGCTTGGAGGGCACCGCCCCGGCGGAGGGTGAAAGTCCTGCCTGCGGGTTTACCAATCTGAATTACAGCGGCGGGACCGAAGCCCAGCCGTGGATCACTAAGATCGGCCTGGAGATGAAGAACCTGTTCTTTACCAACATGACGTTCAACTTCTCCGCCAGCAGTTATACCCGCCCTATGACCGGCGCCATTCTGAACGTCAGCAGCGTCAGCGGCCTTTCCATCACCGGCCTTACCATGCAGTGCGGACGGGATACCCGGGCCTACTTCGCCTTTATCTCCACCGCTGGCGGCACTGTGGACGGTGTGGAGATGAAGAATATCCGTGTGCAGGATATGCAGTCCGGCGGCAGCCGGTACAACTACACCGGCGGCCTCATCGCCTATTCCACCGGGGATACCAACAATATCCATGCAGAAGACGTGAAGGTTTTGATGCCCATGAACAGTTGCGTGGGCGGCATTCAGGGTCGCCAGGAGACCTACGGCCAGAACTTCTACGGCAACACCATCAAGACCTTTGAGGTTTCCGGTTATAATCAGACTGGCGGTCTGCTGGGTTACAGCTATGCCCAGCAAACCACTGATGACGCCGCAGAGGTTGGCACAGTGACCGGCAACGCAGATGTGGGCGGCCTCTTCGGCAACACGACCACCACAGGCTGCAGCGCCAGCTATCACAAGGATCTGGCAGCGATCAGCGTGAGCGTTACTGCGTCCAACGGCTGCGCGGGCGGTATCGCGGGTTCCTCCGGCCACTTCTATACCAGCGGCGCATTGGTGCAAGGCTGCACGGTCAAGGGTACCTCCTTTGTGGGCGGCTACCTGGGCGGCAACACCAGCGACTTTGGCCAGAAGGGTATCCAGGATCTGCAGATTGTGGACTGCGAGGTGGAGAATACCCGCACGAACATCAGCAACGCTACTAATAAGACCACCGGCACCGGCGGCGTTATCGGTTCCCTATTCGTGGAGCAGTCCATCAACCTCAAGGGCATTACCGTGCGGAATACTTCCGTTACCGGACCCTTGAACGTGGGCGGTTTCCTGGGTACAAGTTACCGTCCTCTGGACGGTCCCACCATGGACCGGATCTACATCGCGGAGGATGTGACCGTCACCTCTACCCATGACATTGCTGGCGGTATGGTGGGCTACTGCGACCGCATCAAACTCACCAACAGCGCCTGCGGTGCCACGGTCACAGCCAGCGGCAGCGAGGCTGGCGGTATCATTGGCCATGTGGAGCCCCAGTTTGACGCCATCCGAGCCACACTGGACCGAGTGTATTTCAAGGGCACTGTTACCGCCAGCGACTATGCCGGCGGCATCATCGGCAAACTCAACAGCAACAGCTACAAGACCACGGATGCCAACATGGCCAGCGTGCTGGTAGCGGCGGATGTCCGCTCCGGCGGCGAGGGTTCTCTGTGGATCAACGATACTGCCTCCATCGGCGATGCCGGCACAGGCTATATTTATATCTGCGAGGACTCCCTCCTCAACGGCCAGAGCGCCGATGCCCTGATTGCGGCGGCACAAATTCAGGATGCCACGGCCTATGTGGTGCCAAAGCGCACTGATAACGTGCAATTGCTGATCCCGGCAGCAAGGTTTGGGGACGAGAACTTCTATAAGGCGGCCCCCAAGGACGGCGGCGCCGGGTTTGCCTCCGGCAATTGGGATTATACCGACTTGACCACCTATATGCCCTTTACCAAGAGCTATGACGGCCAGAGCGTCCTGACCTATACCAACCAAGCCTCTGATGGCAAGACGGCGGCGGGCATCCTGCTGCCCAAGGCCGGAGCGGTGGGTCAGAAGACGGTGGTGTACGCCTCCAGTGCCGGGACCGTCAACATTGAAAAGGCTGTGCCGAAGGAACAGGATTCTGTCACAGTGACTGTCAACGGCACGG
>Ga0129310_1002831_pt1 | contig 12155 bp, 10 predicted proteins | sample Go1ome_2_FD_94433 | JGI IMG/M metagenome (GOLD analysis project Ga0129310, IMG submission 94433) | Western lowland gorrila individual fecal microbial communities from Wisconsin, USA - Go1022A metagenome | ecosystem: Host-associated > Mammals > Digestive system > Large intestine > Fecal | place...
GAAATAAGCTTCAGCTTCCCCTATGCGCCGAGCGGTGAAGGCGCGGAGCTGGCCTATTTCAAGGGTTGTTCGGACGATAGCTCGGATTCTAAGCGTGTCGCATATCTCAATGGCTCTGCCACCATCTGGTGGCTCCGATCTCCGTACTGCAACTACCGCAGCGACGACCCAAACAGAGGCGACCTAGGCGTCAAAGCCCTGTACGTCGTCTCCGATGGCGACTTCTACGTCAACTACTGCTCCAGCTCGTTCGGTATCCGCCCCGCTTTGATTTTGCCCTCTACTCTCTTGGTGTCTGACGATGGCACGGTCAGTACCAACACTGCCCCGGCCATCAACGCCAGCTCTGCGAGTTTGCGCTGCTGGTGCTGACTGAGCGCAAGACCCGGAACGAAAATATTATAGTGGTGCCAGATCGCCGCGCAGAGACGACCGTGCGGGCAATCAATGCACTGGAACGGAAGTTAGGTGCAGAGAAGTTTGGCATTATCTATAAGAGCATCACAGTGGACAACGGCAGTGAGTTTGCATTGGCCGACCAGCTGGAACGGTCCTGCATCACCGGAGATAAGCGGACGAAGGTGTACTATTGTCATCCGTATTCTTCTTGGGAACGCGGGAGCAATGAGAATGTGAACGGCATGATTCGCCGCAGGCACCCGAAAGGCACAGACTTCTCAAAGGTCACGGCAGAGGAAATCGCGGCCACGGAGAACTGGATTAACAGCTATCCCAGAAAAATTTTCGGCTATAAGAGCGCCGGCACAATGTTCCGCGAATGCCTACGGGAGCTTGGTCTGACGGCATAAGCGACACGAAAGCAGAAAACAGTTGGTAAAATCGAACAATAGAGGGCGGCTGCAAGCGGAGAAAACTTGACGGCCTGTTTGCTTTACGCTAAAATCTACAAAAATAAGGCCGAAAATTTGTTGCATTTAATGCTTTACTTTTCAGCCGCATCTGCGGCGGCCTTTTTGTCTTTACAAAAGAAACCAGCTATGGCATTATTATAGAAGAAAAAATTGCTGTGTGGAGGAACTATGAAAAAAGAAACAAAAAAGCAGCTTCTCATAGGGGCTGCCCTTGTGCTGGAGCTTCTGTTCCTGCTGCTGTATCTGAACGGAAGGATCGACCGGCTGCTGGACTCTGATATGTCCAGCGAGATGATCTTAGGACAGCTGCTTGCCCGGAACAATGAACTGATGACGACGAAGTTTTACTATTCCACAGAAATGCGGGTGTTGAGCATCCAGATCATTTTTGCATTGTGCTTCAAACTGTTCAAGGACTGGCATGTTATAAGAATGGCCGTAATAGTCTGCCTGTGGGTGATCTTGATCGTGGCATACTACTTTCTATGCCGTGCGATGGAATGCAGAAAATATTTTCTGCTCACAACACTCCTGCTGTTTGCACCTGTTTCAAGCTGCTACCTTGAATTTATGCTGGTGGCAGCGTGCTATATCCCATATGTGGCAATCGAGTTTGCAGCGCTTGGCTTGAATGAAGTGTACCTTCAGAGCAACGGCAGAAAAAAGTGGCTAAGTCTGGCAGGTTCGGTCATTCTGGCTGTGCTGGCGGGTATGGGCGGCCCCCGAATGATATTGGCACTGTACTTCCCACTGGGGCTTGCGGCGCTGGTGGAATTGCTGAACCGGACGAATCGACAACGCGGTCAGCAGTTTTTCTATGCGGTGGTCACCTCGGCCTTTGGTGCACTTGGCGGCTATGTGGTCAATGTATTTTATCTGCAGCAGAGATATCATTTTCGAAAGTGGGATGACCTTCGGATCGACACGTCTCAGATAGGGCGGCTGAAAGACATTGTAGGCTATTCCTTTGCGGCATTCGGACTGGAAAATGTTGGCACAAGTCTGCCGATCCAGCTGGTCAGCAGTGTAGTCAGCATTGGCTGGGTCGGCCTTACCGTTTTGTGTATCGCAGGCGGTTTTACATCCAGAGCAAGCGCACGGTACAGACGACTGGCGGGATACACGCTGGCGGCCTATGCTGCGTATATCGTGGTGTACTGCGTGACGAACATGAACCTGTTAGTCCGGTACAGCCTGCCGACCAATGTTCTGACCATTCCGCTGATTGCAGTGGCTTTTCAGGAACTGCGGGGAGATGAGGAACGCAAACAGAAGTTTCTTGGCGGCTGGGCCGTACTTGTGGCAGCATGGGGTCTGTTTGTGCTTTTGCGTGTTGGAAGCGTGGACAAGAATGCCGGGCTTCGTGCAGTATCGGAAGAACTGGTGAACGATGGCTATGCAAATGGTTATGCTACCTTTTGGAATGCGAACGTCCTGACGGAACTTTCCAATGCACAGATCGAAGTCTGGTGTTGGTGCGAACCCTATGGGGATGGATTGCAGAAGCATGGACCGGATGTGGACAAGATGTATCCGTGGCTCCAGCTTACCAGCCACGACACCGAAAGACCGGCCGGAAAGGTATTCGTGCTGTTCTCACAGGAAGAATTTGAGAATAATCCGTGGCGAAAAAATCTGCACTCGGACGACGTGATCTATGAAAATGACGAATATGTTGTGCTGGGGTATCCGGATTATGAGACGATGAAGGCAACGCTGGAAAAAGACCTGTAAAAATCGGAGGGAAAGCGATACACATGCGATTGGATAAATACTTAGCCGAGACGGCCCAGTGCACCCGCAGCGAGGCCAAGGTGCTGCTTTCCAAAGGCCGGGTGCAGGTGAACGGTGCTGTCTGCAAAAAAGGGGACACCCAGCTCAGGGAAACCGATACGGTGGCCGTGGACGGCAAAGCCCTGAATTACCAGCAGTTTGTGTACCTGATGCTCAACAAGCCCGAGGGAGTGGTGAGCGCTTCCACGGACAAGCGGGACACCACCGTGGTGGATCTGGTGGGGGACGCCTACCCGCGGCGGCAGCTGTTTCCGGCGGGGCGGCTGGACAAGACCAGCACCGGCTTTGTGCTGCTGACCGATGACGGCACCTTTGCCCACGAGATCCTTGCTCCAAAGCGCCACGTCTCCAAGACCTACACTGTGGTGCTGGACACCCCCCTGACCGAGGAGATGCGCACCGGCTTTGCCGCCGGGGTCACGCTGGCGGACGGCACAGCGCTTTCGCCTGCGGAGGTCACGGCCCTTTCTGCCGACGGCCTGACCGTGCGGGTGGTGCTGCGGCAGGGGGTCTACCACCAGATCAAGCGGATGTTCGGCGTGTACGGCGCAGGCGTGAACGGCCTGCACCGGGACGCCATCGGCGGCCTTGCACTGGACGCGGCCCTTGCACCGGGGCAGTGGCGGGAGCTTTCTACCGAAGAAGTGTCAAAAATTACCATCTGAGAGGGTGCGCTTTTCACCCGGATTTCAAAAAAGCAACACATTTTGCCGGTAAAATAGAGACCAGAACCACGCAAAAAGGCACTTTTTTGGCTTGAAAAACCCCCGAGAGATAATATTCACAAGAAAAAACTATCTTTTTTGTTGAAATATGTTGCAAAAGTAAATTCTTTTGTGTAAAATATGAAATGTAATGCAGCTAAATTGTTGAAAATCACGACCGGCTGCCGCTGCGGTTTGCACAAACGAGGAAAAGGGGTATCCATTATGGCCAATAGAGTATTTCAAAGCGTGATCTACCAGATGAAAGATGCGATCAACCGGGTGGTCGGCGTGGTGGATGAGACCGGCGCTGTCATTTCCTGCTCGGAGCTGAACCTGATCGGCGAGGTGCGCGAGGGCTTCATGGCAGAGCGCCTGACGGCGGGGGACCGCTTCGTGCGCGATGGCTACACCTATCAGCAGTTCTCCAGCGCCAAGCACAACGATTATGCAGTGTTCGTGGAGGGCGTGGACGAGACGGCTGGTCAGTTTGCCGCCATGCTGTCCATCAGCCTGCAGAGCATCAAGCAGTACCACGATGAGAAGTTCGATAAGTCCAACTTCATCAAGAACGTGGTGCTGGATAATATCCTGCCCGGCGATATCTATGCCAAGGCCCGTGAGCTGCACTTTGCCACCGACGTTTCCCGCGTGGTGTTCATCGTGCGCGTGACTTCCGGCGGCGACATCTCCGCCTACGATGTGGTCAGCAGCCTGTTCCCGGATAAGCAGAAGGACTTTGTGTTCAACATCAGCGAGACGGATACGGTGCTGGTCAAGGAGATCCGCAAGGGCATCGACCGCACGGATATGGAAAAGCTGGCTGCCAGCATCGTGGATACCCTGTCCGGCGAGCACTACATCAAGGCTGTGGTGGGCATCGGCACCCCCATTTCCAACGTGAAGGATCTGGCTACCTCCTTCAAGGAAGCACAGATCGCCATGGAAGTGAGCAAGGTGTTCGACACCGAAAAGCAGATCATCCGCTACGATAATCTGGGCATTGCACGCCTGATCTATCAGCTGCCCACCACCGTGTGCGAGATGTTCCTGCGTGAGGTGTTCAAGCAGGGCAGCATTGAGAGCCTGGATCAGGAGACCCTGTTCACCATCCAGCGTTTCTTTGAGAACAACCTGAATGTGTCGGAAACCAGCCGCGGCCTGTTCGTGCACCGCAACACGCTGGTGTATCGTCTGGAAAAGATCAAAAAGCTGACTGGCCTGGATCTGCGTGAGTTCGACGATGCTATCGTCTTCAAGGTAGCATTGATGGTCAAAAAGTACCTGTCCAACAATCCGGCCAAATACTAATAGGCTGCAGGCTCTGCCTGCAGTGCAGAACCGGCCGCTCGCAACCGATGCTGGCCGGTTCTTTTTGCTGTGAAAACAGATTTTAATGTCAGGAGCTAATATTACCCTATGATCGATTTAGAACACGTTTCCAAGGAATATAAACGGGGCGGATCGCTTGCACTGGACGACATCAGCCTCCATGTGGACGATGGCGAGTTCGTGTTCCTGCTGGGCCATTCCGGCGCAGGCAAATCCACCCTGCTCAAGCTGCTGCTGCGCGAGGAGCTGCCCAGCGAAGGCAAGGTGACTGTGCTGGGCAAGGATGTTGCCCGGCTGCGCCGCCATCAGGTGCCGTATCTGCGCCGTCAGATGGGCATTATCTTTCAGGATTTCCGCCTGATCCCCACCATGACTGTGTACGAGAACATCGCTTTTGCCATGCACGTCACCAATGTCAAGCGCAAGGAGATCCGTGACCGTGTGGAGTACATGCTGGAACTGGTGCATCTGGAGGATAAGGCCAAGGCTTATCCGGACACCCTTTCCGGCGGCGAACAGCAGCGCGTGGCTGTGGCCCGTGCACTTGCCCACGGCCCCAAGCTGGTCATTGCGGACGAGCCCACCGGCAACATCGACCCAGAGCTGAGTCTGGAAATGATGGAGCTGCTGGAGCGGGTGAGTGAAATGGGCATCACCGTTGTGGTCGTCACCCACGAACACGAGCTGGTGCGTCAGTTCCATCAGCGGGTCGTTACTCTGAAAAAGGGCCGCATCATTTCGGACGTGCCTGCCGATAAGGAAGCCATCCGGGAGCGGGCAGAGCGCCGGGAGCGCCTGTTTGAGACCGAGCTGGAACCGGAAAACACTGCAGAAAAGGAGGCGGCCACCGTATGATGAGACCTTCTACCTTCTTTTTCCTGGTCCGGCGCGGCGTGTGCAATCTGGGCAAGCACTGGGCCATGACCTTTGTGTGCATCCTGTCCCTCAGCGTCTGTATGACCCTGAACACCTTTGCAAGCCTTGCAGAGGTGAACGTGGACAGCATGGTCAACTATCTGGGCAGCCAGAACGAGACCGTGGTCTATCTGGACCCGGAGTGCGACGATGCCACCGCTCAGGCTGTGGGCGAAAAGCTGTCTGCCATGCCCGGCGTGACCAATGTGCAGTTCGTCTCCAAGCAGGACGTGCTGAACACCTACCGCAATTACATGGAAGATTACTCCTCCCTGTGGGACGAGTTTGAAAACGACAACCCCTTCAAGGCAAACTACCGCGTCTCCATCGCAGACCTGAGCCAGATGGAGGCGATGAGCAAGAAGATGCAGGCCATCCAAGGGGTATACAGCGTGACCGCTCCGGTGGAAATGACCAACGTCTTTGTGCAGGTGCAGCGCTCTGTTACCAAAGTGGGCCGCGGTATCGTGCTGGTGCTGATGGTGGTCAGCATCATTACTGTGGGCAGCACTATCCGCCTGAGCGTGTTTGCCCGCCGCCGCGAGATCGAGATCATGAAGTATGTGGGCGCCACCAACAGCCTTGTCACCCTGCCCTTCTTTGTGGAGGGTCTGGCCATGGGCCTGATCTCCGGTGCACTCACTGCAGCGATCAGTCTGGGCGGCTACTCCTATATGGTGCAGGCCTCCGATGGTCTGGGCGGCGTATGGGAAATGATCATGGGTCAGGCCCTTGTGCCGGTGAGCGCCGTCTGGTCCACCATCATCCCGTACAGCCTCATCGGCGGTGCTGTTGTGGGTGGTCTGGGCAGTATGTTCTCCATCCGCAAACACCTGAATGTATGATGGAAAGGAGCCGCACATGAAAAAAGCACTTCATGCAAAGCCCTTCCGGCTTCAACTGCCCGGCTACACGCCGCGCCATGCCCGGCCGGAGCCTGCCCGCAGTAAGCTGCTGCGGGGCGTCAGCCTGTGTCTGGCAGCCGCGTGCCTTGTGGCAAGCGTAAGCTTTCACCCGGCCACGGCGGCCACCAGTATGGCCAGCCTGCAGAACAAGCTGAACAGCCTTTCCAAATCCATCGACCAGCACAAAAAGGAGCTTTCGGACGCAAAGAAAAAGGAAACTGCGGCAAAGGCGCTGGAAAGTGAGCTGAAGGAGCGCGTGGGCGTCATTCAGTCTCAGATCAGTGTGCTGAGCACCCAGATCGCGGCGGTGCAGAACAGCATCGGCCAGACCGAGCAGAAGATCAGCGCCAAGGAGGCGGAGATCACCCAGAAGCAGACCGAGATCGACGGCCAGTGGGACGATTTCAAAAAGCACATGGCGGCGATGCAGGAGCTGCGCGATGGCGGCAGTGTGGCCATGCTGAGCGCGGTGAACGACCTGTATGAGCTGCTGACCTTCAACGAGGTCATGCAGGATATCTCCATCAAAAATACCGAGATCATGGACAATATGAAGGCCGCCAAGAGCGCTCTGGAAGCGGATAAGGTGGAGCTGGAAGCCCAGCGCAAGGAGCTGACGAGCCAGAAGGCAGAGCTGGATACCCAGAACTACCAGATGAAGGCCAAGCAGAGCGAGCTGAACAGCAGCATCTCGGCGGCACAGCTCTCTGCACAGGACGCCCAGAAGGCCCAGAAGGCAGCGCAGGCGGCCATTGAATCGGACGAGCTGAACTATGAGGCGGTCAAAAAAGAGATCCAGAAGTTGATCGCAGCGGCTGCATCCAGCAAGCCGCAGCTGAGCTTTACCGGCTTTGCCTGCCCGCTGAAGAGCTATACCCGCATTTCCAGCGAGTACGGCTGGCGTAAGAATCCGGTGTCCGGCGTCAACAGGCTGCATGCCGGCATCGATCTGGCGGCCCCGGGCGGTACGCCCATCTACGCAGCCGCCAGCGGCTATGTGCAGGTGGCAGGCTGGTCCAGCGGCGGCTATGGCAACTATGTCATCATCTATCACGGCAGCATGTCGGACGGCAATGCCTACAGCACCCTGTACGGCCACATGAGGTCGGTCGCCACCAGCGCAGGCAAGTATGTCAAGCAGGGCGAGCTGATCGGCTACGTTGGCTCTACCGGCAACTCTACCGGCAACCACCTGCATCTGGAGGTCTGGAAGGGCGGCAAAAAGGCCAATGCGGTCAATCCGCGCGGTTATATCCCGTTCCCGCACAACTGAGTGTATTTATAAGGAGTCTGGTATTCTATGAACGAACAAAAACATAAGCGTTTGCTGCGCATCGGCTGCCTTTTGCTGGCAGGCGTGTTTGCACTTTCGCTGCTGGGCAGTGTGCTGATGATGCTGCTGTTCTGACAGGAGGGAGCAAGGCATGAACCGTAAGATCTCTGTAGGCATGGCCGTCACCATTGTGATCCTGGCTATGACCGTGACCTTTTCCATCACCATGCTGATCGCCATGCGGCTGTTTGACAGCACCGTCAGCAGCGTGAAGGAAAAGGAGAGCATGTACAACAAGGTGGCCGAGGTGGACCGCTATGTGCGCAGCAACGACTACTATCCCATCGACGAAACGGTGCTGTATGACCGCCTGACGGCTGGCTACCTGCTGGGCACGGGCGACAAGTACGCCCGCTACTACAGCGCCATCGCTTACACGGAGCTGATGAATCAGCAGAGCGGCAAGGTGATGGGCATTGGCGTGGAGCTGGGCATCGACCAGACCGGCTACGCAAAGGTGACCAAGGTCTACGAGGACTCGCCTGCACAGGAGGCCGGCATCGTGGCAGGGGACTATATCACCGCCATTGACGGCACCGAGGTGAAGAGCCTTTCCGGCGTGGACGCTGTGCAGGCCCGCCTGCAGGGCGAAGCCGGTACGACCGTCAATGTGACATGGCTCAACAGCGAAGCGGCCTCCAAAACGGCAGACCTGACCCACTCCGGCTATACCAGCACCACCGTGGATTACCAGATGCTGGACAGCGTGGGCTACATCAAGATCCGCCAGTTCGACGGCAGCACGCCCAGTGAACTGGATTATGCCATTCGTTCCCTGACCGCCAGCGGGGCGCAGAGCTTTGTGTTCGACCTGCGCGACAACGGCGGCGGCGTGCTGGATGATGCCGTCAGCTGCATCGACCTGATCGCTCCGGAGGGCACTGTGGCCTACGCCGAGGATAAGAACGGCAACCGCACGATCATTGGCAGCAGTGACAACGAGAGCAGGGTAGACCTGCCCATCGTCTGTCTGGTGAACGGGAACACCGCCAGCGCAGCAGAGCTGTTTGCCGCCAGCCTGCACACCATGAACGGTGCACGTCTGGTGGGCACCACCACCATGGGCAAGGGCACCATCCAGAGCAGCCCGCAGCGCCTTTCGGACGGCAGTGCGGTGAGCATCACGGTGGCAAAGCTCATCTGTGGTGACGGCTCCTGCTTTGACGGCACCGGTCTGAGCGTGGATGTGGAAAAGGCTCTGACCGCAGAAGAGACCACCAATTTCTATGATTACACCCCGGAGACCGACCCGCAGATCCAGCGTGCGGTCAGCGCAGCACAGCAGCTGAGCGGTACCACGACTCTGGGCGGCGTCAACGACGCGGCTTCCTCGGCGGCTGCATCCGGAGCTGCGGACAGCACCGCTGCTGAGCAGGAGAACGCTTCCTCTGAGGAAACGGCTTCCTCCACCGAAGCAGAAGCCGGCAGCGAAGCAGCATCCAGCGCGGAATAAAGGGCAAAACCGGCAGAAATGCTGCATGGGCTTCTTCTTGTAAAAAAGTAACCCGGTTTATTGCAGTGCGGTTTGCCGTACGTATGTTCCTTTCTTGAAACGGCTTTTGAGCGCGCTCGTAGGGCGCGGTGATGCCGCTTGCCGTACCGACTCCTCACGTGAAAAAACGTTTTGGAGCGCCCCACAGGGCTCCCGTTTACCGTACCGACCCCTTCTCGTGAAAATGCAACCCAGCCAGACCCGCAGGTCTGGCTGGGTTGCCATATTATAATAATATTTCCGCTGAATATGCCCAAAGCGACGCGGAGGGCATTCAAATCGTACTATTGAAAAAGGATGGAATCTATGCCCGAACTGACCGACCTCTCGGTGATCCGTGCCCTGTGCGAAAAATATGATTTTGCACTCTCCAAGGGTTTTGGACAGAATTTTATCATCAACCCGGGTCTGCCGCCCAAGATCGTGGATGCCAGCGGCGTAGACCGGCGCTATGGCGTCATTGAGATCGGCCCCGGCATCGGCGTGCTGACCCGGGAACTGGCAAAGCGTGCTGCCAAGGTGGTGTCCATCGAGGTGGACGAACGCCTGCCGCCGCTGCTGGCCGAAACGATGGCTGGAGTGGATAATTTCAAGCTGGTATTACAGGATGTACTGAAAGTGGATCTGAAGGCGCTCATTGCAGAAGAGTTCCCCGGAATGCCGGTGGCGGTGTGCGCCAACCTGCCGTATTACATCACCAGCCCCATCGTCATGAAGCTGCTGGGCGATCGTCTGCCCATCGAGAGCCTGACCGTTATGGTGCAGAAGGAAGCCGCAGACCGTCTGGCTGCTGCGCCCGGCACCCGGGCCTCCAGCGCCATCAGCTGCGCCGTAAGCTACTACGCAACCTCCAAAATGATGTTCACTGCCGCGCCCGGCAGCTTTTACCCGGCACCCAAAGTGACCAGCGCTGTGGTGCGCATGGAGATCCGTCCGCAGCCCGCCGTGCAGGTGGAGGACGAAGAAGGCTACTTTGCACTGGTGCGTGCCGCCTTCGGTCAGCGCCGCAAGACCGCCGCCAACGCCATTGCCAGTGGTCTGGGGATGCCCAAGGACGCCGTGACCGCTGCCATTGAAGCTGCGGGGTTTGACGCCCGCATCCGCCCGGAGGCTCTCACGTTGGAGGATTTTGCCAAGATCCAGCAGGCGCTTGCCCGCTGACCCCGCCGACGTCCCGCCCGTTTCAAGGTGAAGCCTGTTTTTTCTCGATTACCGAACCACCATCCACCCGGACGGTGGTTTTTGTTTGCGCATTTTTCATGGATTTCGCGAGCCGCGCAAAATAAAAAGGAACCCGGGTCGCGGCTCCCAGCGGCTGCGTCGTGCCTTGGGCGGCACGCGCATCCTGCTGGCCGCAGCCCCAACAGCTCCTCCCTGCTTCTGCCGCTGGCAGCGGTCGGCGCTGTTGCACAGGGGCTTTTTTGCCCGCCGGACTATTCGGCGGGCCTTGCGAGTTGCGCTTGCCGCTTTTTCTGCAGCCCCTTGGCAGGGCTTTGAAAAAGCGGAGCGCTGCCCCAGCCTCGCCTCCCTGTTTCCGCCGCAGGCGGCGGTCGGCTCCGCTGTTGTTCGAACCCACCCTTGAGAGTGAAACTTGAGATACCGGATAAAACAAAAAACCAGCGTATTTTCTACGCTGGTCTTTTTGGTGGAGCGAAGCAACCTAAATCCGAACCATTGCCCTCTGGGGCATCTTTGGCGGCAATTTCATCAAAAGTGATGGTTTTTGTGCCATCTTTGTAGTTGAATGCAATCAAAACTTTTTCATCATAGAGATAAACCGCATTCACGAATGTATTGATAAGCGTTTCCCGGTGGCTTTTCACGTTCGAATCGAGCTTGCGGAAGTTGGTGAGCCAAAATTTTACAAAATCTGCACTGACCTTCGGCTTTGCCAGCTTTTCTTCCGCGATGCGGATCTCCAGTTCCTTCTGCTGAGCTTCCAATTTTTCCAAGCGTCCTTTGGTCGAGCTGGTCAGGATGCCCTCTTGAATCGCATTTAGAAGATTCTCAATGCCCCGTTCAATGTCTTTCATCTGCTTCTCCAGCAGAGGCAGCACCGTGTTCTCCTGTTCCTGAAGAATCATCACCGCATCCACGATAGACTGGATGCAGTCATCGTCACGAATCATCTTCATGGTTTCGTTGACAACCAAATCCTCCAGCCACTCTTTACGAACGGTCTTTTTCTTGCAGGTCTTGGTGCGCTTGGCATTAGCACATTTATAATAATGGTGGACGTTCTTATTTCGACTCGTTCCGCACTCCCCGAACATCATCGCACCGCACATTCCACAGAACAGCTTGGTCGTCAGCAAATAATCGTCCTCCGCTTTGTGCCGAGCCGGAGCGCGGCGGTTCTTGGCAATTTTGTCCTGCACACTGTCGAACAGTTCTTTCTCAATGATAATCGGGATGCTGTCTGGCATCACAATGTCCTTAAAACGGTTCTCTCCGATATAGCGGCGATTCGTCAACAAAGTTTGAATACTGTTATAGGTGAACTTCTGGTTGCGGTTGGTGGTCACGCCACTGTCGTTCAGCCAGTTCATCAGTTCCTTCATGGTCGCGCCGTCATTATACCGCTGAAAGGCTTCCACTACAAAGGGAGCTTTCAAAGGGTCAATCTGGAAGAACTTTTCCTCGTCCACTGTATAGCCAATGGGAATCGTGCCGCCGTTGTACTTGCCCTTCAGAACATTCTCGGTCATGCCGCGCACGACCTTTTCAGAAAGTTCTGCCGAGTAGTATTCAGCCATACCAGTCAGCATACTCTTGACCATAATACCCGCTGGGCCTTCCGAAATCGGC
>Ga0129310_1002832_pt1 | contig 12141 bp, 9 predicted proteins | sample Go1ome_2_FD_94433 | JGI IMG/M metagenome (GOLD analysis project Ga0129310, IMG submission 94433) | Western lowland gorrila individual fecal microbial communities from Wisconsin, USA - Go1022A metagenome | ecosystem: Host-associated > Mammals > Digestive system > Large intestine > Fecal | place...
ATAAAAGTTGCACAACAAACCAAGTTATGCGAAGCTAAGGGCATGAAACGATATGAATTAACAAAAGAACAATGGGGACGAATCAAGCTGCTGCCACCGGAAGAAACGGGGAAGCGGGGCCGCCCCCGGAAGGATAACCGGACCATGCTAAACGGGATGCTTTGGATCGTCCGGAGCGGCGCTCAATGGCGTGAGCTGCCGGAGACCTATGGTCCCTGGCAGTCCGTGTACACCCGATTCGCCAAATGGCGGGACGACGGCACCTTGGAAGCGGTATTTCACGCGCTGTCCGATGATGCGGACATGGAGACTCTGAGTGTAGACTCCACTTGCGTAAAGGTACACGAAAGTGCAAATGGCGGGGAAAAAACGGCGGATAAGGCGGTTGGCCGTACCAGAGGCGGGTGGAACACAAAGCTCCACGCTGTCGTAGACGGTCTGGGAAACCCGGTGGAGTTCCTTCTCTCCGCTGGAAATGACCACGATTCGGTTCACGATGTTGAACTATTGGAAAAAGTCAGGATCAGCGGGAGTGCTGTACTGGCAGACCGGGCTTATGGCGCTCGGGCAATTCGGGAATACATCTCAGAGCACGGGGCCAGCTATGTGATCCCGCCGCAAAGCAATGTTTCCGATCCCTGGCCGGTTGACTGGCATCTGTATAAGAAGCGCCATCTGGTGGAGTGCTTTTTCCAGAAAATCAAGTGGTTTCGCAGAATTGCCACCAGATATGACAAGTTGGATGCTTCCTTTCTCGCCTTCGTTTATCTTGCCTCCATCGCTATTTTGTTGCTTTAGCACATCCTCTATCTTTTTTCAAACAAGGCCTAGAATCTCGCAGGTTTTTGTTAGGAAATAACGAAATAGGTTACAAAACATGAAGAAAGGCTACCGAATAGGGGCGAACCCCCAAACGGTAGCCTTTTTTCATTTTTCCGCTTTGAGCGGACAAGCCAATATGAACACGCCGCCAGCCATGCAGATAGTCGCTTCCTGGTTCGTATGGCTCTCTTTTGGTGGACCTAATCGGGATCGAACCGACGACCTTACGGATGCGAACCGTACGCTCTCCCAGCTGAGCTATAGGCCCATATTTAGTCATTTTAGATAATTTGAGATGTTTTGCTTTGTTTGATGTGCTAATTTGCTTGGGCTACGATAAGGACAGCTGGCTCTCCCAGCTGAGCTGCGCCCCCAGATGAAACTTTGTGTGCTCAAAAAATGGATCACCTTTAAGCACCATGATATTATAGCAAGGTTTTGGGCGGGTGTAAAGAGGTTTTTTAAAATCTGTTTAGAAAGCATATTTCACAGTTGATAATTTTTGCGAAATGTTGTATGATAACATCACATCAGCCTGTCAATGGCCCGCGTAAAACGCCGGCCTGAGGCAAGGCCGCGCTAGTCGGGGAGTTAGCGGTGCCCTGTATCTGCAATCCGCTACAGCAGGGATGAATCCCGGCCCCCGGAATCGTATTGTGCCGTCTGACCCCGGTAAGCAGCGATGATGGATCGGTCCTGCGCAACGGGCACCCGTGAACCGTGTCAGGCGGGGAACCGAGCAGCACTAAGCGGGCCCGCCCGTGTGCCGCGGGGATTCCGCTCCTGAGCCGGCTGCCGGGGTAACGGGCATAATGCGATCTTCAAAGGCCGGTGCGCGGTCTTGCCATGGGCCGGAAACGGGGAAGAAGGGCCTTCGGTTGAGGTTCTTCTTCCCCGTTCCTTTTTTGAGGTGAAACAGTATGTATCAGGCCCTTTATCGTAAATGGAGACCCCGCGTATTTGACGATGTGGTGGGGCAGAGCCACATCACCGATACCTTGAAGCGCCAGGTCCAGGAGGGACGGCTTTCCCATGCCTATCTCTTTACCGGCACCCGGGGGACCGGCAAGACTACCTGTGCCAAGATTTTGGCCCGGGCGGCCAACTGTGAGCATCCGGCGGACGGAAATCCCTGCAATGCCTGCCCGGCCTGCCTGGGGATCGAAAACGGCTCCATCCTGGATGTGCTGGAGCTGGACGCCGCTTCCAACAACGGTGTGGATCAGGTGCGCGCCCTTCGGGATGAGGCGGTCTACTCTCCGGCGGCGGTTCGGAAGCGGGTCTATATCGTGGACGAGGTGCATATGCTTTCCACCGCGGCGTTCAACGCGCTGCTGAAAATTTTGGAGGAGCCGCCGGAACATTTGATGTTTATTCTGGCCACTACCGAACTGCACAAAGTTCCGGCTACCATCAAATCCCGGTGCCAGCAGTTTTCCTTTAAACGCATTTCTCCCACGGATATTGCGGGGCGGCTGAAATATGTGGCGGGGGAGGAGGGGATCCCTCTCACCTCGGACGGCGCCATGCTGCTGGCCAGGCTGGCCGACGGCGGACTGCGGGATGCCCTCAGCCTGCTGGATCAGTGCGCCACCGGAAGCCCGGGCGGAGATCTGGGAGAGCGGGCGATCCTGGATGCGTTGGGACTTGCGGGCAATGTGGAGACTGCCGGACTCATGGGGGCGGTGGCCGACCACGATGCGGGGGACGCGCTGGAGCGGCTGGACCGCCTTTACGGAGCGGGAAAGGATGTGGGCAGCCTGCTCGGCGAGCTGTCTGTGCTGGCCCGGGATCTGCTGATCCGCAAGACCGCGCCCAGAGGAGGGGCGGCCCTGCTCACCGGAGGCTATGACGAGGCGACCCTGCGGGGGCTGGCGGAGCGGCTGACCGCGCCGCGGCTGGCGCAGGTGCTTTCCAGACTTCAGGCCGCCTCTGCCGATCTGGGCCGCAGTACCAACCGGCGGGTGGACGCCGAACTCTGCCTCATCCGCCTGTGTGACGAGACGCTGGACGACTCCGCCGCAGGACTGAACGCGCGGCTGGCCCGGCTGGAAGAACTGGCGGCGGGCGGGGGAATGACCGCCGCTCCCTCTGGGGGGGCTCTGCGGCCCGCTCCGGCCCGGACATCGGAGCCGGAACCTGCGCCGCAGGCGGCCGAAGAACTGCCGCCCTGGGAGATGGAGCCGCCGCCCCGGAAGGTGGAGGAACCGCGCAAGGATAAAAATCAGGCGGCACCGGCGGCCGTACCGGCCGGCGGGGGATCGCCGGGGGATTTTTGGCCCGGCCTGACGGCGGGCCTCAAGGGCCGTATTCCCATGGGGGAATATAGTTTTCTCTCCAATCCGGCTATGGTAAAGGGCACTGTGGACGGCCCCGTTTTGACTTTGTGGGTGCAGAGTGATTTTGTGAAAAATATGATTTCCAAGCCGGGCATTCTGGCGGCGGTGGAGAAGGCCGCAAGTTTGCTGCCCGGCGCGCCTTATCGGGCCGTGGTGACGGTGGGAGAGCCTCCCGCCGGTGCATCGGCGCCTGCGGGCACCGACAGGCTGGAAGAGCTGCTGGCCATAGGACAGCAGTTTGATAATATCATTATTAAAGAATAACAGAAGGAGCGAGTGGAATGGCAAAGGGATTCAACAGCCGCGGCTTTGGCGGCATGGGCGGCGGCGGAATGAATATGAACATGATGAAGCAGGTTCAGAAGATGCAGCAGGACATGGCCCGGATGCAGGAGGAGCTGGCAAACAAGACCTACACTGCCGCTGCCGGCGGCGGCATGGTCAGTGCGGAGGTCAACGGCCAGCATGAGGTGGTTTCCATTACCATTGATCCCGAGGCTGTGGATCCGGAGGACGTGGAGATGCTCCAGGATATGGTGGTGGCCGCTGTCAACGAGGCCATGCGCGCTGCGGAGAACGACGCGGCAAGTTCCATGAAGAACATCACCGGCGGCTTGGGTCTGGGCATGTAAGAGCAGTGAAGAAGCTCACTCACGATCAGGCTGCGGAGACCTTCCTGCTCTCGGCTGTTTTAGCGCTGGGGGGCGGGTTTCTGGATGCGTATACCTACCTGACCCGAGGCGGAGTATTTGCCAATGCCGAGACCGGAAACATGGTTCTGCTGGGCATCCAGCTGCTGCGGGGGAACTGGGGAAGGGCACTGACTTATCTGGTGCCGATTCTGGCCTTTGCGCTGGGAGTGTGGGTGGCCGAGGCGGTCTGCGCACGGTTCTCGAAGCATCCCGGTGTCCACTGGAGACAGCTCACGCTCGGAGGAGAAGTCCTGGTGGTGGCAGCGGTTGCCTTTTTGCCGGAGACACTCAACATGCTGGCCAATGTGCTGGTGGCCTTTGTCTGTGCCGTGCAGGTGGAGAGCTTTCGGAGGGTACGGGGCAATGCCTTTGCCTCTACCATGTGTACCGGTAATCTGAGAAGCGGTACGGAGCAGCTTTTTTACTACCGCCGGACGGGGGATCAGGCTGTGCGGAACAACGCCCTCTGCTATTACGGCATCATTGCTGTCTTTATTGCCGGGGCGGCCCTGGGGGCGATAACCTGTGACGCGCTGGGGCGGAAAGCGGCTTTGGTGTGCGCCGCCATTTTACTGGCGGGATGCTTTATCTTATCCCTGCGGGGAGAGCGAAAATTGGAGGAAGAGACATGAGCGGGATCGAACAGATCATGCCTGGGTTCTGGCGAATCCCGGTACCCCTTCCCGGCAATCCCCTGAAAGAGCTGAACAGTTATTTGATCCGTGGTCAGGATGAAAATTTGCTGATCGATACCGGGTTCCGGATAGAGCCGTGCCGGGCGGCCATTACCGAGGCGCTGACCGAGTTGGGAGTTCGGCGGGAGGAGACCGACATCCTTCTGACCCACCTCCATTCCGACCACTCGGGGCTGGCTCCCGAGCTGGTGGGGCCGGAGCGCAGGATTTATGTGGGACGGGTGGATCTGCCCTATCTGGCCAACAGTGCGGTCTGGAAAAAAGATTTTGGGCCGCGATTTTTAAAGATGGGTTTTTCGGAAGCCGAGGTGGGACGCCGGCAGACGGAAAATCCGGCCCAGTCCATGGCCCCGGAGGACTGCGACCGGTATTTCCCTCTGGATGAGGAAGATACCATCACCTGTGGGCCTTACACGCTGCGGGCCATTTTTACCCCCGGCCATACTCCGGGACACCTCTGCTTTGCGATGGATGAGGAGCGTATCCTGCTGACGGGGGATCATGTCCTCTTTGACATCACACCCAATATCGCTACCTGGCGGGAACTGCCGGATGCCTTAGGCAGCTATCTGGACAGTTTGGAGAAGATGGAGGCCTTTGCTGCCTACCGGGTGCTTCCGGGACACCGGGGCGGGGGGGACTTGGCCCGGCGGACGGCGGAACTGAAGGAACACCACGCCGAGCGGCTGACCGAGGCGCTGGACGCGGTCCGCACCGCGCCGGGACGTACGGCCTATGAGCTGGCCGGCCGCATCCGCTGGAAGATCCGCGCCCGGAACTGGGAAGAATTCCCCCTGGCACAGAAGTGGTTTGCAGTGGGGGAATGTCAGGCCCATCTGGATCGGCTGATGGTTCTGGGGAAGGTGGATCGGCTCTGGGACGGCGCGGTCTGGCGCTATCAGACGGCAGAAGGGGGCTGCGCCCCTGAAACGGAAATGATCAGATCATAAGGAGAGAAAGCTATGGGCCATTCCAATGTTTATTTTACGGATTTCCATGTGCCTGTGGGCACCAGCCAGCTGGACAAGCTCCGCAGGCTCATTGACCGCGCGGGGCTGGGGACGCTGGACTTTGAACGCAAGCTGGTGTGCATCAAGATGCACTTTGGCGAGCCCGGAAATCTGACCTTTCTCCGCCCCAACTACGCCAGGGTGGTGGCCGACTATGTCCGGGAAAGGGGCGGTGTCCCGTTCCTGTGCGACTGCAACACCCTTTACGCGGGACGGCGCAAAAATGCCCTGGAGCATCTGGACGCCGCCTATGAAAACGGCTTTTCTCCCCTCTCCACCGGATGCCAGATCCTCATCGGAGACGGCCTCCGGGGCAATGACGACGTGGAGGTCCCGGTTCAGGGCGGCGAGTATGTGGAGAAGGCCAAGATCGGCCGGGCCATCATGGACGCCGACATTTTCATCTCCCTGACGCACTTCAAGGGTCATGAACAGACCGGGTTCGGAGGGGCCATCAAAAACATCGGCATGGGCAGCGGTTCCCGCCGGGGAAAGATGGAGCAGCACGCCGCCGGCAAGCCGGTGGCGAGCACCAAACGCTGCGTGGGCTGCCGTGCCTGCGCCCGCCACTGCGGGCAGGACGCCATTTCCTACCGGGAGGACGGGAAGGCGGTCATTGACCAGGACAAGTGCGTGGGCTGCGGCCGCTGCATCGGTGTCTGCAACCTTGACGCCATCCGCAACCCCACTTCCAGCACGGTCCAGGCCCTCAACTGCAAGATGGCGGAGTACACCAAGGCGGTGGTGGATGGGCGCCCCTGTTTCCACATCAGCCTGGTGCGGGATATCTCTCCCAACTGCGACTGCCATGGGGAGAACGATGTGCCCATTCTCCCGGATGTGGGAATGTTCGCTTCCTTCGATCCGCTGGCTCTGGATCAGGCCTGCGCCGATGCCTGCCTGGCCCAGACTCCGCTGCCCGGGGGACAACTGGCCCGCCGGATGGCAGAAGAGGGATTTGTGGATCAGCACGACCACTTTGTCAACACTACCGACGGCACCGAGTGGGAGAGCTGTCTGGCCCACGCCGAGAAGATCGGCCTGGGCAGCCGCCAGTATGAACTCAAGCCTATCTAATTTGTAAGGTCTCCCCATTTGCGGAGAAAGGAAGGAATGAAACCATGGAGCTTAACGAGATTTTGAGTCGGTGCGACCATACCCTGCTCAAGCCGGAATGTACCTGGGAGCAGATCAGGGAGGTCTGTGACGACGGACTGAAGTTCAACTGTGCCAGCGTGTGTATTCCCGCCGGTTATGTCAAGCAGGCCGGGGACTACTTGGGTGACAGTCTGAAGATCTGCACGGTGATCGGGTTTCCCAACGGCTACTCCACGACCGCCGTCAAAGTCTTTGAGACCGAAGATGCCATTCGCAACGGCGCCGATGAGATCGACATGGTCATCAATATCGGCTGGGTGAAGGACCGGCGCTGGGACGATCTGCTGGCGGAGATCCGGGCGGTCAAGAACAGCTGCAAGGGCCGCATCCTCAAGGTCATTGTGGAGGCATGCCTCCTCACGGAGGAGGAGAAGATTCAGATGTGCGAGCTGGTCACCGAGTCCGGGGCCGATTTTATCAAGACCTCCACGGGCTTTTCCACCGGCGGGGCCACCCGGGAGGATGTGAAGCTGTTCCGGGCGCACATCGGGCCGGGCGTGAAGGTGAAGGCCGCCGGCGGCATCCGCACACTGCAGGATGCCGAGGACTTTATTGCTCTGGGGGCCGACCGCTTGGGCACCTCCGCAGTGGTGAAGCTGGCGAAGAACCAGATCCCTCAGGGATATTGAGAGAAGAGGCCCGCCGCGGGAAAACCTGCGGCGGGCTCTTAAAATATTTCTAAAGTGTAAAATCAATTCATACTTTTGTAAAACTTTTGCGCCGGAAGCGTAAAATCTTATTGCGCTTTTTTGTGTGACACGGTATAATAAAACCGAACGTCCGGGAGGAAGCAGGCACAGCCGTGGTTCCCGGACATTGATTATGAAAGGAAGGTATGTACTGAAATGAAGAAGACCAGTAAATTCCTTGCACTGCTCCTGTCCTGCTCCATGACCCTGGCCCTGGCGGCCTGCGGCGGCGGAGCCAAGGAGACTCCGGCTCCCTCTGAGGCCCCCGCGGAGAGCGCCGCAGCCGAGAGCGCCGCTTCCGGTGAGGCTACCATCGCCATGATCACCGACAAGGGCGACATCAACGACAAGTCCTTCAACCAGGGCACCTGGGAGGGCATCCAGGCCTATTGCGAGGCCAACGGCAAGGAGTGCAAGTACTACAAGCCCGTGGAGGCCACTACCGACGCCTACACCGCCATGATCGAGCAGGCCATCAACGACGGCCACAAGATCATTGTCACCCCCGGCTTCCTGTTTGAGGAGCCCATCTACAACGTGCAGGACAAGTACCCCGACGTGTCCTTCATCCTCATCGACGGCAATCCTCACAACGCCGATTACAGCGACTACAAGACCGCTGACAACACCGTCGGCATCCTCTTCTCCGAGGAGCAGGTGGGCTACCTGGCCGGTTACGCCGCCGTCAAGGACGGCTACACCAAGCTGGGCTTCCTGGGCGGCCAGGCTGTCCCCGCCGTGGTCCGCTATGGCTACGGCTTCGTGCAGGGCGCTGACGCCGCTGCCGCCGAGATGGGTACCAAGGTCGACATGATGTACTACTACACCGGCGGGTTCGATGCCACGCCCGAAGCCCAGGCTCTGGCCGCCGGCTGGTACCAGGCCGGCACTGAGGTCATCTTCGGCTGCGGCGGCTCCGTGGGCAACTCCGCCATGGCCGCCGCTGAGCAGAACAACGGCAAGGTCATCGGCGTGGACGTGGACCAGTCCCCCGAGTCCGCCACCGTCATCTCCTCCGCCATGAAGGGCCTGGCCGAAGCCGTCTCCCAGATGCTGGACGCCTACTATGCCGGCAGTTTCCCCGGTGGTCAGAACCTGACTCTGGGTGCCAAGGAAGAGGCTGTTAAGCTTCCCATGGACACCTCCAAGTGGACCACCTTCACGCAGGCTGACTACGATGCCCTCTATGCCCAACTGGCCGACGGCACCATCACCCTGAAGAAGGACACCGACGCCGAGGCCCCCATGGATCTTGGCTGCGCCAACGTCACCGTCCAGTTCATCGAGCAGTAACTTTCTCCATACCACCAAAGGACCGCCGGATTAGGTGGGTGTCCGTAAAACAGTTAAACCTCCCTATGGTTTCGATCATAGGGAGGTTTTCATCATTTGTGCAATGAGCGAAGGCTCCCTCTGATGAGGGAGCTGTCAGCGAAGCTGACTGAGGGAGAGAACCTGGCCCGCAAGCAAAACAATGTGCAGTGGTGTGTCGCAAGTCTCTCCCTCCGTCAAAAATCAAAGATTTTTGCCACCTCCCTCGTCAGAGAGAGGCTTTGGTACGGTACAAGACCCCACATCGCATGATACAACGAAAGGTGTATGGAAGTGCACCCTTGATTATTTTGCGAAACTGGAATTTGTCAACTAAAGAACTTGGAAAGAACATCCCAATATTCATTCGGGATTTCATAGCAATTTACAGAGTAAAGTTTTGGAGAACCATCCTCATTTCGTGTGTCTGCAGAAATAGATGTAGTAATTACCCATTTACCATCAACCTTTCCCATATATCCCTTGAAAATTGTAGTAACGGGGCAATTCTCATATGCAAAATATAATTCCCTCATATGCTGATTGTCATTTAGCTCATATATTCCATACGTCTGATATGTAAACGATGTGGCTTTTTGTGCATCAATATTAGAAACCGCAGTTAGGAATTCAGTGTCTGTAATATATGTTCCATTCCAAGAAATAGTTGTTAGTTCTCCGTTTGCCGGAACAGTATAATCATCTGCAACCATAAGATATTGGTCAAGAAAAGAACGAGCTACAATAAAAGTGTGGGTTGGGTCTTCGTTAACAGAATCTATTACCCAATCTTCTTCACCTTTGGCAATTGTCCTGCCCTCTGAATATTCGCCGCTGATACTTGAGTATTCCCTTCCATTCCACAAAACATAGTTAGAACTAACTTTTGCAGAATGGTCAAATATAAACACGCTACCTTCCCACAACTTGATAACAACTTGGGCAGCAACCCCAAAAATCAAGATGGAAAGTAATATTATTCTTAAGTGTTTCTTCATAATCGTGTATTTCCTCATCAAATTTATTGAACTGTATGTATCCTACCATAGCTGCCTTACAAATACAACAATCGGCACAGCGAAAAAGGCCGTTGTGCCGATTAACTGTTTTATGACCACCGCCCATTTTCCGGCGGTCCTTTTTTTGACCCTCATCCGGAATGGAAGGGCGTTCCCAGACGATTGAAAATGTGATACAATGACCAGAGAAAATCCCCTGTATTTGATTTTGGGGAAGCCGGAGAGTATCCTGGAAAAGAGAGGTCGGAAGGAGGCGTCCGCTATGCTGAAGCTGCTGCTGGGCCGGGCCGGGACCGGAAAAACGGCCCGGATCCTCCGGGCCATCGCCGGGCAATCAGGGGGGCGGCCCCAGCTGCTCATTGTTCCGGAGCAGCACTCCCACGATATGGAGCGCAGGCTGTGCGCAGAGGGAGGCAACTCCGTGAGTCTGTACGCGGAGGTGCTCTCCTTCACCCGGCTTGCCAGCCGGGTCTTTTCCGTGACGGGCGGACTGGCCGCCCCTGCCCTGGACCCGGGCGGGCGGCTGCTGCTGATGGACGTGGCCCTCAAGTCGGTGGCCGACCAGTTGAAGGTATACGCCCGCCCCTCCCGGAAGCCCCAGTTCCTCACCCGGCTGGCCGCCACGGTGGACGAGTGCAAGTCCAGCGCTATTTCCCCGGAAAAGCTGTGGGAGGTGGCCCGGGAGACCGGGGGAGAGACCGGGGACAAGTTTTCCGACCTGGCCCTTATCTGCGGGGCCTATGAGGCGCTGACCCTCCGGCAGGGGGCCGATCCCCGGGACAGGCTCACCCGGCTGACGGCGGCGCTGGCGGAGTGCCGCTGGGCGGAGGGGCGGGACATCTACCTGGACGGCTTCACCGACTTCACCCCCCAGGAGCGGGGCGTGCTGGAGGAGCTGGTGAAGCAGGCGGGCTCCGTGACGGTGGCCCTCACCTGCGACGGGCTGGACGGGGGGGATGAGGACGTATTCGCCCCCGCCCGGCGCACGGCCCGGCAGCTCCTGGCGCTGGCCCGCCGGTGCGGGACGGCGGCCGAGGCACGGGTCCTGACCCGTCAGGCGGGCTGCGGAAGGGAGGCGCTGGAGCGGGTGGAGGCCCACCTCTTCGATCCGGTGCTCCCCGCCTTTCCCGGCCGGCCGGAGGGGCTGGAGCTCTACCGGGCCTCCGGGCCCTACGCCGAGGTGGAGCGGACGGCGGCCGAGCTGGTCCGGCTGGCGCGGGAGGAGGGATACCGCTGGCGGGAGCTGGCGGTCACTGCCCGGAGCATGGAGACCTACGGCCCGCTCATCGATTTGATCTTCCCGCGGTATGGGATCCCGGTGTTTCTGGCCCGGATGGACGATGTGCTGCAAAAGCCGGTGCTGGCCCTGGTCACCGCCGCTTTGGACACCGTGGCGGGAGACTACCGCTATGAGGACGTGTTCCGCTATCTCAAGACCGGCCTGGCCGGACTCACCCCGGATGAGACCGACCGGCTGGAGAACTATGTCCTCAAGTGGGACATTCGGGGGAGCCGCTGGAGCCAGGGGAAAGCCTGGAATTTCCATCCGGAGGGCTACGGCGTGCCCTGGACCGATCGGGACCGGACGCGGACAGAGGAGTTGGACGCCTTGCGCCGCAGGGTGTCCGGGCCGCTGGAGCAGCTGCGGGGGGCAAAGGAGCACACCGGCGCCGGGCTGGCGCTGGCGCTGTACCGTTTTCTGGAGGAGATCGGTCTGGCCCAGCGGCTGGCCGCCCGGGGGGAGGAACTGAGGCAGAGCGGCGAGGCCGCCCTGGCCGCCGAATATGAGCAGCTCTGGGATATCCTCTGCGGGGCGCTGGAGCAGTGCAGCGACCTTCTGGGGGAGACTCCCATGGAGTGGGATGAGTTTGCCCGGCTCTTCAGGCTGGTGCTCTCCCAGTACCAGGTGGGCTCCATCCCGGTGTCTCTGGACCGGGTGACGGCGGGGGAGATGCCCCGGCTGGCCCACAAGCACTGCAAGGTCCTCTTCCTGCTGGGGGCCGACGACGGCGCCCTTCCGGCCGCCGCCCCCTCCCCGGGCCTGCTGGCCGACGCCGACCGCTCCCTGCTGGCCTCCTTCGGCCTGGAGAGCGCCCCCCGGCTCACGGACAAGCTGTGGCGGGAGATGACCATCGTCTACGACACCTGCGCCCTGCCCTCGGAACGGCTCACGGTGAGCTGGCCCGCCGCCGGGAGCGGCGGGGAGGAGCGCCGCCCCTCTTTCCTGGTCAAGAAGCTGCGGACCCTGTTCCCGGACCTGGAGGTGGTGGACGAGCGGGCGCTGGCCGAGGACTTCCGGCTGGCGGCCTCCCGTCCCGCGCTGGAGCTGGCGGGGCGCTGTCCCGGGGTGGGGCGGGCGCTGAAGGGCCTGCCGGGATACGCCCCTCTGGTGGAGCGGATGGAGCG
>Ga0129310_1002834_pt1 | contig 12140 bp, 10 predicted proteins | sample Go1ome_2_FD_94433 | JGI IMG/M metagenome (GOLD analysis project Ga0129310, IMG submission 94433) | Western lowland gorrila individual fecal microbial communities from Wisconsin, USA - Go1022A metagenome | ecosystem: Host-associated > Mammals > Digestive system > Large intestine > Fecal | place...
GATGTAAGCTTCCCGTTGGAGATCAGGAAATTGCAGTAAACAATTTAAATATGAGGATCGTTCCCGGAAAATAGCGGGTTATATCGGTCTTCAGTTTTGCTGTCAGGGAATAAGGAATGGCAGTAGGAGCAGATCTTAAAATAGAATTGAAGGACCGTGGAATAGCAGGGTTTTTGAGAATTATAATATATCGAGAAAGGAAATGGGGTCTAAAATGGCAGATTTATTTCACCGTGTAAGTATTAGAAAATTTAAAGATGAGGCTGTATCAAATGAAGATATCGGTTATATCCTGGAGGCAGCGATGGCAGCACCGTCCGCTAAGAACCAGCAGCCGTGGGAGTTTTATGTTGTAGAAAACCGTGAAGTCTTAAAACAGCTCGGAGAGTCCAGCCCGTTCTCCGCACCGGCAGGAAAAGCACCGGTAGCGATCGTGACTGCATACCGTGAGGAGTGCGATTTACCGGAATTTGCGCAGATCGATATGAGCATCATGATGGAAAACCTGTGGCTTGCAGCGGATGAGATCGGACTTGGCGGCGTATGGCTCGGCGTAGCTCCGAGAGAGGATCGGATGAAGGCGGTAGAAGAGATCGTCGGGATTCCGGCGGGACAGCGTGCCTTCGGCATCTTTGCTCTTGGCTATCCGGATGAGGAGCGGACCCAGCAGGATCGGTTCGATCAGAGCAGGATTCATTATGTGAAATAGGACGGTCTTTTTTCTGACAGATTCTATCGATGGGGTCGGTCCGGAATGAATTTTTTCGTATCACTGGGGGAGGAAAAGCGATGAAGGACCGGACAAAGGTAGAAATTTCGACGGCATTGACGACGCTGTTGGCAAAGAAGGCGATCGCTGATATTACCGTGCGGGAGATCGTAGAGCTCTGCGAGATCCGGAGACAGACGTTTTATTATCATTTTGCGGATATTTATGCGCTGATGGACTGGACGCTGGAATACCGGCTGGGAATTTACCGGAAAGCGCATGAGCTTCCGGAGAGAGACTGGAGGGAAGAGCTGTGGCAGATCTTTGAGTTTTTTATGTCAGTGCAGCCGCTGATCATCAATGCGTACAATTCGGAGAACCGCAGATATTATGAGCTGTTCATGGAAAGACAGTCCTGTCCGGTCGTCGCAGATCTTTTGCAGAGCAATCCCGGAATTGCAAATATGTCGGTTGAGAAGCAGAACTTTATCTGCAGGGCGTATTCCAGAGTGTTTGTCGGTCTGTTTCTGGACTGGGTCAGCAATGGGATGAAGGCAAGGGATCTGGACTGCTTTTCGGATGCCTGCATTCTGGTAGAAGGCGGAATTGAGGGAGCGTTGAAAAAATTTAAAAAATGATCCTGAAACAGAACAGGGTCGGACGCGAAGAGCGTGTGAAGAATGAAGCTTCATTTTTCATACGCTCTTTTTGCGTCTGCAAAATTATGACAGGGAAGCCGAAGTGTCATAAATACAGACAGAGCGCACTCTTTGTAAATTGCGTGTAGGTGCCCCGATCCGTATGATATAAAGCAGAAGTGGTAAAAAATGTTTGATTACAAACATTCTGACGCAATTTACGAAATATGCAGGGAGGGGATGAGAGGTTGATTGGCGCAAAACAAACAGAGAAAAAAGGCAGTAAGCCATGTATGGAAAAACGTGAGGGTAAAACGGAAGACCGCAGGATCCGAAAGACAAAGCAGGCGATCCAAAGCAGTCTGTACCGGCTGCTCCGCAAGAAGGATCTGAGGGAGATCCGGGTGAAGGAGCTGACAGAGTGCGCAGACATCAACAGAGGGACATTTTACCGTTATTACGAGGATGTCGGTGACATTCTTCTGGAATCCGAGCTGGATTTTTTAGAGGAGATCCATGAGGTCTTTGATCAATGGGATGCAGGTCAGACTGATCCGGAGCAGAGACCGGTGAAAGAGCTTTATGAGCTGTGCAAAAGTCATGCCGAGCTTCTGGAGATCGTTTTCGCGGAAGAAAGAGATCCGGAATTTATGATCGCCCTCTGGCAGCTCATCCGAAGAAAACTGGCATGGAAGATGGAAAACGAGTGCGGAAGAGACGGGGAAGAGGCAGAGAGCCGGGGTGGATTTCTTGCGGGCGGATGCATTGCGATCCTGAAAGAGTGGATCGCAAAGGGCTGGTCGCAGCCATCGGATGAGATCGCGGAGAATACGGAGCGATGCCTGTTCCTCCTGATGCCGGAACGAAAACAGCTATAATCAGAGAAGATTGAGGGAATGCATGATGACAGACGCGGGAAAGGCAGAAAAAAAGAAGCGCGGGTTGAAGTCCGCGGGAGAAAAAAAGCATGAAGGAGTGGCAGGCTTTATTGTTGACCACAACAAAGGGATCCGGGATCTGATCCTGGTCCTGATCGTCATCAACCTGATCCTGTTCCCCTTTGTGGAAGTAAACTATGATCTTACATCGTATCTTCCGGATACGGTAGATTCCAAGATCGCCATCAACAAAATGGAAGAAACCTTCGGATATCCCGGTACCGGCCGGTTGATGCTAAAGGATGTGACGATCTACGAGGCGAAGCAATACAAAACAGAGATTGAAAAGATCGACGGGGTCGATCAGGTACTGTGGTGTGATACGTTGAATCCGATCTATGTATCCTCCTCATTTATCCGCTATGACAACATTGACGATTATTATAAAGACGGCAACGCAGTCATGGATATCACCTTTGTGGAGGGCGATACCAGCAAGCGGACGCACCGGGCAATCGCGTCGATCGAGAAGATCTGCGGGGAAAAGGGCAATCTGGTCGGCATGTCCCCCACAAATAAATTTACGGAGGAACATGTAAAAGCCCAGATGACCATGATCATGGCGATCGTTGTGGTGCTGGTATTTTTGATCTTGCTCTTTACGACAACCTCGTACTTTGAGCCGGTGTTGTTCCTGACGGTGATCGGAGCTGCGATTGCGATCAACAAAGGATCGAATATCATTCTTGGAAGGATCTCCTATGTTACGAACAATGTCGCGGATGTTCTGCAGATGGCAACCTCCATGGACTATTCGGTATTCTTTCTGCATGCCTATGAGAGGGAGAGGGAAGAAGGGCTGGATAAGATCCCTGCCTTAAAGCGGGGACTGAACAATACGTTAAAAACCGTGCTTTCCTCGTCCATGACCACGTTTTTCGGCTTTGTGGTCCTTGTGCTTATGAATTTTAAAATGGGAGTGGATCTTGGAATCGTGCTTGCAAAGGGAATCCTCTGTTCTCTGGCAATGGTGATCCTGCTCATGCCATCCCTGCTTCTGTCCTGGTCAGACAGGATCGACCGAACCAGACATAAGCCCTTCATGCCGAAATTTGAAAAGGTTTCCGTTGTATTGAACCACATCAGTCCGTATCTGCTGATCATCAGCATTCTGTCGGCCGGATTCATCTACGCGGCTCAGGGCATGAACTCATTCATGTACGGATCGGATGCGACAGGAGCAGGACCCGGCACCACTATCTATGATGAGACGAGAGAGGTGGAGGAGATCTTCGGAAGATCGAATCTTCTGGTCGCAATATTCCCGACGGGTTCCTTAAAAACGGAGGAAGCGCTGGTCGAGGAGCTGAAGGAAAAAGAATACGTCAAAAAAGTGATGGGATATACGGAATTTGTTCCAAAGGGCGTGCCGGAAAAGATCCTGCCGTCCTCGATCACGGAGCAGTTCCATAAAGACGGATACGCAAGACTCTTAATCTACATAAAAACGAAGCCGGAGAGCCCGAGTGCTTACCAATATTCGGATGAGGTATCCGAAATCATACGGAGATATTATCCGGAGGAAGCATATATTACAGGAAATACCCCGACGACGAAGGACATGGAGGATATCCTGATTCCCGACTACCAGAGGACAAATAATCTGGCAATGCTGTGTATTTATGTGGTTGTTGCGATCGCGTTCCGGTCACTTCTGATGCCGGTCGTCGCGATGATCCCGATCATGATGGCGATTTATCTGAATATGTCATTTCCATATTTTTCGGGGTCAACACTGATCTTTATCGCTTACGCGGTCGTATCCTGTATCCAGCTGGGATCCACCATTGACTATGCGATCCTGTCAACGGATACATATCTCCAGTTACGAAAGAGCGGGAACGGGAAAAAGGAAGCGGCAAGGCTGATGTCACAGAACTCAATGCCGTCTCTTCTGACCTCCGGGCTGATCCTTGTGATCTGTGGATATGCGATCTACTTTATTTCGAGTGTGCCGGCGATCAGTGAGGTCGGACATCTGGTCGGACGCGGAGCGATCTTTTCCCTGATCTTTGTAAGCGGGCTGATGCCGATCCTGTTAAAGCTGGTAGACCGGTTTATCACGGTCCCGCCCCAGATGAAGAGGGAACGGAGAAGGGCAAAGATAAAGCTTGCGGCAATGAACGCGAGAAACAGGAGAAGAAAGCTTTTGGGCTTCCGACAGAGAGGAGAACAACATGAAAAAAATTAAATGGATCAGGCGGGCAACGGCCGCGGCCCTGATTTTTAACAGCATGTCGCTGATGGTAATGCCGCCGCTTCAGGTACTGGCGGCCGCTCCATCGGTTCATGTCGATGAGACCTTATATCTGAACCTGGATCATTACGGCGCGATCAGTGACGCAAATGTGGTAAAGGGGATCGAGTTTAATAAGCAGGAAACCTACACCGACTACGGAACCTATACGGAGGTCGTGTGTCTGGGAAATGATGAGGATCCGAAGCTTGAAAACGGGGAGGTCGTTTTAAAAGCACCGGAAAACGGCGGCAGACTGTTCTTTCAGGGAACGCTGGATAATTCTGCGGTCCAGTCTCCGTGGAGCTTTGACCTTGGCTACAAGCTGAATGGCCGGGCGGTGGAGGCCAAAGATCTGGCGGGAGCTTCCGGGCTGGTGGAGATCGATATTGACGCGACGGCAAACAAACAGGTATCGGAATATATGAGAAATAACTTCATGCTGCTGATCGCAGTTCCGGTGGATCTCAGCAAGTGCTATTCCGTGGATGCGCCGGACTCCCAGACGAGCTCCATCGGTGACATGACGGTGGTGATCTATGAGTGCCTTCCGGGAAAAGACGGTCATTTCGAGGTGCGGATCGGAACAGACAGCTTTGAGACGGTGGGAGTCATGATGATCATGAGTCCGGGAACCGTGAGCGATTTAAAGGATTTAAAGGATCTTAAGGAGTTAAAGGACAAATTCCGGACGAACACCAACGCCATGATGGATGATATGGAAGCGCTGATGGACAATGTGACGGATGTTTCCGATCAGCTTTCCCTCACCAATCAGATGTTGGAAGAGCTCCGTGCCGGAAAAGCAACGGTGGATGCAAGCAGAGAAGAAATCTTTGACAAAAATGACACAGCAATCCAGGATCTGTGGGATCTTTCCGAGAATCTGGCGCCACTGTCCGGTTCCCTGAACACAGCGAAGACCATGGTCTATGAAGTCAATAAGACCTTGAACGATACCGATCAGGATCTTTTAGACATCATGAGCAAGATGAAGACCTTGAGCTCAAGACTGAAGGAATTTGGTTCCTCCCTGAATGGGGTAAACCGGTGGACAACGCTGGATCTGATGGAGGAGATCAAGCAGGCAGGTCTGGAAGACGCGATGAAGGAGATCCAGAAAAATGCGGCAGATTCCACGGAGGCGGCAAAGAAGCTTGGCGCCCTGATCATGGACAGCATCAATGGATATGCGACACCGGCAGATGCAGACCGCATCGAAATGGACGAGGAGCTGCGGGAGGTGATCGAGGAGATCACCCAGTCCTTAGAGGAGCTTGCAGATGACCAGACAGGGAATGCCGAGGAAATCGCAAAGGAGTTAGCGGCCTTAAAGAAAGCCTTAAACGAGATGGGAGGCAATATCGGGAATGTGCCGGGCGTTTTTAAGAATGCGGTGACGGCACAGATCGACGCGGTGCTTGCGAGCATCAGCAGACTTTCCTCCGATGCCGGGGCGGTGACGTTCCAGACAGCCCGTGTTGTGAACAGCGTCAATGAGCTGGCAGGAGATCTGGATACCCTGATCGGGATCATGAACCGGTATTACGAGGATATGCAGGGAGCACTTACCAATCTCGATCATGTCCTGGTGCAGATCGAAAAGACCTCCGATGATCTTGCGGGAACCATGCAGACCATTAACAATACACTTCGTGCAGCAAGTCAAAATTTCAGCGCTGCCGGAGATAATGCGCTGCGGACCGGTCAGCTGGCAGTTGACAATACACGAAAGATCGTAAAAAATACGGAAAATCTGAAGAATTCCGGTGCGGATCTCAGAAAATCCATCAACGATGAGCTGGATGAAAAGGAAGCGGAACACAATTTCCTGAACATGGATCCTTATGCGGAAAAGGTGTCTCTGACCAGTGAAAAGAATCAGGAGCCGAAATCCGTGCAGATCATCTGCCGTTCGGATGAGATCACGATCAAGGACAGCGCGAAGAGCCTGGATTCCGAGGTGGACGCAGAGGGGATCACGCTTTGGCAGAGGATCATCAATGTGTTCCACAGAGTGGCAGAGCTGGTAGCCGGATTGTTTGGAAAGGAATGAAAGGGACTATGAAAAAGAAGGTGCTTCGAAGAGGGCTTTTCATGACGGGAGCTGCCGTCATGATCATGACAACGCCTGCGTTTGCGATGGTGAAAAGTGTGGAGCTTCGGATCGATACGGACAGTATCACGGATCATGATGCCGGCCGCGCCTTTCTTCCGCCTCTTGAGATCGAGGATGAGGATGAAGGCATGATGGAATTAAAGATCGATACAGCGGAGCTTAGGGACGCAAATCCGACGATTCCGTACACGGTCCATTTTGAACTGCATGCGGATGATGAGATCTTTGATGATGATCTGAAGATCCGGGGAACCGGAATCCGGCAGACATATGTAGATGCGGTGTCTGTGGATAACACGCAGGCCTGGGGCAGACTGCTGGTCTACCCGTTTTACCGTCTGCCGCAGCCGGAAGAAATCACGGTCGATTATGAAAACCGGAAGGTGTCATGGTCAGAGGTTCCATATGCCGGTGATTATGAGGTGGTGATCAGCTACACGAAAAAGAACGGTGACCTGAAGACGGTACGAAAAAGGACGAAACACACATCGATCGGAGTCGGAAATGAGATCAGTGCCAGCAGCACCGGAACAATTTCTGTATCGCTCCGTGCACTGGCAACGGAGGAAGAGGGCTATGTGACGGCGGAGATCGTAAACGGTGTGGCACGCTGGGAGGCATTTTCCGGCGCGGAAAAGTACAGAGTCTGCATCCAGTGGAACGATTCGGACGGACGGCTCCATAAAAAAGAAGAGACGACCGATAAGAACTGGAAAAACGTCAGTGCGTACCTCAATGCCGTATCCAAGCAAAACGTGACCGTAAAGGTCCGGGCGATCCCGCGGCAGAATGAGTCGAAATATTATAACATTGCGGTCAGTGAATGGGCGGCAGCAGGAGACGGAGCAGCCGATACGTCGGACTACGATGTGGATGATGTGTGGGAAATGATGGCCGAGTATGAGGCGGTTGTTGACGGAAACTTTTCCAGGCTTACAAAGCCGTCCGGGGAAGGAAAAACAGAGAAAGAGAGCGCATGGAAACAGAACGGATGGAAATGGCAGTATATGGCGGACGGGGAAACGGTCCACGATGGCTGGAGGCAGATCGACGGCAGCTGGTACTACTTTGACGCGGATGGTTTTATGCACATGGGCTGGCTGTATGACGGCGGACGCTGGTATTATATGGAAAGCCGTGCCGGATCAGACTGTGGGAAAATGATTGTTGGAATCCGACGAATAAACGGAAAAGAATATTCATTTGATGCAAATGGCGCGTGTCTGACTTTATAAGACGCAGCCGGAGAATGAAAAATAAAGAGGAAAAAGGATCAGAATCATAAAAATCAGAATCATAAAGAAGACGGCTCGATGCATAGGGATATGCGGTGAGCCGTCTTCTTGTGTAACAGGAAATTCCGGGGAATCCCCTGTTACAAAAAAGGGCACTGACATGCCGATGACTCGCATTTGCGGGCAGACGGATGCAAATTACAGATTTTTTTTGAAAAATTCTTCTGCATTCCGGAACATGATTCCTTCCGCCAGTTCCTTTGACATTCCCTTTTCCAGGAAATATCCGTAAAGATCAGCAGCCTTTGCCGGAGTGTTCAGGTATGTAGGAAGTGTCGCACCGTCGAAGTCGGAGCCGAGGGCGATGTTTTCATAGGCACCGAGGCTGAAAAAGTGCTCGATGTGGCGGTAGAGGTCATCGGGAGAATCGCCGATGCCGCCGTCGGTAATGAAACTCGTGCAGTAGTTGAGACCAATGAGGCAGTTCCGGCGGACCATCTCGCGGATCATATCATCCGTCAGGTTCCGCTTGTGGGAACAGATGGCGCGTGCGTTGGAGTGGGTCGCAACGAACGGGCGGCGGGCGGTCTCAAAGAGGTCGGCGTAGCCGGTGTCGTTTAAATGGGAGACATCAACAAGGATCCCGCGGTCTTCCATTTCACGGACTGCCTGCCGTCCGAAATCTGTCATTCCGTGGGTGGTGGTGTGGCCGGAACCGAGCTCATTTTCGCCGTTCCAGGTGAGCGTCATGCAGCGGACTCCGTCATCTGCCAGTTTTTTTACGCGGGTGATATCACCGGCGAGAGCGGCGCCGCCCTCTATGGTCAGAAAAGCGGCTGTCTTTCCGGCCGCCCATGCAGCCTGCATATCGGAAGCGGAGCGGCAGGGGGCGATGCGGTCATGAAATTTTTCCATCTGGCGGTTAAAATTGTCACGGTTTGTTTCGTAGTAATCGATGGCGGCCTGTCCACGGTGCTGATCCGGGATGAAGATGGCATAAAACTGTGCCCAGTGAACATCAGACGGGATTGTGTTCAGGGAGAGCACACGTTCCGGATCATCAAGCGTGTCCGGTGTCAGCCCCTTATGGGTACAGTCTGTGAGCGTGTCGCAGTGCAGATCGATCAGAGCATAGGGATTCATGTGAAATTCCTCCTGAGAATATATTTTGAATTTATTGTAACGGAACCGTTCAGACGTTTCCGTCAATTCTGTTTCCGGATCTCGCCTTTTAAGATCATCGGGTAGCGGATCAGGGCATCGGAATCAAGCGCCTCTTTTTTCATATCCACCGCAGCGATCTGGTGGTTTTCGTAGGTCGTATAATAGTAAGTTCCGGTCTCGGCACTGCAGCAGGAGGTGTAGATCGTGATCTCATATTTTCCTTCTGCAACCTCACAGCAGCCGCGCTGCTGGTCTACGGAGCCTAAGATATGGAAGAACTGGCTGACGCTTTCTTCTTCACTGTCACCGGAGACCGAGTTCGCGCGGGTGAATGCCACGCGGGCAAAGCGGGACTGGGAAGAGAGATCACCCGGAAGACCGAGAGCGCCCATGCCGCGGCTGTAGGTGGCAAGCGGAAGCTCCGGAGAAAAATGATTTTCCGGCTGGCGCGGGGAAAGTCCGAGATAGTTATTTAAATGGAACATCTGCAGATCGAAGGGCGGGTTGTTTGTGAGAACACCGGCAGGATCATCATGGACATGGAGTCCGTCGACCATGGATTCCACAACGATCGCCTCGTTTTTATCCGCAATGATCCAGTGGAGGCTTGCGGCAGGCATCTGCGGACTAAAAGGTGTTCCGACAAGATTCATGCGGGCAAGTGCTTCGCGGACCTCCGGAATGGTTGCACACCGGCTTAAGATCCAGGGGATAAATTCAAACTGGGCAATATTCTGCGTTCCGTCCACCGGCTCTGCATAGGCGGCGTTTCCGACAAAGTTGAGTCCTGCCATGCCGAGTCCCTTTTCATTCATGGCATCATAATACATAGGATAATTGTCTGCAACGTGTGCCATGCCGATGATGGCATAGTGGGATGCAAGCGTATCCATATGGCGGAACGGGATCGGATAATTGCGGGGAGTGATCGTGATCTCCTCTCCGTAGGAAAATTCGTAGTCTAAGGTTCTTCCAAAATAAAAGCCCTTTGTCTTGTAAGTTGCTGCTGTACACATAAGACAGGAACCTCCTTAAAAATAGTAAATTCGCAGCGCGTTTATCTCAGTCGGAGACCTGACTCCCACTGGGACAAATTTGCTGTTACTCACCACCTGAAAGAGGCGGGAATCTTCTCGATTGAGATAAATACGGATATAGTTTCTTCTGCATAAAAAAGATTATACCGCATTTTTCTGAAAAATTCATCAAAAAGAGCTTTACAAAAACACTTTAGTATGGTAACATGATAGCACGATAAAAACAGAGAAATGAAACCGGACAGAAAATGCGGCCGGTTTTCGGATATGACGAAGAGCTGGTCCGGGCAGCCGGATCACGGGCAGATAGGAGGAGGAAATTATGATGAAAAAGAGATTATTAAGCGCAGTTATGGCATCCGCAATGGTACTTTCCCTCGCAGCATGCGGCGGAGCAAAGACAGAGACAACAGCAGCGGAGACAACTGCCGAGAAAAAAGAGGAGACAACAACAGCGGCTGCGACAGCAGCGGAGACGGCAGCAGAAGCAGCAGGAGGCACACTGATCGTCGGCTTCGATCAGGATTTCCCGCCAATGGGATTTGTTGGTGACAACGGCGAATACACAGGCTTTGACCTTGATCTCGCAAAAGAGGTCGCAAGCCGCCTCGGTCTCGAATACAAGGCACAGCCGATCGCCTGGGACTCCAAGGATATGGAGCTTGAATCCGGCAACATTGACTGCATCTGGAACGGATTTACGATCACAGGCCGTGAGGATGATTACACCTGGACCACGCCGTATATGGCAAACAAGCAGGTATTCGTTGTAGCGAACGATTCCGATATCAAGAGTCAGGCTGACCTTGCGGGAAAAGTCGTAGAAGTACAGGCTGATTCCTCCGCAGAGGCTGCGTTAAAGGAGAACCAGGATCTCGCAAATACATTCGGCCAGCTCTTAACGACACCGGATTATAACACCGCATTCATGGATCTCGAACAGGGCGCGGTTGACGCAGTCGCAATGGACGTTATCGTTGCGGGCTACCAGATCAAGCAGAGAAACGCGGACTTTAAGATCCTTGACGATTCTCTTTCTGAGGAAGAGTACGGCGTTGGCTTTAAGAAGGGCAACACAGAGTTAAGAGATAAAGTACAGGAAACGTTAGAGGAGATGGCTGCTGACGGCACATTAGCGAAGATCTCTGATGAATGGTTCGGCGAGGACGTTACGACGATCGGAAAGTAAGCACGTTCCGGAGCTGTAGAAATCCTGTGGGATACGGAAATGCTGTTTGACAGATATTTCCATATCAGATAAAATAAATGCAGGATTCAGATTACGGGAACCGCCAGATCAGTTCCCGTAATTTGTGTTATTTATTATGAAGGAAAGCAGGTAAAGATCGTATGGGTAAAATGACAATCGGGCAGATGGTCGCACAGCTCGCCGGTGGTATGCTGATCAGCACGCAGATCTTCGTGATCACGCTGCTGTTTTCTCTTCCGCTTGGACTTGTTGTGGCGTTCGGACGCTTATCGAAAAATCGCGTGATCAGCATGATCGTAAAATTTTACATCTCTATCATGCGCGGAACTCCGTTAATGCTGCAGCTGATGGTCGTTTATTTCGGGCCATACTATCTGTTTCATATTAAAGTCGGCAGCGGTTACCGCCTGACAGCGACCTTTATCGGTTTTGTGATCAACTACGCGGCATATTTTGCAGAGATTTACCGCAGCGGCATTCAGTCGATGCCGATCGGCCAGTATGAGGCGGCACAGATCCTTGGCTACACGAAGGCACAGACCTTTTTTAAGATCATTCTGCCTCAGGTCATTAAGCGCATCCTGCCGTCGATCACAAACGAGGTGATCACACTTGTAAAGGATACGTCCCTGTCATTCACCCTGAGTGTCGCTGAGATGTTCACGATCGCGAAAGCCCTGGCAGCATCCCAGACAAACATGATCCCGTTTGTCGCAGCCGGAATTTTCTACTATGTGTTCAACCTCATCGTGGCTGTCGTTATGGAGTGGATCGAGAAAAAGCTGGATTATTACCGGTAGGACTGGAGGTCTGTGGATCATGAATCTGTTAGAGTTAAATCATGTAGAAAAATC
>Ga0129310_1002841_pt1 | contig 12106 bp, 10 predicted proteins | sample Go1ome_2_FD_94433 | JGI IMG/M metagenome (GOLD analysis project Ga0129310, IMG submission 94433) | Western lowland gorrila individual fecal microbial communities from Wisconsin, USA - Go1022A metagenome | ecosystem: Host-associated > Mammals > Digestive system > Large intestine > Fecal | place...
CGCATCGGGAAAAACCGCCTTCGTCTTTTCGGCAAAGCGGCGCAGCCCCTCGTCCATCGCCTTCACCATCTGCGCATCCGCGCCCTTTTGGGGGCCAAAGACGGCGCTGGCGCCCTTTTCGCCGCAGAGCGGATTGTTCACGTCGCACGCCACACGGAAGCGGCAGGCAGAAAGCTCCGGCCGCGCGGCGGCCGCCGAAATGTGCTCCAGGGCGAACAGCCCCGCCGCGCCCCCCGGAACCGGGTTGCCGTCCGCGTCGGTCAGGTCAAAGCCCAGCGCCTGCAGCATGCCCGCGCCGCCGTCGTTGGTGGCGCTGCCGCCGATGCCGATCAAAAATCTTCTGCACCCCCGATCGAGCGCGTCGCCGATCACCTGCCCCACGCCGAAGGTGGTGGTGTGCAGCGGATTGCGCTTCTCCTTCGGCACGAGCGGCAGCCCCGCCGCGCCCGCCATCTCGATCACCGCCAGATCGCCGATGACGCCGTAGGTGCAGTCCACCGCCTGTTCCCTGCCCAGCGGGCCGCACACGCGCACGGTGCGCTTTTTGCCGCCCAGCCCGGCGGCCAGTGCGTCCACCGTGCCCTCGCCGCCGTCCGCCAGCGGCCGCACGCGCACCTCCGCATCCGGACAGGCGCGCTGGATGCCTTCTTCGACCGCCTCCCCCGCTTCGAGCGAGGTCAAACTTCCTTTGAACGAATCCACCGCCACGGTCACGCGAAGGGGCATCGCTTCTTGTTTGATTTGATCCATGTTCTGTTTCTCCCGATCTTGTATTTCTTTGTGCATCCACGACGTGGAGGCTTCGCACCGAACCAGCTTTTCAAGCTGCTCCGGTGTTCCGGTCGGCTTATTTTCCGATTCCGCACCGACCCACCTTCGGTGCGCCGGTGTTCCGCTCGGCTTATTCGGCAAGCCGAAACGCTCGAGCTTCAGCCGCGTTCGCGGCCTCCGGTGGGCGGGGGGAGCTTCGCTCTCCCCTTTCTTCGCACCGAAATGCCCCTTCGGGACATTCCGGTGTTCCGCATGGCTTATTTTACGATCAAGCCATACTATGGCTTGATCTCCAAAACGCTCATGCTTCAGGTTCGCTTCGCTCACCCTCCGGTGGGCGGGGGGAGCTTCGCTCCCCCCTGCACCCCCCTCTCCCGCCGCCGGGGCTCCGGATGTTTCTTTGAATTAAAGAGGGAATGTTTCCGGATGACAGGCTGCCCCAAAGGCTCCTCCTTCGTAGGCCGCGAAGCCATGCAGAGGGAGCCTTTCCCCACGGGGAATCCGCCCTTACTCCTCGCCCTTGCCGCTCATGTCCACGTCGCGGCCCTCGATGAGCACGCGCACGACGTCGCCGCTGACGTCCATCACGTCGCCGCGGCAGAGCACGATGTCCGCATCCTTGCCCGCCTCGATGGAGCCGACGCGGTCCGCCACGCCGATGTGCTCGGCCGGGCAGAGGGTGATGGCGCGCAGCGCGTCATAGGGGTCCATGCCGCTCTTGACGGCCAGCCCCGCGCACAGCGGCAGATAGTGCTGCGGGATCACCGGCGAATCGGTGATGATGGAGACGTGCGCGCCCGCCCGCGCCAGTATGCCGGGGGTGGCGAAGGTCTTGTTGCGCAGCTCGAACTTACTGGCGTGGGTCAGCGAGGGGCCGACCGCCATCGGGTAGCCCTCCGCCGCGAACCGCTCCGCCGCCAGCTGCCCCTCGGTGCAGTGCTCCAGCGTCAGCTTCACGCCGAACTCCTTGGCGATGCGGATCGCCGTGAACAGGTCGTTGAGCTGGTGCGCGTGCGCCTTGAGCGGCATCTTGCCCTCGATCACCGGGATCAGCGCCTCCAGCTTCATGTCAAAGGCGGGGTCCTTGCCCTCGTCCAGCTTGCGCTTGTATTCCTTGGCCTTCATCAGCATCTCGCGCAGCTTGGCCGCGGTGGACATGCGGGTGGAGATGCCCTTGTCGCGGTAGCAGCGCTTCGGGTTCTCGCCGAAGGCGCACTTCATGGCGACATTGTCCTTGACGATCATGTCGTCCACGCATCTGCCCACGGTCTTGATCGCCACAAACGTGCCGCCCAGCACGTTGGCCGAGCCGGGGCCGGTGCAAACCGTGGTCACGCCCGCGCGCGCCGCCATGCCCAGCGTCGGGTCGAGCGGCTCGATGCCGTCAATCGCCCGCAGCTGCGGCACGACGGAGTCGTTGTATTCGTTGTAGTCCGCGCCCTCGTAGCCGATGCCGTAGCCGTCCAGCCCGATGTGGCAGTGCGCCTCCACAAAGCCGGGGTAGGCGTTGAGCCCCGTCGCGTCAAAGACCTCTTCGCCCGCTGCGTCGAGGTTCGGCCCCACCGCCGCAATCTTGCCGTTGCGGATCAAAATGTCCCCCTGCACAGGCTCGCGCTGCACCGCCGTGTAAATCGTTGCGTTCCGAATCAGCATATACTTTCTTCCCCTTCCTGTTAAAGCCGTTTTTTCCGGCTGCGTTTTTCGGTTTTCTCCATTTTATCACGCGCCGCACCATCCGACAACCGCGCATTTTTCTCCGTTCCGCTTGACAGATCGCTATTCCTGCATTATACTATTCCATAATTAGAATAGTAAAGGGCAAAGGAGGAATTCCCATGCCGCTTGCACACGGCATCTTAGGGCTGCTGCATTACGGCAGCATGAGCGGCTATGACCTGTCCAAGGCGTTCCGCGCGTCGGTCAACCTCTTCTGGCACGCGCAGACCAGCCAGATCTACGCAACGCTCGATAAACTGGAAAGAGCCGGACTGATCTCGCATCAGGTCATCGTGCAGCGCGACCGGCCGAGCAAAAAGCTGTTCTCCCTCACGAAGGACGGCGAGCAGGAGCTTGCCCGGTGGCTGAACGAGCCCGACGGCGGCGCGCTGCTCGTCAAGAGCGAGATGCTGATGAAGGTGTTCTTCTCCGGTGCGCTGCCGCCGGAGCGCACCGCCGAGCGCCTGCAAAGCCTGCTGGCGGAGTGCGACGCGCGCGTGCAGGAGTTTGACGCCGCCAGAGCCGACAGCGAGGAATACCGCCCCGGCTTGGAGGCCGAGAGCCTCTATTGGGACATGGCGGCGGATTTCAACCGGCAATACATCCGGATGTGCCGCGCGTGGGCGCAGGACTGCCTGCAAAGGCTCCCGCGCGATACAACCGAAGCAAAGGAGGACTGAACCATGAAGATTCTCGTGATTAACGGCAGCCCCCGCGGGGAGCGCAGCAATACCCTGCGCCTGACCCGCGCCTTCACCCGCGGCCTGTGCGCCGCCGCGCCCGGCAGCGAGGTCGAAGAGCTCGACCTCAGATGCATGAATCTGCACGAATGCAGCGGGTGCTTCACCTGCTGGACGAAAACGCCCGGCCGCTGCGTCCACCCCGACGATATGAACGGCGCGCTGCTGAAATATGTCGAGGCGGACGTGCTGATCTTCTCCTTCCCGCTCTACTATTTCTCGCTGCCCTCGCGCCTGAAGCTGTTCCTCGACCGCACGCTGCCGCTGAGCCTGCCCGTCATGAACCCGGATTCGCCGTCGGGCGGGCATCCGCTGCGCGACGAGCGGCTGCTCCACAAACGCATGGCGCTGATTTCCACCTGCGGCTTTTACACCGCGGAGGGCAACTATGACGCGGTGCGCGCCCAGTTCGACCGCCTGTGGGGCGCGGGCAACTACGCCGCGCTGTTCTGCGGGCAGGGCGAGCTGTTCCGCCGCGACCAGACCCACCCGATCGTGCTCGACCTGGTTTCGCAGCGCTTAGAGCTGCTCCAGCGCGCGGGCGCGGAGTTCGCCCAAGGCTCCGTTTCCGCCGAAACCGCCGAGGCCGCCGCCCAACCCCTGCTGCCGCGGCAGGTCTTTGAATCCGCCACCAACGCCAGCTGGAAGGTGCAGGAGTAAAAAAATCACCGCCGCAAGCGGAGCCGCATTCGCCCGCTTTGCGGATCATGCAAAGAAAGCCGCCGGTATAACCGGCGGCTGGCTTTATTTGTGCTAAAACGATTCTTTTGCTCCGATTTATTCCGCTCCGAAGATCACCGGCGCGCCGATGGCATCGGATGCAAGGCGCGCAGCTGCGTCCCCCAGCGCTTCCCGCGCAAGGATCAGGCTGCCGTTGTGGGGCACGGCCTCCGGCGCGTCGTAGGTGCCAAAATGGCAGGGCAGCAGCTTGGCGCGGGACAGATGCCGCGCCAGCTCCGCGCCGTCCCGCGCGCCCATGTGCCACGGGTCGGCGGAAACGTCGAACGCCATCGCGTCAAAATCGTCGGGCAGCGCCCTGTGCTGCGGCGTCAGGCGCGTGTCGCCCGGAAAGAGCAGCTTCGCGTGCGGCGTGCGCAGGATGTAGCCCACGCAGTCCTCCGGGCCGAAGGGCGCGCCGTATCTTTTCACATCCATGCTCTGCCAGCCGTGGTCGGCGGGGATCGCCTCGATTTCGATGCAGCCGACGGCAAATTTCTCTCCCGGCCGGAGCACGCGCACGGCCTCTCTGCCGATCTCCGAAAGCGCCCGCGCGCACGGGGCGGGGCCGTAAAACGCCGCGCCCGCCAGCGCCTGCGCCGTCCTTCGCCCCAGGTGATCCTCGTCGCTGTGGGTGTAGAGCACCGCCGTGCCCGCGGGAACCTCCTCCGGCCGCAGCACGGGCGGGTAAAACGGCGCAAAGCCCGTCTCCGCCCTGCCGTCCGCGCCGATCCACAGGCACGGGTCGAGGAGCAGCGCCGCGCCCCGCGCCCGCACAAAGAACCCCGCGCCGCCCAGCCAGCGCACCTCGGTGTCGTCCTTCTCTTTCCAGACCTCCGCCGTCAGAGGTTCCGCGCCCGACGCGCGCTCCTGCGTTTTCATGCTGCCGCACCCCTGTTTGTTTGTCACTTTGGAAGCATTTTAGCAGAACGGGAACCGGTTTGCAAATCAGACAGGGCAAAAGGGCATTTTGCGATTGACGGAACGCCCGCGCCGGGGTTATCCTTTGGGTGGAGATCCCCGCATCCGTTTTCCGCTAATCCCATATGAATTTGATTTTGCGGGGGGATTTCACAGGAAGATGGGTCGATGCCGCACCGGAATGCCCCTTCGGGGCATTCCGGTGTTCCGCATGGCTTTTTCAGTTCCGACAGCGCACTGCGCTGTCGGAACTGAAACGCTCATGCTTCAGGTTCGCTTCGCTCGCCCTCCGTATGAAGAGTTGGCGATGTGGACATGATGCGCGCGCTGTGCAGGGCGCTGGGCATCGCGCCGGAAGACTGAGCCGCTGAAAGGAGAAAAGACGATATGTATTCCGTACTGGACGCCTCGATGCTGGGGCTGAACCATCCCCTCTCCGTGCTTGCGCCGCTGTGCGCCAAATACGGCATATCCGGCCTGCGCGTGCCGGATGCTGCGCTGGAGAGCGAAGCCGCCGCCGGGGAAGCCGCCGGCATCCTGAAGGACAACGGCCTGCAATGGGGGCTGCTGCCCATGCCCGCTGATTTTTACGCCTCCAATCTCTCCGACGAGGACTTTGACAAGGCGCTGGTCGAGCTGTCCCGCCGGGCAAAGCTCGCGGAAGTTCTCGGCGCGCGGCATGCCTACAACCACATCTGGTCGTCCGGCCCGCTGCCGTTTGATGCGGCGTTTGACTGGCACGTTTCCAGAGTTTCCCGCGTGACGGAGATCCTCGCCGACCACGGCGTATCCTACGGTCTGGAATTTTTAGGGCCGCACGAATTGCAGCATCTCCATCCGCACCCCTTCGTCCACACGCTGGCGGGCGTGCTCGCCGTGGCGGACGCAGCGGGCGGCAAGGCGGGCTTCGTGTTTGATTCCTTCCACTGGTTCTGCGGCACGAACGCCGACCCGGACGACCTGCTCTACGCCGCGCAGCACGCCGACCGTCTCGTCGCGCTGCACCTGAACGACGGCGTTTCCGGCCTGCCCTACGACGAGCAGCGGGATCTGCGCCGCGCCCTGCCCATGACCACGGGCGTGATCGACGCGAAAAAAGTGCTCTCCGCCTTCACCCGCGCCGGCGGAACCGCCCCCTACATGATCGAGCCCTTCGAGCCCGCCCGCGCCGAGCTTGCCGCCCTGGATGCGGACGCCGCCGTCCGCACCGTCGCCGCCGCCCTGCGCCGCTGCGAAGCGTAAGGCGGCAGATGGGGGTTGCCCCTTCGGGGCACGCTATGGGCTTTCTTCGCACCGGAATGCCCCTTCGGGGCATTCCGGTGTTCCGCATGGCTTATTTTACGATCAAGCCATACTATGGCTTGATCTCCAAAACGCTCATGCTTCAGGTTCGCTTCGCTCACCCTTCGGTGGGCGGGGGGAGCTTCGCTCCCCCCTGCACCCCCCTCTCCCGCCCCCCGCTTTTCATCGGCCGCGTCGCGGCCTTCGACAGACAGATTCCCAAAGAAGATGTTTTCATCCCCCCAAACGCGGCGTTTGCGCTGCTTTCCCTTGCGCACAGCGCCGCGTTTTGTTATTCTTTTCTCAACAACCGCACCCGCTGCGGCAAAAGGAGATTGTTACCATGAAAAGCATCAAACCCGGACGCGGCCCCTCGATGATGGGCGGCTTCGGCGCACTGGCTTCCGTTGCCTTCGGCGTGATCTGGACGCTGGCGGCGATCAACATGGGCGCGCCGGTGTTCTTCCCGCTCTTCGGGCTGGTGTTCATCGCCTTCGGCGTGGGGCAAGCGATCTACAACTTCCGCAATGCGAAGGGCGAGAACCGCTACTCGGCCTTTGACATCGTGGATTCCGACGAGGAGGACGACCCGCTCAACTGCCGCTACGGCGCGCGCCATGAGGACGCTGCGGATTCCTCCGCCCCCTCGGACGGTTCCCCCGCCGCGGGCTACTGCCCCTATTGCGGCGCGCCCGCCGAGGAGGGCTTCGCCTTCTGCCGCCGCTGCGGCAAAAAGCTGCCGAAATAGTCCGCGCTGTACGCTTCAAAACCCGTGCGGCACGGCGAGATTTTCTAAAGCAAAAAGGAAGGGTTTCGTCCCTTCCTTTTTGTTTTACACTCAACTTTTTCACGCCTCCGGCGCGATCAGCTCCACCGCCCGCGGCAGGCAGCGGATCTCCGCGCGGGTCAGGTGCCCGGCGCACTCGCCGTCCGCCGTCCATTCGGCAGGCTCGTCAAAATCAATGCTCACCTGCCCGGCCGAGAAGAAATAGAAGTACTCCGGGTCGTATTTGCCCCTTTGGAAGTCCTTGAGCGCCTTGACCGTGGGCGGCTGGCGGATGAGCAGCACCTCGAGCCGCCCGTCGTCAAACGCCACGCCCGCGTGCTTCAAGTCAATGATCCCCGCAATGCGCGTGCTGTTGGACACGCTGCCGTAGTAAAAATCCCCCTCGACGCGCTTTCCGTCGGCCTCCAGCACGATGTGGTGCTGCTTGAGCTCGAACACCTGCTTGATGCCGCAGAGGAAGTACGCCGCCCGCCCCAGCGCGTTTTTGAGCCGCTGCGGCGTGGAATAGGCCGTGTCCGCAAACGCCCCGAAGGACGCCACATAGTCAAACATCACGTCTCCATTGATCAGCCCCACGTCGTGGCCGCGCGGCCTGCCCGTCACCGCCAGGTTCATCGCCGCCTTCAGGCGCGTGGGCAGGTTCAGCGCGTGCGCCAGGTCGTTGGTGGTTCCCGTGGGCACATAGCCCACCGGCACCGTCACCCCCGCGCGCACCAGCCCGGTCAGCACCTCGTTGAGCGTGCCGTCGCCCCCGCAGCAGAGGATGCGGTCGTATTGCCCGCCCTGCTCCCGCGCGATGCGCTCAGCCTCGCCCCGCGCCGAGGTCGCGTATACCGTGGCCATGCCCTCGTTGGCGCACACCAGCTTCACCAGCGGGTACAGCAGCACCCGCGCCGCCTTGTGCCCCGCCACAGGGTTCAGGATCAGCAGCACGCGGCTGTCTTTCCCGTTCTCCATGTCCAAATCCCTCCGCAAAATCCGACGATCATTCTATGCCTAATTAAGCGTCATTATACCCAACCCGCCGCCATAAGTCAATCTCCGCCGCGCAAAGAAGCCGGGGGGCGCGGGGGGCCTGTCCGGCCCCCCGCCCGCAGAGAACGCCCCCTGCCGCAAACTTTGTTTGCGGCAGGGGGCGTTCTCTGCGTCTCCGTCTCTTATCTCTCCGACAGCAGCTCCAGCGCGCGGCGGCGCATCTTCTCATAATCGCGGTAATCGACCGAGCACATCTTACCCAGCGGCAGCGAATCCGACGGCGCGCCCTCTTCCTTCGCGGGGAAGAAATACTTGCGCACGTCCTTTTCGCGCAGCACGGATCCGGCCAGCTCGTCCGCCTCCTGCGCCCTGCCCGCCTCGTCCAGGCGGCGCAGCAGCTCGAAGTCCTCGATGGCGCGCCGCAGCGCCATGTAGCGCAGCGACAGCAGCGGATACCCGTTGCGCGCGGGATAGACAAAGTTCGTATCCCCGGCGGCAAACGCGCCGTAGCGGATGTCCCTGCGCGGGTCGTCCGGCCACACCGTGTAGTTCCAGCGCAGGAAGCCGTCGAACTTCATGTGCCGCGTCAGCGCGCCGATCAGCCGCGTCTCGCACAGATCGCTGCGCAGGAAGGTGTTCGGGTGATCCGGCCCGCAGCAGACATACCAAAGGAAGCGCTTGCCCGTCAGCTCCCGGCGGATGCGCTCCAGCTCGTCGAACTGCACGCACACCGATTCCAGCGACGGCATGAAATCGTCGATGTAGTCCGAAAACTCCGGAATGAACTCCGCGTGGTTGATCGCGGTCTTTAAGCGGAACTTGGGCGCGACCCGGCGGATGCGCTCGATGCTGCGGCGATAGGCGGGGATATTCGCCGGCTCGTCCGCCGCCAGACGCACGCGGGCAAGCCGCCCCGTCTGCTCAAAGTGCGCCTGCAACGCCGTGAGGAAGCCGTCCACCTCGCGCGTGTCCGAAAGGTAGGAAAGCGCGCCGGTCTGCTCGTCCAGGCAGGGAATGCTGATGTACGGCTCCGGGTCGCCCGGCACAATCTCGCGGTCGTCGAAGCTCGGCTTCATCCAGATGTTGCACAGCCCCAGCACCTCAATATCGCCCAGCACGCCGTGCTTTTCAAACACACTAATGTAGCGGTCCATCGCGGAATAGTCGTATTCCAGCGCGCCGCCGGCCTTGCGCACGGCGCGGATCATCGCGTATTCAAACAGGTCCGCCGGGAAGCGCGCATTGTCGATGCAGCCCTGCCCGCGCCACGGCACGTCGCCCGCAAGCACGGTGATGGACTTCTGCCCCAGCGCCGCCATGCTTGCCGCGTACCGGTCGATCACCTCAAAGTGCGCGTCGCTCCAAAGCGGCGTTTCCGCCTTGCGCGCCAGGTTCGACGGGTGCTGCCACAGGTCCAGATAGAACGCCCTCGCTTCCGGCAGGCGCACGGGATAGACCTTGATCGGCAGCTCCCACTGCCCGATGCACTCCTCCGCGTGCGTGCCGAAGGCTTCATACGCCCGAATCCGCACCGGCACATTCCCCGCCGCCTCGGGGCTGACCTGCACAAACACCGCCGCCGTCTCCCCCGCGGCGTATTCCGCCGTCTCCGCGCTCTCCAGGACGTCCGCGCGATACAGCCCGTCGTCGTCCTCAAGCAGCCCTTCGATCCAGCTTTCCACCTTTGCGCCCGGCGCGGTGATCTCCAGCCGCACGCGCGGGCGGTGTCCCTTTTCGGAATACCACTGCCGCTTTGCCGTGGAAAGCGCCCAGTCCTCCTCGCCGCGCACCACGATCTGGAAGCACGCCCGGCCGCCCGCCTGCGTGAACAGCTCCTCCGCGCGCAGGTGCTCCGGCACCTCGCAATACCCTTCCGGCCCGCGCGTTAGCTTGAAGCCTTCGCTTGCAAAGAGAATCTCCGTCTTCATCCCTTCGCCCTCCCGTTTTTTCCGTATTTTCCTCTATTCCGCGCCCTCCGGGGAGATGCCGTGCGCAGCGTTGTACCGCTTCCAGGTTGTCTCGAACCAATCCCGCGTCCGGGGCAGCGGCCGCACCGGCTCAAACCGGCTGCAAAGCCCGCCGTCCGCCCCGCGCTCCGTGGTCAGCACAAACCCCGCGCGCGCGTCCCTCTCCGGCGCGTAAGCATATTCCGACAGATTCGCCGCGCCGGACGCCTTTCCCTGCCCGCTTTCCAAAACCAGCGCCGCGCCCCGGCTGCCACATTCCGCCGCCGAAAGCCGCATCGCGGAAAGCATCGCCAGCTGGGTCTCCATCATGTCCTGCGTCTCGATCGCGCCGGGCAGCTCCTGCACCGTCCGCGCCCGCACCGGGAGATTCCGCCGGATCTCCTCTTCCAGCGCTTCCATCCTCTCCGGGTCGCGCACAAACGCCGCGCAGGCCGACATTTCGCGCTGCATCCTTCCGCGCAGCGCCATCGGGTCGGGTGCGTCGGGGCAGATTCTTCCCTCTATCCGCCCGCGCCCGGAGTGCGCGCGCCGTCCGGCTTCCGTCTGCGCGGGCGCCGTTTCCGACACCCCCGCGCTGCCGCACGCCTCGCTCGCGCTCCCAGGCGTCCCCGGCGGCGCGGACATTTCCTGCGTCCCCCGGGGGCCGCGCCGGGTGTTGCCTGCGTCCCCGATTTCCATGGGCGCGGCCTGCCGCTGCCTTGCGCGCATCGCGATGTGCTCCGCCGCGCGCTGTGCCCCGACCTGGGTGGAGTTCAGCGCCGTGCCGCCGGGGCGCGCCAGCCCGAAGGTGCCCGCCGCCTCGCCCGCGGCATACAGCCCCTCCACCGCCGTCTGCCAGTGCGCGTCCACCGCAATGCCGCCGTTGTTGTGCTGCGCGCACACCGCGATTTCCAGCCGATCCCGCGCCAGGTCGATCCCGTGCCGCCGGTAGAGCGCCGCGGCCTGCGGGTTGAGCTGCTCAAGCCGCGCAAAGGGCGTTTCTCCCAGCGCGCCGGATTTTTCGAGGTACTCCCGCGCCGCATCGCTCAGCGCGCCGAAGCCGCGCTCCATGCCGCAAGGGTTTTTCGTGTAGTCGAGAAACACCCGCCGCCCGAGCGCGATCTCCCGCTGCACCGCCAGATCCACGCGCGACGAGCCCTCCGCCTTCCGGCTGTCAAACGGCCATTGATACCCCTTCAAAAACACGTTGTCCAGCGCCCGCGCAGGCGACCCGAACGCCTCCGGCAGAAACTCCCGCTCCGCGCCGCCTTCGTCCACCGAAACGTAGCGCGGCAGCACCTGCTGATAGCTGCCCGACAGGTTCCACCGGAACCCCACGCTCGCCAGCCCGTATTGCCACAGGTCGAGGTTGCAGCCCGCCGCGCCCGCGCGCAGCGCCAGCCCCGCCGAGCCGGTCTGCGAGGCGGGATACACGCTCTTTTCGTAGGCGATCGCCGGGCCGCCCGTGCACAGCACCACGCTGCCGGTCTCAAAGCATACCCAGCGCGCCTCTTCCTCCAAATGCTCCAGATCGAGCGCCAGCACGCCGCGCACCCTGCCGTTTTCCGTCAGGATCTCCGCCGCCAGCATTTTGTCGTAGATCGGGATCCCTTTGCCCAGCACCGCGCCCTCCAGCTTCTCGGTCATCACCTTCGAGGTCAGCGGCCCCACGGACGTGGCGCGCCCCTTTGTGTCGTGATCGGTCTGATACCCGATGTATTCGCCGTATTCGTTCGTCGGAAACGGCACGCCCAGCAGGTTCAGCTTCATGAAGGCCTTGACCGACCCCGCCGCCTCGCAAAGCGCCGTGTCCCCGTGCATCGCCCCGCCGGCAAATAAGTCCGCCGCCATACCGTAAACGCTGTCCTCCCTGTCCGAACAGAGCGACAGCTTGTAGTAGGTCTGCTTGTCGCTGCCCGTGTTGCGGCTCGTCCCGTCCAGCCGCCCCTTCGTCAGCACCGCGCAGTCCGTAACCCCGCACGCAAACAGAGCGTCCGCCGCCGCATACCCCGCGCATCCGCTCCCGATCACCAGCGCCCCCACGCGCACCATCCGCATCCCGCATGACCTCCTTCACTTAATAAAATTTATCTTTCCCCCCCTGTCGCAGCGGACCGAGGGATTGCCTCCTCGGCTCCCCTGCATAAGGGGAGCTGTCACGCCGCAGCGTGACTGAAGGGTTGCTCCCCCTCGGCTCCCCTGTGTAAGGGGAGCTGTCACGCCGCAGCGTGACTGAAGGGTTGCTCCCCCTC
>Ga0129310_1002842_pt1 | contig 12096 bp, 10 predicted proteins | sample Go1ome_2_FD_94433 | JGI IMG/M metagenome (GOLD analysis project Ga0129310, IMG submission 94433) | Western lowland gorrila individual fecal microbial communities from Wisconsin, USA - Go1022A metagenome | ecosystem: Host-associated > Mammals > Digestive system > Large intestine > Fecal | place...
GATGTAAGCTTCCCGTTGGAGATCAGGAAATTGCAGTAAACAATTTAAATATGAGGATCGTTCCCGGAAAATAGCGGGTTATATCGGTCTTCAGTTTTGCTGTCAGGGAATAAGGAATGGCAGCAGGAGCAGATCTTAAAATAGAATTGAAGGGCCGTGGAATAGCAGGGCTTTTGAGAATTATAATATATCGAGAAAGGAAATGGGGTCTAAAAATGGCAGATTTATTTCACCGTGTAAGTATTAGAAAATTTAAAGATGAGGCTGTATCAAACGAAGATATCGGTTATATCCTGGAGGCAGCGATGGCAGCGCCGTCCGCGAAGAACCAGCAGCCGTGGGAGTTTTATGTAGTAGAAAACCGTGAAGTCTTAAAACAGCTTGGAGAGTCCAGCCCGTTCTCCGCACCGGCAGGAAAAGCACCGGTGGCGATCGTGACCGCATACCGTGAGGAGTGCGATTTACCGGAATTTGCGCAGATCGATATGAGCATCATGATGGAAAACCTGTGGCTTGCAGCGGATGAGATCGGACTTGGCGGCGTATGGCTCGGTGTAGCTCCGAGAGAGGAACGGATGAAGGATGTAGAGAAGATCGTCGGGATTCCGGCGGGACAGCGGGCCTTCGGCATCTTTGCTCTCGGTTACCCGGATGAGGAGCGGACCCAGCAGGATCGGTTCGATCAGAGCAGGATCCATTATGTGAAATAGGACGGTCTTTTTTCTGACAGATTCCATCGACGGAGTCGGTCCGGAATGAATTTTTCGCATTACTGGGGAGGAAAAGCGATGAAGGATCGGACAAAGGTAGATATTTCGACGGCGTTGACGACGTTGTTGGCAAAGAAGGCGATCGCTGATATTACCGTGCGGGAGATCGTAGAGCTATGCGATATCCGGAGACAGACCTTCTATTATCATTTTGCGGATATTTATGCACTGATGGACTGGACGCTGGAGTATCGGCTTGGAATCTACCGGAAAGCGCATGAGCTTCCTGAGAGAGACTGGAAGGAAGAGCTGTGGCAGATCTTTGAGTTTTTTATGTCGGTGCAGCCGCTGATCATCGATGCATACAATTCGGAGAACCGCAGATATTATGAGCTGTTCATGGAAAGACAGTCCTGTCCTGTCGTCGCAGATCTTCTGCAGAGCAATCCGGGAATCGCGAATATGTCGGTTGAGAAGCAGAACTTTATCTGCAGGGCGTATTCCAGAGTGTTTGTCGGTCTGTTTCTGGACTGGGTCAGCAATGGGATGAAGGCAAAGGATCTGGACTGCTTTTCGGATGCCTGCATTCTGGTAGAAGGCGGAATTGAGGGAGCCTTGAAAAAATTTAAAAAATGATCCTGAAACAAAACAGGGTCGGACGCGAAGGGCGTGTGAAGAATGAAGCTTCATTTTTCATACGCTCTTTTTGCGTCTGCAAAATTATGACAGGGAAGCCGAAGTGTCATAAACACAGACAGAGGACTCTTTTTGTAAATTGCGTGTAGGTGCCCCGATCCGTATGATATAAAGCAGAAGTGGTAAAAAATGTTTGATTACAAACATTCTGCCGCAATTTACGAAATACGCAGGGAGGGGATGAGAGGTTGATCGGTGCAAAACAAACAGAGAAAAAAGGCAGTAAGCCATGTATGGAAAATCGTGAGGGTAAAACGGAAGATCGCAGGATCCGAAAGACAAAGCAGGCGATCCAAAGCAGTCTGTACCGGCTACTCCGCAAAAAGGATCTGAGAGAGATCCGGGTGAAGGAGTTAGCAGAGTGTGCAGACATCAACAGAGGGACATTTTACCGTTATTACGAAGATGTCGAGGACATTCTTCTGGAATCCGAACAGGATTTTTTAGAGAAGATCCATGAAATCTTTGATCAATGGGATGCAGGTCAGACCGATCCGGAGCAGAGACCGGTAAAAGAGCTTTATGAAGTGTGCAAAAGTCATGCCGAGCTTTTGGAGATCGTTTTCGCAGAGGAGAGGGATCCGGAATTTATGATCGCCCTTTGGCAGCTCATCCGAAGAAAACTGGCATGGAAGATGGAAATCGAGTGTGGAAGAGACGGGGAAGAGGCAGAGAGCCGGGGCGGCTTTCTTGCGGGCGGATGCATTGCAATCCTAAAAGAGTGGATCGCAAAGGGCTGGTCGCAGCCATTGGATGAGATCGCGGAGAAGACAGAGCGATGCCTGTTCCTTCTGATGCCGGAACGAAAACAGCTATAATCAGAGAAGATTGAGGTAATGCATGATGACAGATGCGGGAAAGGCAGAAAAAAAGAAGCGCGGGTTGAAGCCCGCAGGAGAAAAAAAGCATGAAGGAGTGGCAGGCTTTATTGTTGACCACAACAAAGGGATCCGGGATCTGATCCTGATCCTGATCGTCATCAATCTGATCCTGTTTCCCTTTGTGGAAGTAAACTATGACCTTACATCGTATCTTCCGGATACGGTAGATTCCAAGATCGCCATCAATAAAATGGAAGAAACCTTTGGATATCCAGGTACCGGCCGGTTGATGCTAAAGAATGTGACGATCTATGAAGCGAAGCAATATAAAACAGAGATTGAAAAGATCGACGGGGTCGATCAGGTATTGTGGTGTGATACGTTGAATCCGATCTATGTATCCTCCTCATTTATCCGCTATGACAACATCGACGATTATTATAAAGATGGCAACGCAGTCATGGATATCACCTTTGTGGAGGGCGATACCAGCAAGCGGACGCACCGCGCGATCGCGTCGATCGAAAAGCTCTGCGGGGAAAAAGGCAATCTGGTCGGCATGTCCCCCACAAATAAATTTACGGAGGAACATGTAAAAGCCCAGATGACCATGATCATGGCGATCGTTGTAGTACTGGTATTTTTGATCCTGCTCTTTACAACAACCTCGTACTTTGAGCCGGTATTATTCCTGACGGTGATCGGAGCTGCGATCGCGATCAACAAAGGATCGAATATCATTCTTGGAAGAATCTCCTATGTTACGAACAATGTCGCGGATGTTCTGCAGATGGCAACCTCCATGGACTATTCGGTATTCTTTCTGCATGCATATGAGAGGGAGAGAGAAGAAGGGCTGGATAAGATCCCTGCCTTAAAGCGGGGATTGAACAATACGTTAAAAACCGTGCTCTCCTCGTCTATGACCACGTTTTTCGGCTTTGTGGTCCTTGTGCTTATGAACTTTAAAATGGGAGTGGATCTTGGAATCGTGCTTGCGAAGGGAATCCTCTGTTCTCTGGCAATGGTGATCCTGCTTATGCCATCACTGCTTCTGTCCTGGTCAGACAGGATCGACCGGACCAGACATAAGCCCTTCATGCCGAAATTTGAGAAGGTTTCCGTTGTATTGAACCATATCAGTCCGTATCTGCTGATCATCAGTATCCTGTCGGCCGGATTCATCTATGCGGCTCAGGGCATGAACTCGTTCATGTACGGATCGGACGCGACAGGAGCAGGTCCCGGTACCACCATTTATGATGAGACGAGAGAGGTGGAGGAGATCTTCGGAAGATCGAATCTTCTGGTCGCGATCTTCCCGACGGGTTCCTTAAAAACAGAGGAAGCGCTGGTCGAGGAGCTGAAGGAAAAAGAATACGTCAAAAAAGTAATGGGATATACGGAATTTGTTCCAAAGGGCGTGCCGGAAAAGATCCTGCCATCCTCGATCACGGAACAGTTCCACAAAGACGGATACGCAAGACTCCTGATCTACATAAAAACGAAGCCGGAGAGCCCGAGCGCTTATCAATATTCGGATGAGGTATCTGAGATCATACGGAGATATTATCCGGGGGAAGCATATATTACAGGAAATACCCCGACGACGAAGGACATGGAGGACATCCTGATCCCGGACTATCAGCGGACAAATAATCTGGCAATGCTGTGTATTTATGTGGTTGTTGCGATCGCATTCCGGTCACTTCTGATGCCGATCGTCGCGATGATCCCGATCATGATGGCAATTTATCTGAATATGTCATTCCCGTATTTTTCGGGAGCAACATTGATTTTTATCGCCTACGCGGTCGTATCCTGTATCCAGCTGGGGTCCACCATTGACTATGCGATCCTGTCAACGGATACGTATCTCCAGTTACGAAAGAGCGGGAACGGGAAAAAAGAAGCGGCAAGGCTGATGTCGCAGAACTCGATGCCGTCTCTTCTGACCTCCGGACTGATTCTTGTGATCTGTGGATATGCGATCTACTTTATTTCGAGTGTGCCGGCGATCAGTGAGGTCGGACACCTGGTCGGACGCGGAGCGATCTTTTCCCTGATCTTTGTAAGCGGATTGATGCCGATCCTGTTAAAGATGGTAGACCGGTTTATCACGGTCCCGCCCCAGATGAAGAGGGAACGGAGAAGGGCAAAGGTAAAGCTTGCGGCAATGAACGCGAGAAACAGGAGAAGAAAGCTTTTGAGCTTCCGACAGAGAGGAGAACAACATGAAAAAAATTAAATGGATCAGGCGGGCAACGGCTGCGGCCCTGATTTTTAACAGCATGGCGCTGACGGTAATGCCGCCGCTTCAGGTACTGGCGGCCGCTCCTTCGGTTCATGTCGATGAGACCTTATATCTGAACCTGGATCATTACGGCGCGATCAGTGACGCAAATGTGGTAAAGGGGATCGAGTTTAATAAGCAGGAAACCTGCACCGACTACGGAACCTATACGGAGGTCGTGTGTTTGGGAAATGATGAAGATCCGAAGTCTGAAAACGGGGAGGTCGTTTTAAAAGCACCGGAAAACGGCGGCAGACTGTTCTTTCAGGGAACGCTGGACAATTCCGCGGTCCAGTCTCCGTGGAGCTTTGACCTTGGCTACAAACTGAATGGCCGGGCGGTGGAAGCCAAAGATCTGGCAGGAGCTTCCGGTCTGGTGGAGATCGATATTGATGCGACGGCAAACAAGCAGGTATCGGAATACATGAGAAATAACTTCATGCTGCTGATCGCAGTTCCGGTTGATCTCAGCAAGTGCTATTCCGTGGATGCGCCGGACTCCCAGACGAGCTCCATCGGTGACATGACGGTGGTGATCTATGAATGTCTGCCGGGAAAAGACGGCCATTTTGAGGTGCGGATCGGAACAGACAGCTTTGAGACGGTGGGAGTCATGATGATCATGAGTCCGGGAACCGTGAGTGATTTAAAGGATCTTAAGGATCTTAAGGAATTAAAGGACAAATTCCGGACAAATACCAATGCCATGATGGATGATATGGAAGCACTGATGGACAATGTGACGGATGTTTCCGATCAGCTTTCTCTCACCAATCAGATGTTAGAAGAACTCCGTGCCGGAAAAGCAACGGTGGATGCAAGCAGAGAAGAGATCTTTGACAAAAATGACACAGCGATCCAGGATCTGTGGAATCTTTCCGAGAATCTGGCACCACTGTCCGGTTCCCTGAACACAGCGAAGACCATGGTCTATGAGGTCAATAAAACCTTGAACGATACCGATCAGGATCTTTTAGACACCATGAGCAAGATGAAGACCTTAAGCTCACGGCTGAAGGAGTTTGGTTCCGATCTGAATGGGGTGAACCGGTGGACAACGCTGGATCTGATGGAGGAGATCAAGCGGGCAGGTCTGGAAGATGCGATGAAGGAGATCCAGAAAAATGCAGCAGATTCCGCGGCGGCGGCAAAGAAGCTTGGTGCCCTGATCATGGACAGCATCAATGGATATGCGACACCGGCAAATGCAGACCGCATCGAAATGGACGAGGAGCTGCGGGAGGCGATCGAGGAGATCACCCAGTCCTTAGAGGAGCTTGCAGATGACCCGACAGGGAATGCCGAGGAGATCGCAAAGGAGTTAGCAGCCTTAAAGAAAGCGTTAAACGAGATGGGGGGAAATATCGGGAATGTGCCGGGTGTTTTTAAGAATGCGGTGACGGCACAGATCGATGCGGTGCTTGCGAGCATCAGCAGACTTTCTTCCGATGCCGGGGCGTTGACGTTCCAGACAGCCCGTGTTGTGAACAGCGTCAATGAACTGGCAGGAGATCTGGACACCCTGATCGGGATCATGAACCGGTATTACGAGGATATGCAGGGAGCACTTACCAATCTCGATCATGTTCTGGTACAGATCGAAAAGACCTCCGATGATCTTGCGGGAACCATGCAGACCATCAACAATACGCTTCGTGCTGCAAGTCAAAATTTCAGCGCTGCCGGAGATAATGCGCTGCGGACCGGTCAGCTGGCAGTTGACAATACACGAAAGATCGTAAAAAACACGGAAAATCTGAAGAATTCCGGTGCGGATCTCAGAAAATCCATTAACGATGAGCTGGATGAAAAGGAAGCGGAACACAATTTCCTGAACATGGATCCTTATGCGGAAAAGGTGTCTCTGACCAGTGAAAAGAATCCGGAGCCGAAATCCGTGCAGATCATCTGCCGTTCGGATGAGATCACGATCAAGGACAGCGCAAAGAGCCTGGATTCCGAGGTGGACGCAGAGGGACTCACGCTTTGGCAGAGGATCATCAATGTGTTCCACAGAGTGACAGAGCTGGTAGCCGGATTGTTTGGAAAGGAATGAAAGGGACTATGAAAAAGAAGTTGCTTCGAAGAGGGCTTTTCATGACGGGAGCTGCCGTCATGATCATGACAACGCCTGCGTTTGCGATGGTGAAAAGTGTGGAGCTTCGGATCGATGCGGACAGTATCACGGATCATGATGTCGGCCGCGCCTTTCTTCCGCCTCTTGAGGTCGAGGATGAGGATGAAGACATGATGGAATTAAAGATTGATACAGAGGAGCTTAGGGACGCAAATCCGACGATTCCGTACACGGTCCATTTTGAACTGCATGCGGATGATGAGATTTTTGATGATGATCTGAAGATCCGGGGAACCGGAATCCGGCAGACATATGTAGATGCGGTGTCTGTGGATAACACGCAGGCCTGGGGCAGACTGCTGGTCTATCCGTTTTACCGTCTGCCGCAGCCGGAAGAAATCACGGTCGATTATGAAAATCGGAAGGTGTCATGGTCAGAGGTTCCATATGCCGGTGATTATGAAGTGGTGATCAGCTACACGAAAAAAAACGGTGATCTGAAAACGGTACGGAAAAGGACGAAACACACATCGATCGGAGTTGGAAATGAGATCAGTGCCAGCAGCACCGGAACGATTTTTGTATCGCTCCGTGCGTTGGCAACGGAGGAAGAGGGCTATGTGACGGCGGAGATCGTAAACGGTGTGGCACGCTGGGAGGCATTTTCCAGTGCGGAAAAGTACAGAGTCTGCATCCAGTGGAATGATTCCGACGGACGACTTCATAAAAAAGAAGAGACGACCGATAAGAACTGGAAAGACGTCAGTGCGTACCTCAATGCCGTATCCAGGAAAAACGTGACCGTGAAGGTCCGGGCGATCCCGCGGCAGAATGAGTCGAAATATTATAACATTGCGGTCAGTGAATGGGCGGCAGCAGGAGACGGAGCAGCCGATACGTCGGACTATGATGTGGATGATGTATGGGAAATGATGGCCGAGTATGAGGCGGTCGTTGACGGAAACTTTGCTAAGCTTACAAAGCCGTCCGGCGAGATTGGCACAGAGAAAGAGAGCGCATGGAAGCAGACCGGATGGAAGTGGCAGTACATGGTGGACGGGGAACCGGCACATGACGGGTGGAGGCAGATCGACGGCAGCTGGTACTACTTTGACGCGGATGGTTTTATGCACATAGGCTGGCTGTATGACGGCGGACGCTGGTATTATATGGAAAGCCGTGTCGGATCAGAATGTGGGAAAATGATTGTTGGAATCCGACGAATAAACGGAAAAGAATATTCATTTGATGCAAGTGGCGCGTGCCAGACTTTGTAAGGCACAGCCGGAGCATGAAAAAATAAAGAAGGCGGCTCGCTGCATAGAAATATGCGGTGAGCCGTCTTCTTGTGTAACAGGAAGTTTCGAGGAATTCCCTGCTACACAAAAGGTATTAACGTGCCGATGGTGCGCATTTGCGGGCAGACGGATGCAAATTACAGATTTTTTCTGAAAAATTCTTCTGCGTTCCGGAACATGATGCCCTCCGCCAGCTCCTTCGACATTCCCTTTTCCAGGAAATATTCGTAGAGTGCTGCGGATTTTGCCGGGCTATTCAGATATGTAGGAAGGTGTGCGCCGTCAAAGTCAGAGCCGAGAGCAAGATTTTCGTATGCGCCGAGCTCAAAAAAGTGTTCGATATGACGGTAAAAGTTTTCCGGGTCGTCGTAATTCTCGTCATTGGTGATAAAGCCTGTATAATAGTTCAGACCGATGAGGCAGTTCCGGCGGACCATTTCGCGGATCATATCATCCGTCAGGTTCCGCTTGTGGGAACAGATGGCGCGCGCGTTGGAGTGGGTCGCAACGAACGGGCGGCGGGCGGTCTCAAAGAGGTCGGCGTAGCCGGTGTCGTTTAAATGGGAGACATCAACGAGGATCCCGCGGTCTTCCATTTCACGGACTGCCTGCCGTCCGAAATCTGTCATTCCGTGAGTGGTGGTGTGTCCGGAACCGAGCTCGTTTTCGCCGTTCCAGGTGAGCGTCATGCAGCGGACTCCGTCATCTGCCAGTTTTTTTACGCGGGTGATATCACCGGCGAGAGCGGCTCCGCCCTCGATGGTCAGAAAAGCGGCCGTCTTTCCTGCCTCCCATGCAGCATGCATATCGGAAACGGAACGGCAGGGGGAGATGCGGTCATGAAATTTTTCCATCTGGCGGTTAAAATTGTCACGGTTTGTTTCGTAGTAATCGATGGCGGCCTGTCCGCGGTGCTGATCCGGGATGAAGATGGCATAAAACTGAGCCCAGTGAACGTCAGACGGGATCGCGGTCAGGGAGAGCACACGGTTCGGATCATCAAGCGTGTCCGGGGTCAGCCCCTTATGGATACAGTCTGTGAGTGTGTCGCAGTGCAGATCGATCAGAGCATAGGGATTCATGGGAAATTCCTCCTGAAAATATATTTTGAATTTATTGTAACGGAACCGTTCAGACGTTTCCGTCAATTCTGCCTTCGGATCTCGCCTTTTAAGATCATCGGGTAGCGGATCAGGGCATCGGAATCAAGCGCTTCTTTTTTCATATCCACCGCGGTGACCTGGTGGTTTTCGTAGGTCGTATAGTAGTAGGTTCCGGTCTCGGCACTGCAGCAGGAGGTGTAGATCGTGATCTCATATTTTCCTTCTGCAACCTCACAGCAGCCGCGCTGCTGGTCCACAGAGCCTAAGATATGGAAGAACTGGCTGACGCTTTCTTCTTCGCTGTCACCGGAGATCGAGTTTGCGCGGGTGAATGCCACGCGGGCAAAGCGGGACTGGGAAGAGAGATCCCCCGGAAGACCGAGAGCACCCATGCCGCGGCTGTAGGTGGCAAGCGGAAGCTCCGGAGAAAAATGATTTTCCGGCTGGCGCGGGGAAAGCCCGAGATAGTTATTTAAATGGAACATCTGCAGATCGAAGGGCGGATTGTTTGTGAGAACACCGGCAGGATCATCATGGACATGGAGTCCATCGGTCATGGATTCCACGACGATCGCCTCGTTTTTATCCGCAATGATCCAGTGGAGGCTTGCGGCAGGCATCTGCGGACTAAAAGGTGTTCCGACAAGATTCATGCGGGCAAGCGCTTCGCGGACCTCCGGAATAGTTGCGCACCGGCTTAAGATCCAGGGGATAAATTCAAACTGGGCAACATTCTGCGTTCCGTCCACCGGCTCTGCATAGGCGGCGTTTCCGACAAAGTTAAGTCCTGCCATGCCGAGTCCCTTTTCGTTCATGGCATCATAATACAGAGGATAATTGTCTGCAACGTGCGCCATGCCGATGATGGCATAGTGGGATGTAAGTGTACCCATATGGCGGAACGGGATCGGGTAATTGCGGGGAGTGATCGTGATCTCCTCTCCGTAGGAAAATTCGTAGTCTAAGGTTCTTCCAAAATAAAAGCCTTTTGTCTTGTAAGTTGCTGCTGTACACATAAGACAGGAACCTCCTTAAAAATAGTAAATTCGCAGCGTGTTTATCTCAGTCGGAGACCTGACTCCCATCGAGACAAATTTGCTGTTACTCACCACATGAAAGAGGCGGGAATCTTCTCGCCTGAGATAAATACGGATATAGTTTCTTCTGCATAAAAAAGATTATACCGCATTTTTTTGAAAAATTCATTAAAAAGCGCTTTACAAAAACACTTTAGTATGGTAACATGATAGCACGATGAAAACAGAGAGGTGAAACCGGACAGAAAAATGCGGCCGGTTTTCGGATATGACAAAAAGCTGGTCCGGGCAGCCGGATCACGGACAGATAAGAGGAGAAAATAATGATGAAAAAGAGATTATTAAGCGCAGTTATGGCATCCGCAATGGTACTTTCTCTCGCAGCATGCGGCGGAGCAAAGACAGAGACGACAGCAGCAGAGACAACTGTCGAGAAAAAAGAGGAGACAACAACAGCAGGTACGACAGCTGCGGAGACGGCAGAAGCAGCAGGAGGCACACTGATCGTCGGCTTCGATCAGGATTTCCCGCCAATGGGATTTGTTGGCGACAACGGCGAATACACAGGCTTTGACCTTGATCTCGCGAAAGAAGTCGCAAGCCGTCTCGGTCTCGAATACAAGGCACAGCCGGTCGCTTGGGACTCCAAGGATATGGAGCTTGAATCCGGCAACATCGACTGTATCTGGAACGGATTTACGATCACAGGCCGCGAGGATGATTATACCTGGACTACACCGTATATGGCAAACAAGCAGGTATTCGTTGTAGCAAATGATTCCGATATCAAGAGTCAGGCTGACCTTGCGGGAAAAGTCGTAGAAGTACAAGCCGATTCCTCCGCGGAGGCTGCGTTAAAGGAGAATCAGGATCTCGCAAATACATTCGGCCAGCTTTTAACGACACCGGATTATAATACCGCATTTATGGATCTCGAACAGGGCGCGGTTGATGCAGTCGCAATGGACGTGATCGTTGCGGGCTACCAGATCAAGCAGAGAAACGCGGACTTTAAGATCCTTGACGATTCCCTCTCCGAGGAAGAATATGGCGTTGGCTTTAAGAAGAGCAACACAGAGTTAAGAGATAAAGTACAGGGAGCGTTAGAGGAGATGGCTGCCGACGGCACATTAGCAAAGATCTCTGATGAATGGTTCGGCGAGGACGTTACGACGATCGGAAAGTAAGCGCGTGTCGGAGTTGTAGAAATCTTGCGGGATACGGAAATGCTGTTTGACAGACATTCCCATATCGGCTAAAATAGTAAAAGAATTTTGATTACGGGAACCGGAAAACAGTTCCCGTAATTTGTGTTATTTATTAAGAAGGAAAGCAGGTAAAGATCGTATGGGTAAAATGACAATCGGGCAGATGGTCGCACAGCTCGCCGGTGGTATGCTGATCAGTACGCAGATCTTCGTGATCACGCTGCTGTTTTCTCTTCCACTTGGACTTATTGTGGCGTTCGGACGCTTATCGAAAAATCGCGTGATCAGCATGATCGTAAAATTTTACATCTCTATCATGCGCGGAACTCCGTTAATGCTGCAGCTGATGGTCGTTTATTTCGGACCATACTATCTGTTTCATATTAAAGTCGGCAGCGGTTACCGCCTGACAGCGACCTTTATCGGTTTTGTGATCAACTACGCGGCATATTTTGCAGAGATCTACCGCAGCGGCATTCAGTCGATGCCGACCGGCCAGTATGAGGCGGCACAGATCCTTGGCTACACGAAAGCTCAGACCTTTTTCAAGATCATTCTGCCTCAGGTCATCAAGCGCATTTTGCCGTCGATCACAAACGAGGTGATCACACTTGTAAAGGATACGTCCCTGTCGTTCACCCTGAGTGTCGCTGAAATGTTCACGATCGCGAAAGCCCTGGCAGCATCCCAGACAAATATGATCCCGTTTGTCGCAGCCGGAATTTTCTATTATGTGTTCAACCTCATCGTGGCTGTCGTTATGGAGTGGATCGAGAAAAAGCTGGATTATTACCGGTAGGACTGGAGGTCTGTGGATCATGAATCTGTTAGAGTTAAATCATGTAGAAAAATC
>Ga0129310_1002846_pt1 | contig 12086 bp, 11 predicted proteins | sample Go1ome_2_FD_94433 | JGI IMG/M metagenome (GOLD analysis project Ga0129310, IMG submission 94433) | Western lowland gorrila individual fecal microbial communities from Wisconsin, USA - Go1022A metagenome | ecosystem: Host-associated > Mammals > Digestive system > Large intestine > Fecal | place...
GAAATTGCAGAGATCGTAGGGTATGATAACCCACTCTATTTTAGCCGGGTATTCAAGAAAGAGTATGGTGTCAGTCCGGCACAGTACCGAAAGAATCTGGAAGAATCTACTGAAAAATGAGAAGGATTCCTTATAAATAAGGAGAGTAGAACCATGCCGATAAAAATGCAATCCACAGCCAACAAGTCTACGACCCTACGGATGATTCCATCATGGCAGAGCAGGAACTTTGCATGGAGCGGCTGTATGATTACAACCATACCCGCCCTTCCGAACACGCAAAACGGGCGCAGCTTTTGAAAGAAATGCTTGCAGAGTGTGGCGCAAGCTGCTGGATTGAGCCGCCGTTTCATGCCAACTGGGGCGGAAAGCACGTTCACTTGAGCGATTATGTCTATGCCAACTTCGGGTTGACCTGCGTCGATGATCCCCATATCTACATCGGGGAGCACACCATGATCGGTCCGAACTGCGTCCTTGCAACCGCAAACCACCCGATCCTGCCGGAACTGCGTGAGAAAGCATACCAGTACAATCTGCCCATCCGCATCGGACGCAACTGCTGGCTGGGTGCTGGCGTGATCGTGGTGCCGGGTGTTACCATTGGGGATAATACGGTGATCGGTGCGGGAAGCGTTGTGACAAAGGACATCCCTGCTAACGTAGTGGCGGTAGGAAATCCATGCCATGTGCTGCGCCCCATCAGCGAACATGACAAGGAGTATTTCTATCGGGATCGGAAAATCAACTGGGAAACGTTGTAACAAAAGAGGGCCAACAGCTCCAAAGGAGAAGTTATGAGTTACGCAATCGTATTCAGCAGTAAAACAGGCAACACGGAATTACTGGCAGACACGCTGCACAGCTGCCTGCCGCAGGCAGAGTGCTATTATTTTGGCAGCCCGAACCCTGCCGCCATGGAAGCGGACACCCTTTATGTGGGCTTCTGGACGGACAAGGGAAAAGCGGATGAAAGCTCTTCGGACTTTTTGAAGCAGCTGCGGGGAAAGCAGGTGTTTTTGTTTGGTACCGCTGGCTTTGGCGGCAGCGAAGAATATTTTAACAAGATCCTGAAAGCCGTGCAGAAAGATCTGAACAGCAGCAACACGGTGATCGGCAGCTTCATGTGTCAGGGAAAGATGCCGATGTCGGTACGCCAGCGATATGAGAATATGAAAAAACAGCCGCTTCATCTGCCCAATCTGGACGCAATGATCGAGAATTTTGACAAGGCTCTTTCTCACCCGGATGCGGATGATCTGGAGCGGCTGAAACAGGCTGTGAAATAAGTATAGCCTCGGTTAGCATTTGATTGGAATGATAGTGATATAGTCGAAATTGCAGCGTAATAATGATATAATAATGTGCCTTTCATGAAGGAAAGAGCACAACTCTACCGTTGTTCAACATCCAAAATGATAAACTCGCTTCCTGACTTTCACATAGACGCGGCAAAAGGCGGTGGTCTCCCACAATAAGGGAAGCCACCGCCTTTGTTGATTATCGGATGAGCCAGCCGTAATCCTGTCTGCAATCTACCACATAATCCGTATAAACCGTATTATCTACGATCTGGAAGATGAGCATATAGCGTTTTTCAAACAAGATAAATCGGTAAGCATTTTTGGGAATGTAATCGCCTTTGAGCCATGGGCAGCGCTGCGGCATCTGCTCCAAAGACTTAGCAGCCTTTTCAAATTCGACCGTAAGCCGCTCTGCTGCTGCAGGGCTGACCTGTGCTAGAAATGCGGCATGGGACACCAGCATCTGAGCAGCCCGTGCCGACACGATCACACGGTATTTATTTTGCTGTTCCATGTCCGGCGGCCTCCTTGATCGCACTGCGCATCATAGAAGTGACCTCATCAATCGAGTAACCCTCGCTTCCACGCATCCGATCCTCTTCCACGGAAAGCAGCTCTTCACGGAGCTTCAGCATTTTTTCACGGCGGTTGTAAGTTTCGATGTCCATGACGACTAAATCACCCTCGCCGTTCTTGGTAAGAAAAATCGGCTCAGCGGTTTCTCTGCACAAATCAGCAATCTCGTTGTAGTTCTGGCGAATCGCTGCAGATGGACGGATATTCATAAAAGCACCTCCTGCTCCTGTGTGACCTATACGTGATAGTAAAATTCTAATTATATTATATCCATATTGCACAACGAAGTCAATGCGGACAACTGTCACTTCGTTCTCCATTTCCACCACTTTACAAGCATTATGACAACAGCAACCACGAAAACGGCTATGAACAATACCAAAGATAGTTTGTTCAGAACGACATTCTGCTTAAAGAGGAAAAGTACCGCCAATCGTATGGCAAGAGCAACCAACAGCAGAATTCCTATAAATTTACGCGTAAATGTATTTATCTCCTTTACTCACTGCTTCTATAATCAAACGGATCGAAATTTAATCATCTGCCGTCTGAAGATAACTGATAATCATGTGGCGATTCTATTCTTTATGCTCTAGCTGTCTTTTTATCACGACGATAAACAAGTTTACCAGTCGAATTGCAAAGAGCGAGCACATGACATTTTTTAAGTCAGCATCCACATAATTTTGTAACCATCTTGCAGGAGCTGGTGATGCAGGCGTTCGGCTGTCCGGGCGTGGTATCCCGTCCGCTGGAGCCCGCCTGCTGCCGGACGCTGGAACTGGCGTTTTCCCAAACAGCCAGTTCGGTGGTGAGCCGGACACTGCTGGAATATCTAAAAAGTAAAAAATAAGCACACTGGGAACCTCAATGAGATGCCCAGTGTGCTTGTAAGAAGAGAATTTTCAAGAGATACCAATATATTTGTTTTGACGAAGCTGGAAAGCGGTACGACCGCCCTCTAGGATATCGCATATCTGCGTCTGAATACCGGATTGATTCAAAATTCCGGAAAGAGGGATTCCATTGCAATCTTTTGGAATAAGGTCGTTTTCGATAGAACCACTACGATATTCAAAACGTCTTTCAGAATTTTCGGTACCCACGCCATCTTGGTTGGCAATGATAACCTCCTCTGCATCTGCGCCCAAGACTACATTGGCATTATGTGTAACAATGATGAATTGACGCTCTTTCTTTTTCTCTCGAATGTATTTAACAAGATCATTATAAATGGAACGATTATCCAAATCATCTTCAGGCTGGTCAATCAGGATGGGACACCTGTTGTCTTCTAGATTGATTAACATTTCGAGAAGAACAAGAGCCTTTTTGCCAGGAGACATACTTTCAATGTCATCATTTCCGCTTCTTACAATATAATGTACATTATACCAATCACCGAAAATTTCCAGCAAAACTTGAAGATTTGAATGCCCTGCTTTGAGAGCGAGTCCCCCTCGTACATCGGGATTCTCCCAAGCTTCAATGAGTTTTGTAAGGAATGTGTAATTATAATCAGCCGGTTGCAAGTCAGACAAATCAACCTTGTTGACTGTTTTGAAAGGTGAAAAGTTTTTGTTGTTAAAAGTGTCAGCGATATACTGCATAAAATCAGTTTGTCTCCAGACAACGTCCGCATCAAAAACCAACGATGTGCTTTTTCTGGTTCCGATAGATTTGACAACAGCGCAGAAAGCTATATAAGCAGAATGAAATTCAGCTTGTGAATCCAATATATCTTTTTTTAGATTAGCAATTTTTTGAATGGCCTGATCACGGGCAGACTCCCGCTCTTTGGCTACTTGCAGTTTTGTACGTTCCGCAGTGATTTGATTTGTAAGATTTTGCAAACGTTGATTTTGCGCAACTTTGTTTTTTAAGGCGTTATACTCGACTGAAATACGCTGAATTGCCTCCTCAGTGTGCTGAATAATGTCTTTTAGATACTGAACGTTCTGCTCAACGGTTTGAGACCAAATTGGAAGAATGGCAAGATTTGCTTGATCCATTGCCGAAGATAATGCTTCTTCAGTTTGAGGGAAATAAGAAGCATAGGTATGTACAATATTCCGAAAGTCTTTACTGGAAAAGAATCCCGGAATAATAACACAAGGCTCTGGCAAAGAACTATAATTATTAAGTTCAAGCTCGGTGTTTTTCTTCTTGTTGGACAGTTGCTGAAGTTCTTGTTCAAGGGAATTAAAGCGACTGATTTCCTCTGATGTGATATTTGTTGTTTTGGCCAACTTGGAACGATCTGCTTCCATAGAAGCAATAGTTGTTGCATAGGTTTCTGATAAACCCTCTCGTTTGAGAAGATCTTCCAAACTGGTGAGATGCTTTTGTTCAGAAAGTAGATCATTGACGGAGTCCTGAACTTTCCGCTGAATGGCATCAACTGTGTTTGCAAGAGTATCATGAGCAGCTTTGATTTCAGGCTCTTGTAACAAGACATTTGCTATAATGTTGTGAATCGCCGTAGACTCTTCGGGATTATCAATTGTGCGGTTCAAATAAGTCTGCGGAATATAAACGATTTTTCTGCTTTCAGTTGTTCCATCTTTCCATTTGACAGTAGCGTCAACTTTCGGAAAACCGGTTTTCAATTTCGGATTGTTTTCTTCTTGTTCAGAAACGTAGCTTGGATCAATGTTGAGCGCAAGCTGACGTAGCAGCATTGACTTTCCAGTGGATTTTCCACCAATGATACAGGTAAGACCATCATTAAAATAGATGGGATTTTCTTGAAAATTAGGATCATTAAATTGAACAGAGTCAATAAGCTGATGTACATCACGGACATCGGGGCAATTGGATTGGATACGTACTCTTTCTGCAGGTTCATAGAGAATCTGTGTAAGTCCTTCAAAAGAAGGATCGGCTTTTATCCAACAGAAATTATCGTTGTCAGGCCTGAAGAGCCTGTCATAACCGTGTGCATCGGAACCCCAAATACAAGGTTTAATTGAACCAAATTCGTGAATCCGCGAGTCTTCCTCGCCAACGGCTAAGGCCCAGTCAATGGTTCTCCTATTTGAAGTGAAGAAACAGTTGCATTGTTTATATAGGTCTCTGCGGGTAGAATAATTTCGACCTTTCCAAGAAACTTTAGGTAAGTCCTCATCTACAGGAATAACAATAAGATATTTACCAGTAAAAGCGGGGTTGTTTTGTAATTTTTCAAGGACATCCGTATAAGATACCGTAACATGATTCAGTCCAACAAAAATATCTGAGCCGGAAATTTCATTGTCAGATTTGATATGATTTCCAAACAGTTTAAGATTTGATATCGTTAAAGGGTATGGTGCATTATCAAACTTGAAATCCAACCGATGTAAAAAGTTATCTTCAATCTCTTGAATTGAAACATCTGGGGAAAAACACACATGATAATTAACGGAATGCGCATCTTTTCCAATAAAATTATTTAGTCGAAGTTCAATGTTAGGAAAGACATAAATTTGCTCAACTGCATGGCGGAGAGCCTCGTCAGGAAAACACTGACGCATTTTCTCAGGGCAATCAAGGTAATTTTGCTTGATGCGCTTATAGCCCTCTATCATAAAATAATCGGTTATGCCAATTGCTGCAATCTCCTGCTGAACGGCTGCTGAGAAAAGCTTTGTTACATACTCATCAAATTTGGATTCAAGCGTTGTACCATTCAATTCAAAAGGGTCAAATCCAAAATTATTGTTGAGGATGGAATATGGCGTATGAACGTGAAAGTCCCATTTCCGCCATACAGAACCGTGATTACTGTCCATGATAGTCCTCCTTACCCAAAACGTCGAAAGCATAAGCGGTTTGTCTAATTATAGCACGATTAAACCATTCAAAAAAGATGAACTTCATGTAAAAGCGGGATTTTCTTGAAAGATCTTCTGGTATATGTCCTCAAAAAAACACAACGGGCGGCTCTGTTACCGGAGCCGCCCGTTGTGTTTGCTGTATACGACGAATGAGGAAAGTGAATGTCGATAAAGATGCCGCCCCTGCACGGACTCTATCCGTACAGGGGTCGGCGAAAAAGGAGAAAAGGTAAAATGTGTTGATGTCAAATGTTAAGCAGCTGCGCGCAATTTTGCGTTTGCTTCCTCGACCTTCATACGGGAAAGAATGAAGGTGATACAGAACCAACCATCGGCATAAAACCGCAGTATGTCACAGAGGTGTTTGTGGACAAAGAAAATGCTGATATGGCTCTGCACATTATACATACCCTGTCATAAGCCCGGAGTCCCCCTGCGAACCAAACATTCCGATATAAAAAGAACGCTGCGCCTCTGGGTGAGAGGTTGCAGCGTCTTCTTAGCATCAGAGGGCGAATGGTCAGTCAGACCGAATGGCTCCCAACGAATGATGCTTTTAGCTTGCATTTTCCTGTTCGTCAAGAATGCGCCAGCCGTCCATCAGGTCTGAATTTTCCATAATAAAGGTGTGGGCGGTATCCTGTCCCCACGAGTTGTCGTATTTCAGCATCAGATAATCGCTCAACTCAGTTCGATTTTTGAACTTCAACAAGCGATACGGCTCCTGAAAAGCGACCTTTTCAACGAAATATACCGAATCCGATGTGGGAAGCATAATGCCGACATGACCGATCATAAGAGAATTGTCCATTTCAGAGAACTGATCGTGCAGGACTACGGAGACGAGACGGATCTTATCATCTTCCACGAAGGAGAGACCACGTTTCTTCCATGCCTGCTGAATCGTTTTCAAATGGGTAGGAATATCGGTCGTATTAGTGGTTTTAACCGGGGCGAACAGCGCATCAAATTTTTGTCTTTCATCGCCGCAAAGGGATTCCGGGTCAGAATCCAGCGTTTCATAGTCCATAAACAGGGTATCCTCAGCTGAGTCAAGGTCTGCCTTGCCTGTGACAGTGATAAAATCACCGAACAGGCCACAAGCGGTGATCCGACAGTTCCAGCCGGGGAAGGTATCGTATTTTTCCGTCCATGCGTCCTGCATGGAGTAAGGATCGTATTTCAGATCCGAAGGCTTGGCGTTTTCAAAACCTGTGGTGAGCCATGCCGGGCCCACAGCATTGTTGAACTTTTGCACATGATCAAAGAAGGTCTGTATCCGCAGGTCGGATACGCCGGCATCCTGCAAAAATTTGGAAAGAAGAGCTTGTGTATCCGAATCTGCCAAATTGGAGTATTCGATTTGCTGAAGGACAGGCTGAGAAGTTTTTTGAGTGCAGCCCACTGCCAGAAACGCACTGCAAAAAAGTGCAGCGGTGCAGACAAGAAAAGTTCGACGTTTCAAAAAATGGTCACCTCGTTGTGTTTTTCGGAAAATTTCTTTGAGTGCCGGAGTCTCCACCATAGGCGAAGAGAGCAGTAGTGGAGGTCTCGTAACGAATGGTATCACAGATAAACAAAGAAAATCAATGACTTCTGTCGTATTTGACCATATATAATGTTGCAGTATCCATATCCCATACGGCTAGCGCCCATTTGGGGAAAGACAATGCAGCAGTTTTCTGAACGACTTTCTTCATGTCGGACACAACAGGAGTATACCCAAGTTGGAATAAGAATTTTCCGTTTTTTCCGAATGGAATGTTCAAATCGCTTTCCAGATAGACGGAGGATACCAACTTGCGAAGCGCGGCACGGCAATCCCATAGATTTCCCCATATTGTAGTGGGAGCCTGAAGAAACGCCTCGTCCACAGTATAATAGGCCGCAATCGTGATGTGCGTGAGGCTTTCCTGCGTATAGGATTTGTAGAGCCATGAAGACCGATAGGGCATCTTTTCCAGACCGATTTCACATAGATAATGCTGCTCTTCTGAGATGTGTTTCTTCTTTTTCATACATTCCTTCGCTTGTATAACGGCAGGCAGATGTTCTTCGGCGGGGCTTCTTCCAAGAAAAAACACTCGTGAAGATTGAAACGGGAGTTTTACGGTACGCAGTGCCAGCAAGCAGTGCGAGTTGGTACCAACTCGCGATTTTTGAATCGGATTTTTTAAAATCCAAATTCAAAATGCTTGTTGGGCTGTGCCCAAACCCCATTTGTTCTGCATCGTGCCGATGCAGGCGGCGCGTTTGTTCCAATCGCTTTTATAACAAAACGAAGAGACAGACCGGAGTTCGCCTAAAAGGCGGGGCTCTGGTCTATCTTCGTTTATCAGGACTTTGTTTTCGGCGCTACTCTTTTTGTCTGTGCGACCCGACCACATTGCTGGACAGGAAAAAACAGCTATTTTATCTTCAAAGTCACAAAGAAAGATGCAGGGAAGGGGACAATCTTCTTCAGAGCAGACATTGTATTGAACACCAACCTTTTTATTCAGCCTATTATAAAGGTATCGGTTACTGGGGAGCAAGGATATCAACTGATATGTAAAACCGCAGCCCTCCGACTGCGGTAAAAATCAAAGATTGGATAGTTGCGAAAGAATCTGTTTGCTGATGCTGATCAGTTCATCCAGCCGAGCGCACAAGTCCTCCAGATCGGCGGCATAGAGTTGACCGTTTTCGTTGGCAGCTTTGGTGTACTGATTCAGATTGTTGCTGCACATCTGCAAAAGATGTGCCATCCGGCGAAGCTGCGGCAGATCAAGATGCAGACAATATCCGTCCAGCGCCATTTTGCGCAGATAGGAGCCAATGCTCAGAATGCCGCTGGACTCCATTTTGTTCCGGATGCGTTCCAACTCCGGCTTGCTGACCCGGAAGTGAAGCTGCTGATCGCGGTGGTCATTCACCGGGCATCACCATGGCGATTCCTTCGGAACGGATGGTACGGGTAGAATCGTTGTTCATAGGCTTTTCTCCATTTTCGATAAAAGAAAAAGACCCCATCGGGTCTTTCGTTGCGGTGCGGGTCAGCGTTCATTCTGTCGCTGCCGTTTGCGCTGCCACTGCTCCAGCAGCTTGATGATGGTCTCCTCCATCTGTTTAGGGGTGTAGCTGCGGGGGAAATACTTTCGCAGGGTTTCATTTTTGATGACCACCTTGTCCAGCTCGTCCTTCTTGGCTTCGCCCATGACTGCAAAGGCAGCATCATACGAGAAGTGACCCTCCAGCGCCAACTTCTTGAGCCGCTGCGCTTGAGAAAGGGACGGCGCATTCTGAGTGTCCTCCATGGCTTCTAAAAAATCCCGCTGTTGGGCTTCGTCCAGATAGGACAACTCCACAGCAGGATTGAAGGCAATTTTCTTTTCGTCCATCATGTTCAGCAGTTCAGGGATGAGATTGGTCAGGCGGATAAAACGCTGGATTTGACTGCGGCTTTCGCCTGAATCCAGCGCCACTTTTTCATCTGCCCGCAACTTCGTCCCAATTTGGGCCGAAGTTAAATCCGACCTAGCACCCTGTTTTTTAAGGGCTTCCAGCTTCATTTTGTAGGCGAAAGCCCATTCGCTCGGTAAGATGTTCTCTCGTTGGAGGTTCGAGTCCACCATGAGCAAAACAGCGGCATTGTCGTCCATATTGCGGACAATGACCGGCAAGGTTTCCAGCCCGGCAAGCTGCGCAGCGTGCTGACGGCGGTGCCCGGAGATGATCTCGTAGCCGCCGCCCTCACGGGGCCGCAGCCTTTTCCTGGGGCTTGCCCTTCGCCGCCCCATCCCGGGCAGCGGTAAAATCCACCACCTTTCCGGCGGGGGCGGGATCTCCCATGCCGGGGATCGTGGTCTGCTTCTCGTCCTTGCCCGGCTGCGGTGTACCCTCCATCGACGAAGCAGGAGCGTCCTTATCTTTGGGAGCCTCCTTATCCGCTGGAGCCGGCTGCTCCGCCGCAGGGGGCGTTGCCACTTTGGGCGCACCCTCTACCACGGAGGCATCCGCCTTGGCCGGGGCGGGCTGATCCTGCACCGGGGGAGCAGCTTTGACAGGCTCTACTTTTCCCGGCTCAGGGGGATTGTCTACCTTCCCGGCGTCAGGAATATTCTTTTTATCGTCAGCCACTTAAAAACCTCCTTCATTGTGAAATAGAAAAAGCCAGCCCGATGGCTGGCCTGTGGGGGAGCACCCCTCCTTTCTCGTTGGGATATATGAAAACGCCGCCCATAGTCCCGTTAAGCGGCGAATATACAATCTACATTTTACTTTTCGCACAGAGTATGGTATAATTTTCCCGTCAGTACGAGCGGTCAGATCAGACTTCGTTTGGCTCGTGGTCAAAAAGCGGGCGGCGTCGTACCTACGGGTACAGATGCATTTTTTCCGGCAGAAGTGCCATCAGCACCCGTCCACCCCGACACTGGGACACACGGACACGGCGACACAGTAGCTGTCCATGTAGCCAGTGTGTATGCGTGTCTCGTTGTGGCGGTGTATGGTGATTGGGTGTTGAGCTGAACAGTATAAAGCTGTTTGGGAAGTCGGATTTGTGCTGGTGCGAATTAGGATATAAGGCTGCAATATCTCCTTGTTATTGGCGGACGGGAAGTCCCCTCAGTTTTGGGGGCCAATAATAACAAGGAGGTGAATTCCGTGAAGAAAACGGACAAGCCAAGTGTTGTCATTAACATCTACGGTGACAATAACAAGGTTTACCTGAATGAGACTCGCTCTCATGTCTCTGCTGTCGCAATCGGCGTGATCATCGTTGCGTTGGTTGCGGTGGCCGTACTGACTGTATCCTGCTGCTGCCCTGAACTACTTCCCGATTTTGTCCGTTGGATAATCGGTAAAGTAGTCAACAGCTAACACCAGCACATTTTAAGAATTGAGGTGTAACACCTTTTGAAATATACCGATTGTCCACTGTACGGAATTCAATCCAAAAAAATGTTGAAATATGTTCTACATATTAAAAATGGTGATTTATTGAGACAGGACTGTGTTGTTTCAATGATCAGTCCCTATATTGATAAGACTAAAAAACCTCGGCTCATTGAGCCCCCGCAGGCTGAATTGAAAACTGTGCAAAAACGAATGAAAACATTATTGGGAAAAATCCAAGTGCCCGATAATGTTTTTTCTGGTATTAAGGGAAGATCATATTCTGATAATGCTCGTCTCCATTTGGGTAAGAGTAAGCGAAACTTATACAAAATTGATTTGACCGCTTTTTTCCCCTCGATCAGTAGAGAAACAGTCTACCGGTTTTTCTTTGAAGATTTGTGCTGCTCTCCTGATGTTGCTGAGATATTGACGAATTTAACTACCGTCGACCTTAAAAAGCTTAACCAAAGCAGTCTGTTGGAAGTTTATGATTTCTTGGCTAACAAAGGGGTTAAATGCTATAACCATTTGATTTCCGGGGCACCAACAAGCCAAATCCTTTCATACTTGGTTAATCACAAAATGTTTGATGAATTGCAGTCTTTATCAGATAAAAACAATGTGACGATGACGATTTATGTAGATGATGTGGTGTTTTCAAGCGAACATAAGATTTCATCAGAATTTAGACAATCCGTACTGTCCCTTATCAAAAAATATAATTACCAAGTATCTCGGAAAAAGGTAAAAGGATATTCCAAAACTTATCCCAAATTAGTAACGGGGGTTATAATCAATAGCGAGGGCAAGGCCACAATCAAAAATGCGCTTCGAAAAAAGATTATGGTAGAATACGAGCACCTTCGCAATAATCCAGATGACATTAAAAGTCGCCAGCGGTTGCGAGGTTTGGTAACTGCTGCCCGTCAGGTTGATAAATCAGCTTATCCTAATATCCGAAAATTTGCCTTTGACAATCCTGCCAAAAGCTAAAGCCACCGCATTGAAGGAAACGGTGGCTTTAGTTTAAGATTATTTTTAAGATGAAAGCCTTGCTTGCTGCTTGTAAACCATTGATACTACTGGATTTATACAGATCCTTTAATGACACTCCGACCATTTAATCCAACGATTTCACGTTAGAAATCGTTGGATTTTTTTTGTTTGCGGGCTGACCTTATTTGGCTTTGACCACAATTCTGACCACAATGCCAAAGATTTTATCTGGTCAATCGCAGGGGCAAGCGGGCTTTTTTGGACGCAACATCCTCTGCTGCGATATGCGAGCCAGCGTTGATGCCAACGCTTTGAAAAGCTGGCTCGCGATAATTCGTGCCGTTCCGTCCAATTTTCAGGCCGAAACGCCTCGCTGAACAACTGGATCGCACTCTGCCGAACAGAACCGTGATTGTGCTGAAGTTTTTTTGAAATTTATGTTTAACTATACAAATTTTATAAAAATTGAGAGAAGCTGTAACAAGTTGGCTCTAAAAGCGTTATTATAATA
>Ga0129310_1002847_pt1 | contig 12084 bp, 9 predicted proteins | sample Go1ome_2_FD_94433 | JGI IMG/M metagenome (GOLD analysis project Ga0129310, IMG submission 94433) | Western lowland gorrila individual fecal microbial communities from Wisconsin, USA - Go1022A metagenome | ecosystem: Host-associated > Mammals > Digestive system > Large intestine > Fecal | place...
CCGAGGGCAACCCCTCAGTCTGCTACAGCAGCCAGCTCCCCTTACGCAGGGGAGCCGAGGGCAACCCCTCAGTCTGCTACGCAGCCAGCTCCCCTTACGCAGGGGAGCCGAGGGTAACCCCTCAGTCCGCTGCGGCGGACAGCTCCCCTTACATGCTTCAGCCGCAATCGGCCTGCGAAGGGGGGAGCCGAAGGAAGGGGAACCCCTCAGTCCGCTGCGGCGGACAGCTCCCCTTACATGCTTCAGCCGCAAGCGGCCTGCGAAGGGGGAGCCGAAGGAGGGGACAACCTGTCAGTCTGGGAGCTGTGAGGATGAGAATGAAAAAAGGGGGAGGATAGCGAGGATGAACGCGGCGGAGAGGAAGGAGAGACTGCTGGAGTTATACAGAGAATTTCGGCAGGGGAGCCGTTTGCTGTGGGAAAAGTACGCGCGGAACCAGGCTTTGTATTTGGAACAGGCGCTGGGGCGTGCGGGGCGCAGCGGCGGGGGCGGGCCGAAGACGGGCACGCCGGTGCTCTACGCGACGTACCGGCAGGAGCTGGCGGACGCGGTGGAGATGATGCCGGAGGCGGTATTTCTGGCGAGGCGGCGCGAGGACGAGCGGCGCGCGGAGAAGATGACGGCGCTGCACCGGGCGGTGCTGGAGAGGATGGACTTTGAGGAGGTCTACATCCGGCTGTGCGAGAGCCGGGCGCGGCTGGGCGTGGGGTACTGCGAGATCCAGGTGCGTCAGGGCGAGCCGAAGGTGACCGCCTACGACCCGCGGGCGATCCTGGCGGACCCGCTGAGCGAGGATTTGCAGCAGGGGCGCGCGCTCTTTAAGGTGAGCTATCACCCGATGGAGTATTTTCAGGCGCGGTATCCCAAGCAGGCGGGGCGCATGAAGGCGCGGGACGAGAACCTGCCGGAGGGCGAGCCGGGGATCAGCGGCGGGCAGGACGGGCGCATTGCGCTGCTGACCGCCTACTACAAGACCTATGACCGCAGGGCGGGGCGCGGCGCGGTGCACTGCATGAAGATCGCGGGCGGGGAGATCCTCTACGACTCGCGGGCGGAAAAGCCGCAGGGGCTGTATCCGCACGGGGAATATCCCTTTGTGGCGTGGTACTACGACAAGCTCCCCGGCACGCCGTGGGGGTTCGGGGCGTTTGACTACCTTGCGCCGCTGCAGCAGTACATCGACAAACTGGACACGCTGGTGATGCAGAACCTGGCGCGGTCGGCAAGACCTCGCCTGATGGTGAACCGCTCGGCGGGGCTGGACCTCAATGCCCTGAAGGACGAGGAGCAGGAGGTGGTGCTGGCCGACCGCATCGACGAGAGCGCGCTGCGCTGGCAGGAATGCGCGCCGATGGCGCCCTATGCGGTGCAGATGCTGATGCAGAAATGCGACCTGCTCAAGAGCGAGAGCGGGCAGAACGCGGCAAGCCGCGGCGAGCTGCCCTCCAACGCGGCCTCGGGCGCGGCGATTTCAATGTTGCAGGCGGCGGGCTCCAAGCGCACGAACCTGCACCAGGCGACCATCAACCGCGCGTTCCTGGCGATGGTGCGGCAGATCGTATCGCTGCTGTCGGTCTGCGGGTCGGCGGACCGCAGCTACCGCACGGAGGAGGGCTACGCGGTGCTCACGCCCGAGGAGGCACGCGGCGGCTGGGAGTTCGACTTGCAGGTGCGCCTGCAGCGGATGCCCAAATACGAGAGCGTCTACCAGAACCAGCTGCTGATGCAGCTGACGCAGATGGGCGCGCTGCCGGCGAAGGCGGCCTTTGCGCTGATGGACCTGAGCAACAAGGAGGCGATCCTCAAGGCGCTGGAGGACGCGGAGCCGGACGGCGGGCAGACGGGACAGAACGGAGACGGACAGGAAAGAGAAGGGGAGAGAAAGCATGCAGGAGCAGGAGAGAATGCGTAAGTCCCCGGCGGAGGCCGAGGAAGGCGCGCAGGAGACGGAGTTCGAGCGTTTTTTGCAGGAGAGCGGGCTGAACGAGGCGCAGGCGATGGGGCTGCTGCGCGCGGCCTACAGGCGGCAGATGCAGCTGATGGAGCGCGCGCAGCAGGTGCTGGCGGCGGTGCGCGCCATCGGGGACGAGAACTTCACCATCGAGGCGCTGCAAAGCAACCCGGAGGCGATGCGCGCGCTGGAGGAGGGCGGCACGGTGGGCGAGATCTACCGCCGTTACTTCCTGCGCCGCGGCGAGAGCGGCGAGGGCGAGGAGGACGCGAACCTGGGGCTGGCGGGCCTTGCGGGCGGCGAGCTGACGCCGGAGGAGATCGAGAGGATTTCGAGGTATGTCAGCGCCACGGGCAGGCGCTATGTGATGGAGTGAAGGGGGAACCCACCCTTCAGGCGCTGGCGCGCCAGCTCCCCCCTTCGCACCGAAACGGCTTTTCAAGCCGTTCCGGTGTTCCGCATGGCTTATTAAGATAAGAGAGCACACCGTGCTCTCTTATCTTAAACGCTCATGCTTCAGGTTCGCTGCGCTCACCCTACGGGTACAGGGGAGCCTTTGGGAGAGAAAACGCTCATGCTTCAGGTTCGCTGCGCGAACGTTGCGGGTACAGGGGAGCCAAGGGGGAGAACAGAGGAAATACGATAAAAGGATAAAAGAGGAGGATGGGAAAGATGGCCAACACGATCAACAAGGCGAGCAGCGCGGCGCTGCACACGACGGTACAGAACTACTACGACGGAAAGCTGCTGATGGAGATGGAAAAGCGCCTGGTGTACTACCAGGGCGGTCAGCGCAGAAGCCTGCCCAAGGGCAGCGGCAGGGTGGCGGAGTTCTGGAGATACGAGCCGTTTGACGCGGTGACGACGGCGCTGACCGAGGGCGTGGTGCCGGACGGGCAGACGCTGTCGATGAGCAAGGTGACGGCGGAGGTGAAGGCCTACGGCGGGTATGTGGCGACGACCGACGTGCTCGACCTGACGGGCGTGAACACCCAGACCAACCAACTGGTGCATCTGATGGCGCGTCAGGGCGCGCTGAGCGTGGACCACATTGTGCGCGACGTGATCTTCGGCGGCACGAACGCGATGTACTGCGGCAAGAAGGCGGCGCGAGATGCGGTGACGGCGGCGGACAAGCTGACCGTGGAGGACATCCGCCGCGCGGTGCGCAAGCTGGAAAAGGCGGGCGCGCCCAAGTTCAACCGAAACGGCAAGGGCTACTACAAGTGCATCATCGGCTCGGACGCGAAGTTCTCGCTGCTGGGCGACGCGCTGTGGGAGGACAAGGGCAAATATCAGCAGGCGGAGCAGATCGAAAACGGCGAGATCGGCAAGCTGTTCGGCGTGATCTTCATCGAGAGCAGCGAAGCGCCGGTTTACGCCAAGGCGGGCGCGTCGGAGGCGGACGTGGGCGCGGCGCTGGTGTTCGGCGAGGACGCCTACGGCGTGGTGGATCTGGGCGTGGTGGGCGCAAGCCCGGTGCGCACCATCGTCAAGCCCCTGGGCTCGGCGGGCACGGCGGATCCGCTGGATCAGATGGCGACGATCGGCTGGAAGGTGGACGGCTTTGCGGCGGTGATCCTGAACCAGAACTGGCTGGTGCGCGTGGAGCACGCGATCGAGGCGTAAAAGAAAAAAGAGGGAAGCGCGCGCTCTCCCTGTGGGGGGGAGCGCGGAAAGGGGGAATGCGGATGACGGTATCGGCGCTGACGGAGCTGTTTTTGATGGACATGGGCTATGCGCGCAACGACACGGCGGAGGACGACGTGGTGGCGGAATACGCGGGGGTGTTGCTGCGCTGGCTGAACGAGGGATATGCGCGGGCGGTGTGCCGCCTGCACGGGCGCGAGGCGGTGGGACGTCTGGACCCTTTGCGCAGCGAAGAGGACGAGCCGGTGAAGCTGGACGAGGCGCTGCATCCGCTGCTGGCGGACTATGCGGCGGCGCGGGCGCAGGAGATGCGCGGCAACACGGCCTCGGCCAGCGGGCTTTACGCGGCGTTTGAAAGGGGAATAAGCGACGCGGCGAATCCTCGCCGCTTTCGATTCAAAGCATGGGACATGCTTTGAATCGAGGGACATCCCTCGGCCCGCGTCCTGACGGACACAGGCCGAGGGATAAAGGAAACGATTTTTCCGCCGCCCAATGAATTGGGCTATGGAAAAATCGATCCTCGCGGCGTACACGCCGCCGCTGCGGAAGGACGTCAGGAAACCTGCGGGTTTCCCGACACCTTTCGGGTGGGCTTACCCGGTCTTGGCGGGTGCGGTTGATTGGAGCGGCCGCATACCGAGTGCAAATTGGGGAGAGTTTCACTCTCCCCTTGCCCCCTCTTGAGTCAGGGGCGGCTGCGGCCGCCCCCGACACCCCCTGGGGTGGGCTTACCCGGTCTTATTCTGTGCAGGGGTTGTGTGCGGCCGCAAACCGAGTGCGGTTCGGAGGGTGAGCGAAGCGAACCTGGAGGTCGAGCGTTTCGGCTTGCCGAATAAGCCGACCGGAACACCGGAGCAGCTCGAAGAGCTGGTTCGGTGCGGAGACAGGGGAAGGGCTTTGCCCTTCCCCTCGCCCCTAACCCCAAGAAGGCAACCCCTCAGTCCGGCTCGACGCCGGACAGCTCCCCTTACACAGGGGAGCCGAGGGACAACCCCTCAGGTACGCTGCGCGAACCCTGCGGGTACAGGGGAGCCAAAGGCAATATTCAGGCGCTGCACGAAGGGAGAGCCTTTGAATCTGTCCGGCACGCAGCTTGAAGGCGGTGGGAGAGGGGGGTGCAGGGGGGAGCGATAGCTCCCCCCGCCCGGAACGTGCCCCGAAGGGGTAAGAGGGTGTGTGGATTCTTTGCGGTGGGGACAACCCCTCAGGTACGCTGCGGCAGACAGCTCCCCTTGCACAGGGGAGCCGCAGGAGAGGCGCAGCGGGCGGGCATTTAGGCAGTTGTGTGGTTTGAAAAAGATAGAAAAGGAAGGAGGACGAGGGAGATGGGCAGATATGTGATTCCGTATTTTGAAGGGGAGGACGAAAGGCTGGGCGAGCTGGCGGGGAATGCGGCGGCAGCGCGGGTGGCGCGGAACGTGACGACCGACCACGGGCGGCTGGCGAGCGCGGCGGGGTTGGCGGATTACATTGCGGAGGCGGCGCCGGGCGGGGCGGAGAGCCTGTATGTATTCTGCGAGACGGGCGAGGATGGCGTGCGGGCGGAATACGTGCTGACGGGTGCGGCGGACGGCGTGCGCGTCTGGCGGGACGGGCAATGGAAGCTGCTGTTCGCGGGCACGGCGGGGGGCTGGGGCTTTCTTTCCTACAAAAAGGGTGCGGACAGCATCCTGATCTTCGGCAACGGCGTGGACGAGGTGCAGGTTTGGGACGGGCAGGCGGAAAGCTCGGCAAAGCTGGAAGGGGTTCCGGCGAAGGGGAAGTTCTTCGCGCTGCACTACGAGCGGGTGTGGATGTGCGGCGATGCGGAGAACCCGGACAGGCTGTATTACTCGCGGATGCTGAACCCCAACGACTGGACGGGCGACGCGGTCACGCCGGAGACGGGCGGCGGGTTTGTGGATCTACCGACGTTTGACGGCGGGGTGATCACGAACCTTTACAGCGTGGGCGGGGATCTGTGCATCCTCAAGTCCACCACGGCGATGCTGCTCTACGGCACGTCGCCGGACAACTATCAGGTCACGCGGATGTCGGGCGAGATGGGCACGATCGCGGGGCGGACGGCGGCGGTTTACGGGCAGACGGGGTATTTTGTGACGGCGCACGGCATCGGCGTGCAGAGCGGCACGACGATCAGTCTCCTGGACGACCGCAAGCTGCCGCGGCTGTTCGACGGGGACTACTGCGAGGAGCCGGACTGCGGGGAAGGGCTTTCGCCGCACTTCGGCGCGTGCGCGGCGGGGATCTGCTTTCGGGAGCGTTTGTGGTTTGCGCTGCCGCTGGGGCAGGAGAGAAAGAACAGCGTGGTGCTGGAATACGATCTGGCGCGGGAGACGTACATGCTGCACGATTTCGGCGGGGCGGTGGACTTTGCGCGGGCGGGGCAGATGCGCGAAAAGCTGCTGGTGCTGGGTGCGGACGGTGTGGTGCGCGCGCTGGGCGGCGGCGCGCCCGCGCCGGGGCAATGGCGCACGCCGTGGCTGGATTTCGGCTCATCGGAGGAAAAGGTGGCGCGGGGCATTGCGCTCTACGGGCGCATTGAAAGCGAGGGCGATGCGGCGTGCGTGGCGGTGACGGTGGAGAGCGACCGGGGCAAAAAGGTGCGCAGGCTTTGCACGCGGGACGCGGTGGGGGCGGAGAAGAACCGGTACTTCCGCCGCGGCTTTCGATTGGGCGGCAGGCGGTTCCGGATCGACATATGCGCGGAGGCGGGGACGAGGTTCTGCTTTACGGGGGGAATGGAGCTCCTGACGGAGTGAGGAGGAGGTTCGCTGAAACCGTCCGCCCGATGGGCGGGCGATTTCAGCGAGGGACATCCCTTCGACCCGCGTCCTGGCGGACACAGGTCGAGGGATAAAGGAAGCGATTTTTCCGCCGCCCAATGAATTGGGCTATGGAAAAATCGATCCTCGCGGCGTACACGCCGCCGCTGCGGAATAAAGTCAGGAAACCTGCGGGTTTCCCGACACCTTTCGGGTGGGCTTACCCGGTCTTATTTTGTGTAGAAGTTGAGTGCGGCCACAAACCGAGTGCAAATTGGGGGAGGGCTGCGGCCCTCCCCCTTGCCCCCTACCTATGGGGGCCACCCTTCAGGCGCTGCGCGCCAGCTCCCCTCAAGGGGAGCCTTTGAATCTGTTTGATTCGCAGACTGAGGGTGGTGGGAGAGGAGGGACGGAGTTTGGGGAAGGGCAAAGCCCTTCCCCTTGCCCCTATCCCGGTCGGGGAGACAACCCCTCAGTCAGCCTGCGGGCTGACAGCTCCCCTTGCACAGGGGAGCCGAAGGACGAAGCAGACAGCACTTCCTTGCGCGCAAAGAGGTCAGAGCTTCCTTTACACAGGGGAGCCAAAGGGCGAAGCAGACAGCACTTCCTTATGCGCAAAGAGGACAGAGCTCCCCTTGCACAGGGGAGCCGAAGGACGAAGCAGACAGCACTTCCTTGTGTGTAAAGAGGTCAGAGCTCCCCTTACACAGGGGAGCCGAAGGGCGAAGCAGACAGCACTTCCTTGTGTGTAAAGAGGACAGAGCTCCCCTTACACAGGGGAGCCGAAGGACGAAGCAGACAGCACTTCCTTGTGTGTAAAGAGGTCAGAGCTCCCCTTGCACAGGGGAGCCGAGGGACGAAGAGAAGAAGGAGGGATGGGAGATCAGCGGACAGTTTTCGGTGGATGTGGTGGCGACGCCGCGGGTGGATTTGTGCGGGGCGGCGGCGCGGGATCTGAATTATCGGGAGGCGAACGGGAAGTTCCCGATGGAATCGCGGTCGCAGCTGGCGAAGGAGCAGGAGAAGCTCAACAGCTTTCTGCGGTATGTCAACGAATCCTTCATCATCAAGGGCTTTTCGCGGGCGTCGGTGCAGGAGAGGGCGAACGTGCGCGGGTTCACATCGGGCAACAGCGCGCCGATCTTGCAGCGGGGGACGGCAACGGAGCTTTGCGATTTTGACATCTCGCACGGGGACAACGCGCAGCTGCTGGTGCTGTGCACGATCACGGGCGATGCGGCGGCGAGCGGGAAGGAGGCGGCGGTGCTGAGCGTGGTGCTGACGGAGAACGGTGCGCAGGTGCAGAAGTTTCAGCAGGCGATCGGCGGATGGACGACGTTTTCCGCACCGTTTCTGCTCATCAACCGCGCGCAGGGCGTGACGAACCTCAAAGTGAGCGTCAGCGTCAGCGGCGGGGAGATCTATCTTGACAAATACGGCGCGTTCGCCTCGGCGCTCGTGCTGGACTAAACGGCGAAAGGGAGGGAAGAAGATGGCGGGATACGACAGAAGCAAAAACGCCGATTACACGCTGGCGGTGCAGTCGGCGCTGAAAACGCTGGGCGCGGACCTGGGCGGGCCGGGCGTGGACGGAAAGTGGGGCAAGTACACCGAGGCGGCGTATCGGAAGAACCGCGCGGCGGTGGACAGACTGGTCTCGGAGATGGGCGTGAGCGCGGCGGGCGCTTACGGATCGGGCAGCCGATTGGCGGCGGAGCAGATCGACGTGCCGGAGCAGAAGGGCTTTGACGAATGGCTGAGCATCGGCGGGGCGCTGTTTGCCGCGCAGGCTGAGGCGCGCAAGGCGTCCGCCAAGCGCCAGCTGGAAGTCAACCGGCAGCAGCTGGAACAGGCGCGCGCACAGTCCGCCGTGACGCTGGAAAACGCCGCCAACGCCAGGGGCTTCGGGCGCTCGAGCTATACCGCGGATTTGCTGCAGCGCAACGAGAACGCCGCGCGCGACAATCAGACCGCGCTGATGAACAATTTCAGCGACGCGCTGATGCAGATCGACGCGGATCAGGCGGCCAGCGCGGCGCAGTTTGCCGGGACGATGTGGAAATCCCAGCAGGATGCGGCGCTGGCGGCGCAGAAGTTCAACGCGCAGATGCGGCAGGAATCCAATCTGGCGCAGTGGAAACAGGACAACGCCGATTGGGCGGCCGCGCAGAAAGCGAGCGCGTCCGGGTCCTCCGGCGGCCGCCGCCGCGCCTCCGGCAGAAGGACGGAGCAGGGAACGAAGGCCGGCAGCGTGCAGTCGCTGATCCGTGCGGGCGTGCAGGCGGTCAAGGGCATGAGAAAGCGATAAGACGATCAGTTGGAGAGAGCCGTTCTTCCTCGAAAAGGGAGGGCGGCTCTTTTCTATTTGCCGCAAAGCGTGCATAGGCATGGAGGGGAGGGGGAAAGCGATGCGGCGGCAGGAGAGGATCGGAAGAGAAGCGAGTGCGCAAGGTGCGCGTCCGGCACAGATCTTTCTGGAAGGAACGGGGAAGCGGCTGGCGGTGCGCGGGCACCGGGGCATCCTGGAATACACGGCGGAGGTGCTGCGGCTGCGCCTGCCCGGGGACGAGGGTGAGGCGCGGATTGAGGGCGAGAACCTCGTGCTGGAGCGCATGGACGGCGAGGACGCGGTGGTGACGGGTCGGGTGCATTGTGTGACGCTGGAAGAAGGGCAAGGAGAGCGGGGGGTGCGGGGGGCTCCGCCCCCCGCACCCCGGCGTCGGTAGAGGGAACGGCCTTGCGGCCGTTCCCTCTACCGACGCCCACAGCCGCAGCGAAGCTGCGGCCGGGGACGCACATCGAAGGGTTGGTGCGCCCAGGCCCCCGCCGCGTGTCCGGCGAAGCCGGACCCACGGCGCGCGGCACGCGCACCGCGGCCGCCCAAAGGGCGGACGCGGCGGGGGCCTGACCCGGGTGCGCGCACAGGAGGCAACAGGAACGGAACCTACGCCGGAACCTGTGCGGCTTGGCAGAAAATGGGAGAGGAGGGAAAGAAGAATGCGGAGGACCGCGGGCTGGGTGACGGTGCGGCTGCGCGGCGCGGTGAGCGGACGGCAGCTGACGAAATTGGCGGAACAGATCGGCATTCGCAGGGTGCGGCGCTGCGGGCAGGAGACCGAGCTGACCCTGCGCGCAGCGGACCTGAACCGGGTGAGACACCTGCTGCGCGGCGCGGGGGTGCGGATGCGCATCGTGAAAAAGAGCCCGCTGACGCACCTGCGGCCCGCGGCGCGGCGGCATGCGGGGCTGATCGCGGCGGCGCTGACCGCGCTGCTGCTGCTGGGCGGCTTGATGCAGACCGTGCTCACCGTCACGGTGGACGGGGCGAAGGACGCACAGCAGAAGGAGGAGATGGTGCGCCTGCTCGCGGCGCGCGGCATAAGGCCCGGCGCGTATTTCCCCGGCGTGGACAGGGACGGCGCGGCGGCAGAGGTGCTGCGCAGCTTTTCCGGCCTGACCTATGCGGCGCTGCGGCGGCGGGGGCTGGGGATGGAGCTGTACGTCGTGCAGGCGACGCCGCCGCCCGAGATCTACGACCCCATGCAGCGCACCGACGTGGTGGCGGAAGCGGGCGGGCTGGTCACGCGCGTGGTGACGCTGTCGGGCGAGGCGCTGGTGCGGCCGGGCGACACCGTGGTGGCGGGGCAGGTGCTCATCCGCGGCACGGAAAGCGCGCCGCACGCGCGGGGTGCGGTGTCGGCGCGGGTGTGGGCGGTGGGGCGCGGCGGGGCGGAGCGGGAGCGCACGCAGCGCGTTCCCACGGGCCGCAGCGAGCGGCGCACCGTGCTGCGCATCGGGAAAGGGGGAATGCTGTGGCCGCAGAAAAGAGCGTGGACAGAGAACTTTTCGGAATTTGACGAGCGCAGCGAGCGGACACTGCTGCTGGACGGGCTGTTTTTCCCCGTTGAAATCGTGCGGGAGACGCGGGAGGAGGTCAGGGTTGAAAAAGCGGCGCGGCGGCTGACGGAAGCCAAGGACGAGGCGGGGGCGCGGGCGCTGACAAATGCGCTGACAAAGCTGCCAAATGGGGCGTGCGTTGTTGACAAACGGATAGAATATAGTATGATTAAGGATGGAAAGCTGTGTGCAGCGGTGACGATCGAGGGCGCGATGCAGATCGGCCGGGAGGTCCCGCGCGGGTCGGCTCCCGAAGCAGGCAGCGAAAGCAAAAATTGAAAATAACGCCTAAAGTCAAACGGAGGATGCAGTTTTTGAACGAAAACGAACAGGAACAAAGCGGGATCGGCATGGATGAGGAAAGGGAACGCCGCGTGCTGCATGCAGACAACCTGGAACAGCTGGCGCTGCTTTTCGGCAGCCTGGATGAAAATATCGAAACGGTTGCGCAGCGCACCGGCGCGCGCATCGGCAGCGTGGGCACGGAGATCACGGTCACCGGCACGCGGGAGCAGGCGGATCTCGCCTGCACCGTGCTGGAAAAGCTGATCGCCATGCTGCGCCGAAACGAGAAGATCGACAAATCGCGCATCAACTATGCGGTGGAGCTGGCCAAGGAGGGCAACGCCGACATGATCGACGCGATCATGCAGGACGTGATCGCCATCACCGCCCGCGGCCGCCAGGTGCGCTGCAAAACGCTCGGCCAGCGCAACTACGTCAAGGCCGTCAGGGAAAACGTCGTCACCTTCGCCGTCGGGCCTGCGGGCACCGGCAAGACCTATCTTGCCATGGCCATGGCGGTGGTCGCGTTCAAAAACAAGGAGGTCGAGCGCATCATCCTGACGCGCCCGGCGGTGGAAGCGGGCGAAAAGCTGGGCTTTTTGCCCGGTGATTTGCAGAACAAGGTCGACCCGTATCTGCGCCCGCTCTACGACGCGCTGTACGAGCTGATGGGCGTGGAGAACTTCCAGAAATATCTGGAGCGCGGGGTGATCGAGGTCGCGCCGCTGGCTTATATGCGCGGCCGCACGCTCAACGACAGCTACATCATACTGGACGAGGCGCAGAACACCACCTGCGAGCAGATGAAGATGTTCCTGACGCGCTTTGGCGAAAACTCCCGCGTGATCGTGACGGGGGACCTGACGCAGATCGACCTGCCTGCGGGGAAGAAGTCGGGACTGAAGGAGGCCGTGGAGGTGCTGCGCGGCGTGGACGACATCGCCGTGTGCGAGCTGACCCACCGCGACGTGGTGCGCCACAGCCTGGTGCAGGCCATCGTCAAGGCCTACGAGAAGTACGAAAAGAAGAACGAGCGGTAAGAAAGAAGGAAGAGGCCGGGGGCGGCAAGGGTGTTGCGGCGCGAGTGGATGCTGCACGTTTTGCCGCCGGTCGGGGCGGCGTGCGCAGGAAGGACCAAGCCTCCTGGGGATATGCAGAGCGGAAGGGAAATCCATGGCGTGCTCCGAAAGAGAGCTTTTCCCGCAGAGGGGGATTGCCGCCTGTCTGTCTCCGCATTTCCGGGGGCAGGAGAGAGGGGTGCAGGGGGGAGCGAAGCTTCCCCCGCCCACCGGAGGGTGAGCGAAGCGAACCTGAAGGTCGAGCGTTTTGGAGAAAAGGCCATAGCATGGCCTTTTCGAAAAAAAGCCGACCGGAACACCGGAGCAGCTTGAAGAGCTGGTTCGGTGCGCAGGCGGAGGGTGAGCGAAGCGAACCTGAAGCATGAGCGTTTCGGAGGAGACAGCGCGGTGCGCTTTGATGGAGGCTGCGAATGCAGCTGAAGCTCGAGCGTTTCGGCTTGCCGAATAAGCCGAG
>Ga0129310_1002848_pt1 | contig 12082 bp, 12 predicted proteins | sample Go1ome_2_FD_94433 | JGI IMG/M metagenome (GOLD analysis project Ga0129310, IMG submission 94433) | Western lowland gorrila individual fecal microbial communities from Wisconsin, USA - Go1022A metagenome | ecosystem: Host-associated > Mammals > Digestive system > Large intestine > Fecal | place...
ACCACGAGCGCATCCAGCTAAAAACTGGAGTGGCGCCGCTCACGCTGCGCCACTCCGCTTAAAACTTCATATTTCCCTACATTGAGGCCTTTTTGTGCTGTCCGCACAATTTGGGGCGGTTCAGCTGGTTCGGCGGGCCTTTTTTCAGTTGAATTTGTAGATGTGCTGGGCCACGTGGTAGAGCTGTACCGACAGCTTCCGCCCCTGATAGCCGGGGAAAACGCCCACGGCGGACATGGCCCGATATTTCAGCTTATGGTAAAGCCCCTGATCCACCGTCCGCAGATATTCCCACAGTTCGGTCTTGTGACCCAGCGCCTCCGGGGTGCCGGCGATGTTGAGAAAAATGGAGGAGATGGTCATCATCATGGACAGGTAGCTGAGCATATACCGGCCCAGCTTGGGATGTTCCAACTTTACCCGCCGGAGGTCATGAGCCACGATCATCAGCTTGGTCACCCGGATCTGCTGGTCTACCCGGCCCACCATCACCTTTTCATTGACGCTCTGGTCGGCCCGGCCGATGAAGTAGCGGTAGAGATCCAGATCCATGTAGTAGATGGATTCTACGAAGGGGAGCGGCTGGTAGACAAAAATATTGTCCACATAGAAAGTGTGCTTGGGAAGCTCCAGCCCGCAGTCCCGCAGCAGCTGGGTGCGGTAGATCACAGAGTGCATCAGCAGGTACTGAGAGGGGCGGAAGCGGCCGATCTCTTCCCAGGTGAATACCCGGTTTTCCGGGAAGACGTTGCGGTAGTGCATCACCCGCTGGGTCTGGTCCTCCACATGCTCGTAAACATAGTTGGCGATGAGCAGATCCAGGGGCTTGGGCCACTTGGCGCACTCCCGGAGCTTCTCCAGAACGGCCTGAAGGGCATCGGTGTCCAGCCAGTCATCTGAGTCTACGACTTTGTAGTACAGCCCCCGGGCATTGCGGATGCCCTGGTTGACCCCTTCTCCGTGTCCGCCGTTCTCCTGATGGATGACGCGGATGATGTCGGGGTACTGCGCGGCGTATCGGTCACAGATGGCGGGGGTGTCGTCCTTGGTGGAGCCGTCGTCCACCAGAATGATCTCCACGTCCTCGCCGCCGGTGAGCAGGGTCTGGACGCAGTGGTCCATGTAGGCCGCGGAATTATAGCAGGGGACGGCAAAGGTGAGGATCTTCTCCATACGATCAGCCTCCCAGAAGTTCGTCCGCCAGAGCCAGGGCACGGCCCACAATGGCGTCCATGTTGTAATATTTGTACTCGGCCAGCCGGCCCAGCAGCCGCAGCTGGGGATATCTCCCCGCCAGGGCGGCGTATCGGGCATAGAGAGCGTTGTTTTCCGGGGCGATGATGGCGTAGTAGGGGACCTCGCCCTCCGCGCCGGCGTAGGCGCGGGAATACTCCTTCATGACGGTGGTCACCCCGGGGAGAACCTGGCCGGTGAGGCGTTTGAATTCCGTGATACGGGTAAAATCCTCGTCCATGGTATAGTTCACCGTGGCGTGGCTCTGATAAAAGTCCTCCGCGTGGGTCTCAAAACGGAAGTCCAGCGTCCGGTAGGGCAGACGGCCGAACCGGCAGCCGAAGAACTCGTCCAGCGCACCGGTAAAGATCACCGTCCCGGCGAAAGGCTCGCCGTCCAGCAGAAGCGCGTCCCCCAGAGTGAGCCGCCGGGCGGCGTCCGTGCCCAGCTCCACCGTGATGTTGGGGTGGTCCAGCAGACGCTCAAAAATGGGGGTGTAGCCGTTCAGGGGCATCCCCTGCCAGGGGTCCTGGAAGTAACCGCAGTCCCGGGAGAGGAAAACGGGCACCCGGGCGGTGGTGTTCGGGTCAATCTCCTCCGGCCGCTGTCCCCATTGCTTCATGGTGTAGCGGACAAAGACATGGTCGTAGACATAGTCTGCCAAAGCCGCGATCTCCGGATCGGGGTTGGACCGCAGCTCCAGGATCGTGACCTTTTTTTCCGCCCCGTAAGCCGCAATGAGTTTTCCTGCCAGTTCTCCCGCCTTCTCGGGACCGAAGGCGGTCTCCAGAGAGACGAGATTGAAGGGCACGGGCAGCTCCATCCGCCCGCCGGGAGCAGGGACGCTGGCCACTACCTCGTGGCGATAATCCCTCCAGTCGGTGTACTGAGAGAGGTAGTCATAGACCCGCCGGTCAGAGGTATGGAAGATATGGGGGCCGTACTGGTGGATGAGGATGCCGCTGGCGTCGAGGCGGTCGTAAGCGTTTCCGCCCACATGGTCCCGCTTTTCCAGCACCAGCACCCGTCGGTTCCCCCGGCGGGCCAGTTCTCCGGCGGTCACCGCCCCGGCGAAGCCGGCGCCGATGACCAGACAGTCATAGTGTGCCATATCGTACTCCTTGTGTTTCGTTTTCAGGACTATTTTAACACAGGGCATGGGGTGAGAAAAGAAAGAATGTCTTAAGTTTCGGAAAAATCAAGGAAAAGTCTCAGCAAAATTTGTCTTTGTAGTTGGCGATGGCCTGCCGGATGACCTCGATCGCGTCCTCCCGGCCCTTTACGTCTCCGGCCATAGTCTGCTTGCCCTCCAGGGTTTTATAGACCGTGAAGAAATGGGCCATCTCGTCAAAAATGTGATCGGGCAGTTCGGAGATATCCTGATAGGCGTTATAGGTAGGGTCGGCAAAGGGGATGGCGATGATCTTCTCATCGTTTTTCCCGTCGTCCAGCATGGAGATGTAGCCCACGGGGTAGCAGCGTACCAGAGTCAGGGGATCCAGCACCTCGGAGCAGAGGACCAGCACGTCCAGAGGATCTCCGTCGTCGCCGTAGGAGCGGGGGATGAATCCGTAGTTGGCGGGGTAGTGGGTGGAAGTATAGAGAATACGGTCCAGAATAATGAGACCGGTGGCCTTGTCCAGCTCATATTTTTTCTTGCTGCCCTGCGGGATCTCCACCACGGCGATAAAGTCCTCCGGAGAGATGCGCTTGGGATCGATGTCATGCCAGATATTGGTCATGTAAAAGGCTCCTTTCCATTCGGATCGTGCGTGTAAAGATACAAATATTATAGACGGTTCCAGTCGTGAATACAAGGCGGGGCGCCGCTTTTTATCAAAAAGGAAGGGCGCGGGGACCGGCCCCGCGCCCTCTTTTTTCCCTTTTGGGAAACTTACTTCATGCCGTTCTCATAGGCCTCGATCATCTTTTTGACCATCTGGCCGCCGACGGAACCGGCCTCACGAGAAGTCAGGTCGCCGTTGTAGCCCTGCTTGAGGTTGACGCCCACCTGCTGGGCAGCTTCCATCTTGAACTTGTCCAGAGCCTCGCGGGCGCTGGCGACCACGGGACGGTTGGAACCGGTGCTGTTACTCATACGTTGCATCTCCTCGTCTTTTTTTCTTTTTGTTGATTGAAGATTCGTTCGGATCGAGAATCCGAGCATATCTTTGCCCCGTGGAGATTTTCTATGCGCCGGTCAGCTTTGTCAATTCGTGGAGGAATTTCTTTTTTTCAGAAAAACCGAAAAAAACGGCTGGGACACCCGGGCAAAGCCGTGCGTTCCAGCCGTTTGGGAGAGCGTTCTTTTTCAGAGATTTCCGGTGTCCACCAAAATGTTGTCTGTGCCGTGCTCCTCAAATTCGCTGATATAGGCGTCGATCCGGGAGGCGAGCTCCTGGTAGTTGTTCTCGTCGATGGGCACGTCGTCCATGTCCCGGCGGGCCAGATCTTCCGCCAGAATATCGAAAAAGACATTGTTTTCATATTCCATGATGGCGTCGTGGATCCCGCCGTCGGCAAAGGCCTGAGAGGGCACCGCCTCTCCCTGCCAGAATTCTGTCAGGGAGTTCATTCCCTCGTCCCTGGCCTTTTGGAACAGAAGGCTCTCCACTTCGTCATAGTCGGCGAAACGGTCGTCGCCCCGGGTGGAATTGAGGATCCAGTTGCCGATATAGGCCATATCCAAAAGACGTCGGAATTGTTTCGTCGTCAGCTCTAACTTCATGGTAAGACCCCCTCGCTGTTTTAAAATGAGAGGCATGACTGCCCCTGCGTTTCTATATTATAATGCCGGGCGTGGAAATGTCAAACGGATGGAGGGAGGAATTTTCCCGAAAAGGCCGGGAAATTCCCCTTGCGTTTCCCCGGAAAACAGCATATCATATAAAAAATTGATTTTTCATTGTTTTCGAAAGGGGAGAGGGGCATGGACCAGAGGCCCATCGGGGTATTCGATTCCGGGATGGGGGGACTCACCGCGCTGCGGGTGCTGCGGCGGATCCTGCCGGGGGAGGATCTCATCTATTTCGGTGACACCGGAAGGGTGCCCTACGGCAGCCGGGGACGGGACACGATCCTGCGCTATGCCAGGCAGGATGTGGCCTTTCTGCGCTCCTTTGATCTGAAGGCGGTGGTGGTGGCCTGCGGCACGGTCTCGGCCAACGCGCTTGCGGAGCTCACTGTGGAAAACGACCTGCCCTTCTTCGGCGTGGTCACCCCCGCGGCCCGGGCGGCGGTGGAACGCACCCGCAACGGGGCCATCGGCCTCATCGGCACAGCGGCCTCCATCCGCTCGGGGGCCTACGAGCGGGAGATCGGCGCGCTGGACCCCGGGGCACGGGTCTTTGCCGCCCCCTGCCCCCTGTTTGTCCCTCTGGTGGAGAATGGGCGCTTCCGGGCGGAGGACCCGGTGGTGAATCTGGTGGCGGAGGATTATCTGGCGCCTCTGCGCGAGGCCGGAGTGGACACCCTGGTGTTGGGCTGCACCCATTATCCGCTGCTGGCGGAGGCGATCGGGAAGGTCATGGGGCCGGAGGTGGCTCTGGTGGATTCGGGGGCGACCTGCGCCGACCAGGCGGCCCGGAGTCTGGCCGAGCAGGGGCTTCTGGCCCAGCGGGAGCAGGGGTCCTGCCGCTTTTTTGTCAGCGACTCCACAGAAGATTTTGCCCGTCTGGCCTCCATCTTCCTGGGCGGAGGAGTGGATGGCCCGGTGGAGCGGGTTGAGATCCAAAAATACGGGAAATAGGCCGAATTTCCTGGGGATCACTCTTTACACGAAACAAAATCACATGGTATAATAGCCCCGTCGCATTGCGCGTTGGCGGGCCGTGTGATCTCACATCTTATTTTTCGCTGCGCGAGGTCGAAATTTATGGCTGAAAACAACGTTATCATTTCCATTCGGGGCCAGCAGGCCTTTCAGGACGCCGATGAGGAATCGGTGGAGCTGGTCACCGAGGGCCTGCTCTGCCGGGACCACGACGCCTATACCCTGAGTTACCAGGAGAGCGAGATCACCGGCCTGGGAGGGACCCTTACCACCTTCCAGATCGAGAAGGACTGTGTGACTCTGATGCGGGTGGGGGAGGTCAACTCCCAGATGGTCTTTCAGGAGGGCCGCCGGCACCTGTCCATGTACGAGACCCCATACGGCAATCTGGCCGTGGGGATCAGCACCCGCCGGATGCGGGCCGCCATCGATGACCGGGGCGGCGATATTGAGATCGACTATAACATCGAGATCGACCACAAGGTGGCCGGGATGAATCTCTTTCAAATCAGCGTGCGGGAGAAGAAGCGTTCGCTGATTTCCCAGTGACAGCACGGGGAAAGGAATTCGCAAAAGAGGAACCGGGGCGGCGGGACTCGCCTGTCCCCGGAGAAAAAGGAGAAATTACCTATGTCCAATCTGATCCAGGCCGCCCGGGAGCAGGTGTCGGCCCTCACCCAGAGCGCCTATGAAAAAGCCGCTGCCGCGGGGCGGCTCCCGGCGGGGGCGGAGATCCGCGCCAAGGTGGATATCCCCAAGGACGTCAACCACGGGGACTATGCCTCTTCCTTCGCCATGGCGGCTGCCCGGGCTCTGGGCAAGCCCCCCCGGGAGATCGCCCAGGCGCTGCTGGAGCACCTGGAGTTGGACGGCACCTATTTTGACAAGGCGGAGATCGCCGGGCCGGGCTTTCTGAATTTTACTCTGGGCAAAAAGTGGTTCGGGGAGGTGCTGGCCTCGGTGGAGTCCGAGGGCAGCCTGTACGGCCAGAGCGACGTGGGCCGGGGCGAAAAAGTGATGGTGGAATTTGTCTCCGCCAATCCCACCGGCCCCATGCACATGGGCAACGCCCGGGGCGGCGTGCTGGGAGATACGCTGTCGGCCGTGCTGGAACGGCTGGGCTACGACGTGTGGCGGGAGTTCTACGTCAACGACGCGGGCAACCAGATCCACAAGTTCGCCACCTCCATCGACGCCCGATACATGCAGATCCTCCTGGGGGAGGAGAACGTCCCCTTCCCCGAAGAGGGCTACCACGGTGAGGACATCAAGGAACTGGCCCGGGCCATTTATGCGGCCCACGGGGACAGCTGGAAGGAGCTGCCTGAATCCGAGCGCCTGGAGCGCATGGCGGAGTACGGCCTGGGCGTGAACATCCCCAAGATGAAGAGCGACCTGCTGAAATACGGCATCGAGTATGACCGGTGGTTCCTGGAGTCCTCTCTCCATGAGTCTGGTGCTGTGGCTGCCACAGTGGCCGAGCTGACCAGCCGGGGTTGGACCTATGAAAAGGACGGTGCCCTGTGGCTCAACACCACCCAGCTTCTCAAGGAGAAGTTCCTGCGGGAGGGCAAGACCCAGGAGCAGGTGGACAAGCTGGAGCTGAAGGACGACGTGCTCCGCCGGGCCAACGGCTTCTATACCTACTTTGCCGCCGATATTGCTTACCACAGCAACAAGCTCAAGGACCGGGGCTACCACACCGCCATCAACATCTGGGGCGCCGACCACCACGGCCATGTAGCCCGCCTCCAGGCCGCCCTGGACGGCCTGGGGCTGGACGGCTCTCACCGGCTGGTCATCGTGCTCATGCAGCTGGTGAACCTGCTTCAGGACGGCAAGCCAGTACGGATGAGCAAGCGTTCCGGCAAGGCCATTGCCCTTCACGATCTGCTGGATGAGATCAGCGTGGATGCCGCCCGGTTCTTCTTCAACAACTCCAAGCCCACCAGTCCCCTGGACTTTGATCTGGACCTGGCGGTGCGCCAGGACAGCGACAACCCCGTCTACTACGTCCAGTACGCCCACGCACGCATCTGCTCCCTGTGCGCCAAGATGGCGGAGGAGGGAATGATGGTTCCGGCTGCCGGAGACGTGGACGCCTCCCTGCTGTCCGGCAGCGAGGAGCAGGCCCTCATCAAGGCGCTGGCCCGGTTCCCTGAGGAGATCCGCATCGCGGGGCGGGACTATGACCCGGCTCAGATCAACCGCTATCTCATCTCCCTGGCGGGAGATTTCCACCGCTTTTACAACGCCGACCGCATCAAGGGGGAAGTCCCGGCGGTGGCGGAGGCCCGGCTCAAGCTGGCTGACACCACCCGCTCCGTCCTGGCCAACGGCCTGGCACTGATCGGCGTCACCGCGCCGGAGCGGATGTGAGAGGGCCCATCTGTACAGATTCGCGGCCCGTTCCGAAGGAGGAACGGGCCGCTTGTTTTTTGCACGGACTTTCCGGGAGGATAAAAAAACAGAGGTTGCTCAAGCGCGAAACATATATAAAATGACCAGAGAAAAAATCAAGGCGGGTGCGGAAAAAAGAAGGGAAACTCTGTCTGGAAACAGTCCCTTATAAATGAACTAAAAAGATTTTCTTAACGATCTCTTAATTCTCCGTTTTGACACTTGCAAATTGATTCCCAGGTGACTAAGATATGGATTGCAAAAAGAACGATGAAGATGGGAGGGATCCCCATGAGTATGATTCTCTTGATGAAGAGTTTTAACGCAGCTATCGGGTGGGCCGTTGCCATCCTGTACTGCTATCAGATGGGCTATCTGCTGCTGGGGCTGGTGCGCAGAAGGTGGAAAGACCGCCGTCCGCCCGTGACCCTACATCGCTATGCCGCTCTGATCTCCGCCCGGAACGAGGAAGGGGTCATCGGGGAACTCATTGCAAGCCTGAAACAGCAGAATTATCCGGCGGAACTGCTGGATATTTATGTGGTGGCGGACAACTGTACCGACGATACCGCGGGCGCCGCCGGACGGGCGGGCGCCACAGTCTATCGCCGCTTCAACCACAACGAAGTGGGCAAGGGCTATGCGCTGGACTACCTGCTCAAACGGCTGGCCTCGGAGGGCTTGGCCGACCGGTATGACGGCTATTTTGTCTTTGACGCCGATAATCTGGTGGATGGGAATTTTGTCTCCGAGATGAACCGCACCTTTGACCGGGGCGGACTGGATGCCATCACCTGTTACCGCAACTCCAAGAATTTTGGTCAGAACTGGATCACCGCCGGCTATTCCATCTGGTTTTTGCGGGAGGCCCGCTTCCTCAACGCACCCCGGATGGCGCTGGGCACCAACTGCCACATCTCCGGTACGGGGTTTCTTGTCTCTGCGCGCATCATCAAAGAAAAGGGCGGCTGGCCTTACCACCTGCTTACGGAGGATATCCAGTTCTCCGCCGCGTGCGCCGCGGACGGCCACCGCATCGGCTACTGCGGCGGGGCCGTGGTCTATGACGAGCAGCCCACGACCTTCCGCCAGTCGTGGGATCAGCGGATGCGCTGGTCCAAGGGCTTTTATCAGGTGGACAGGAGTTATGCGCTTCCCCTTCTCCGCGGAATTCTCCGGGGCGGCCGCCGGGGCCTGGGCTGTTATGATATTTTCATGACTATCGCTCCGGGAATGCTGCTGGCGGTGCTGGGCGGTGCGCTCAACGGCCTGATCCTGTTGGCCTGCGTGTCTGCGCCGACCTTTGTGGTGGGACGTGTGCTGTCTCTGACGGGGCACTTCCTGATGGAGTGGCTGATTAACTTCTATCTCGGGATGTTCCTGTATGGAGTCCTCACAGTGGTCAGTGAATGGAAAGCTATCCGTGCCTCGTCCTGGCAGAAGCTGGCGTATCTGGTCACGTTCCCGCTGTTCATGCTGACTTATGTCCCCATCTCTGTTGCGGCCCTGTTCCAGAAGGTGGAGTGGAAGCCGATCCGCCACAGTTCCATGGCACAGATTGATATGGCTTGAGAAGAATTACATAGCTGAATTTGGAGAGCGGCGAAGAGAAATCTTCGCCGCTTTTTTGCGTTTTCAGGGGAGTGAGCACAAAACGGAAAAAGGGGCAATGAAAGATTTTAAAAATTACTGTAATGTAACCGAAAATACCTATGCTGAAGGAACAAAAGAACCTTATGGGATCTAGATGGGATGAGGGGTGAAACAGTATGAGAGAAAAGAAGACCTGTAAACGCGGGCTGGCTTTGTTGCTTACTGTTATGCTGATGACTGCCTTGCTGCCTCTGGCGGCAATGGCAAATAGCGAAGGACTGACAGATCAGGATCAGCTTGCAACCAAGGATGCCGAAAAGTTTACGAGGGATGAAGAAACAGGCTTTTTCTCAAAGGATGAGTCGGGAGAATGGCTTGGAATTGCGGCTTCCGGCCACACTTTTTTGGCTGTCAAGCAAGGGCCTTGGAGTTTGATCTGGACGCCGGAGGAGCTTTCATCAGAGGAGCAGGCTGCTCTATGGAGCGCGATTACCACCTCCAGTGTGCAGCTTTCGCCTGGCAAAAAGGCATATTTTGTTTCCGGAGAGGGACCATTTCCTGTGGAGGAGAATAATGCCGGAACCTATTATGCGGCAGAAGTGGATGGGGAAGTCTATCTGCTGAGCGATGCCGGAAAGATCAGCCATTTTTACTATGGAGGATTTTCTTTTGACGATCCAACAGTGACCCCGGACCCTGAGACGACGTTGACCCCGGCCCCCGAGACGACGGTGACCCCGGACCCTGAGACGACGGTGACCCCGGCCCCCGAGACGACGGTGACCCCGGACCCCGAGACGACGGTGACCCCGGACCCCGAGACGACGGTGACCCCGGACCCCGAGACGACGGTGACCCCGGACCCTGAGACGACAGCGACTCCGGATCCGGCACCCACGGTGACCCCTTCCTCCAAGGATTCCGATCCAGGTCCGTCTGTCAGGCCCACTCCCCAGCCTCCGACGGCACCGACCGTGCCGCCCGAGGTGATCCTAACCGAGGAGCCGGTTCCGGAAGGCTCTTTGCCGGAAGGGATCATTGAGGAGGAGAAGGTGCCCCTGGCTTCCGAGCCGGCCACTCTCCCGGAAGAGGAGATCGAGATCATTGACGAGGCGATTCCTCTGGGAAATCTTCCTCAGACCGGCTCCGTGGCAGAAGCCGCGAACCCAACTGTGACGGTGGGCATTTTGGCAGTGGCCTTCTCACTGGCGGCAGCGGGGGTCTATCTGTCCTTCGGGGATAAAAAGGAGAAAGAAGACGGCTGAGCCGGGAATGACCTTTGACAGGGCGTTTGCCGGAGCATTCAGGCCCCATAGATTTTCGGCGGTACCGGAAGTCTGTGGGGCCTCATTTCGCCCGGCACACGCGGGACGGATCGCGGTTGCTTTTCAGGTTGTCTTCGTGCTATACTGTGTCTGGTCACTTGGGGAGGAATGGAATGTGACGGTGGTGGATCGGGAAAGCTGGCCGCGGAAGGAACGTTATGAATTTTTCGCCGGTCTGGCCTGGCCCTTCTGGTCGGTGACTTTTCCAGTTGATGTGACGGGGCTTCATCGGTGGTGCCGTCGGCGGGGCGTGTCCTTTTACTATGCTATGGTCCATGCGGTCACACAGGCAATGGATGGGGTGGAGGCATTCCACTACAAGGACCGGGAAGGGAGCATTATCCGCCATGATACCTTGGTGCCCAGCTTTACCGATCTTCGACCGGGGAGTGAAGATTTTTATATCGTGACGATGGAGGCGGGAGCGGACATGGAGGCGTTTTGCCGCAAAGCCCGGGCGGCCAGCCGCACACAGAAGGAGTTCCTGCCCCAGGGACTCTGGCCGGAGGATCAACTGATCTATTTGACCTCTCTGCCCTGGCTTCCCATTACCGCACTTTCCAATGAGCGGGATTTGACGCCTTGGGATTCCATCCCGCGGGCAAGCTGGGGGAAATATATGCCGGACGGGGACGGGCGGGAGATGCTCTCCCTGTCTCTGGAGTTAAATCACCGCCTGCTGGACGGGATTCACGCCGGGCAATTTTATGAAAAACTAAACGGCATTTTGGAGGCTTTATGACCTATGGAGAACTGACGGACCGTCTGGCCCAAAAAAGCGGCACGGGAAAACAGCAGCAGAGCTATGCTGTTCTGGTGCCTGTGGTGGAAGAGCACGGGGAGCTCTCGCTTCTCTTTGAAGTGCGCGCGGCCTCGCTGCGGACACAGCCCGGGGAGGTCTGTTTTCCGGGCGGCGCCATCGAGCTGGGGGAAGATCCTGCTGGGGCGGCCCTTCGGGAGACGGAGGAGGAGCTGGGGCTGGGGGCATCCTTTGTGGAGCTTGGCCCGGCTCTCGGGCGGGAGCGCCACGCGTCTGGATTCTGGACGGAGCCTGTTCTGGCCCGCCTGAACTCCGGTTGGCGGGAGGCGATTCACCCTTCTCCCGCAGAGGTGCAGGAGGTCTTTACCGTTCCCCTGGACTTTTTCCGCCGCACACCGCCCGAAGTCTACCGCTGCGCGGTGGTCACCGTGCCGCCGGAGGACTTTCCCTCTGCCGCACTGGGCTTCCCCGAGGGATATTCCTGGCGGGAGGGGGCGTTTGAGGTTCCGGTCTGGTTTTGGGAAAACCGGCCGATCTGGGGACTCACCGCCCGTATCGTGCGTCGTCTGGCGGGGTGTCTGTGAGGGGCGGCGAAGAGCGCCTGGGGCGTTTCCGCTACCGCTGGACGGAAACATGCTTTCCGCTGGGCAGGGACAGTCTGGCTTTAGGGGAGTTCTGCACGCTTCGTCGGGGAGACTCTGTTCTGGACCTGGGCTGCGGGGCAGGGCTTTTACTGCTGCTCTGTGCCCGGCGGGAGGAGGGGTTGACCCTCACGGGGGTGGAACTTGATCCGGAAGCCGGGGAGACGGCCCGGGGGAATCTGGCTGAAAATGCCCTGGAGGGGCGCATCCTCACCGGGGACCTGCGGGAGGTACCGCTGCCCAGGGGTGTGGATCTGGTGATTTCCAATCCACCCTGGTATCCGGCTGGCTCCGGGGGCCTGGGAGGCCCGGGCCGGATGGAGGAAGGCTGCACACTGCCGCAGCTATGCCGGACCGC
>Ga0129310_1002852_pt1 | contig 12069 bp, 12 predicted proteins | sample Go1ome_2_FD_94433 | JGI IMG/M metagenome (GOLD analysis project Ga0129310, IMG submission 94433) | Western lowland gorrila individual fecal microbial communities from Wisconsin, USA - Go1022A metagenome | ecosystem: Host-associated > Mammals > Digestive system > Large intestine > Fecal | place...
ACATGGTGCACGAAAAGGTATGTCCGATACCGCTCTGCGTACCGCAGACTCCGGTTATCTGACCAGACGAATGGTTGACGTATCTCAGGAGCTTTCTATCCGTGAAGTAGACTGCTGTGAGGGTCAGGCTGAGATCCCCGGTATGGTAGTCAAGGCATTCATGGATGGTAAAGAGACCATTGAAGGCCTGAAAGACAGAATCACAGGAAGGTATTCCTGCGAGGATATTTATGATAAAGACGGTAACATGATCGTAAAGCATAACCACATGATCACTCCCAGCCGTGCTGCCAAGATCTTAAGCGTTGGCGTCAATGCACAGGGTGAGCCCATTGAGGAAGTGAAGATCCGTACGATCCTGACCTGCCGTTCTCACGTTGGTATCTGTGCAAAATGTTACGGTGCCAACATGGCAACCGGTGAAGCCGTACAGGTGGGTGAAGCAGTTGGTATCATCGCTGCACAGTCTATCGGTGAGCCCGGTACCCAGCTGACCATGAGAACCTTCCATAGTGGTGGTGTCGCAGGTGATGATATCACACAGGGTCTTCCCCGTGTCGAGGAATTGTTCGAGGCCAGAAAGCCTAAGGGACTTGCGATCATTGCGGAGTTCGGCGGTAAGGCGGAGATCCGTGATACCAAGAAGAAGCGTGAGGTTGTGATTACCAATGAAGAAACCGGTGAGACCAAGGCATATCTGATTCCTTACGGCTCCCGTATCAAGGTAGTTGACGGACAGGTACTGGAGGCCGGTGATGAGCTGACCGAAGGTAGTGTAAATCCTCACGATCTGCTGAAGATCAAAGGTATCCGTGCCGTACAGGATTACATGCTTCGCGAAGTACAGCGTGTATATCGTCTGCAGGGTGTAGATATCGCAGATAAGCATATCGAAGTCCTGGTACGCCAGATGCTGAAGAAGGTTCGTATCGAGAATAACGGAGATACCGAGTTCCTGCCCGGAACCCTGGTAGATGTTCTGGATTTCGAAGAGATGAACGAGAAGCTGACCGCAGAAGGCAAAGAGCCTGCTGAAGGAAAGCGCATCATTCTGGGTATTACCAAGGCAGCACTGGCAACCGAGTCCTTCCTGTCTGCAGCATCCTTCCAGGAGACCACCAAGGTCCTGACAGAAGCTGCGATCAAGGGTAAGGTAGATAATCTGATCGGTCTGAAGGAGAACGTTATCATCGGTAAGCTGATTCCTGTAGGAACCGGTATGAAGAGATATCGTAATACCAGACTGAGCACCGATGCCGTAGAGACCATTGATTTCGGTGGTGATATGTACGGTGACGATGCAGAACTGAACCTGAGCGACGGAAGCGAACTGGATGCAGAAGGTGCAGAACTGAATGAGGATGTGAACACAGAAGCAGAAACTGTGGATGTGGGAGCAGACACTGATAATCAGTAAAACCGGTACAATCCGTAGGCATCAAAGCCGGGTGCTTTTGACATTGATATCATAAAATCAGACAATAAATGAAAGAGGAGATTTCCTGCATGACGGGAACTCTCCTCTTTTATTGAACATAATAGCATAATTTATCTGTTAAAATGCACAAAAAATGAATCCCATTATTAGACATAATAATAAAAATCCAGTATCTGTAAGGGAAAACTTGACAGGAAAAAAAGTAAAGAAGATAATGTTATTATGTCTAAAATACAAAAGTAAAGGTGGGGGAATTTATGATTATTGACGGACATGGAAAACTGACAGAGAAGAGAACGGTTAACCGTTGTGTATTACTTGCTTATGCTTTTATTTCCGGTGTGTTGGGAGTAGCTTATCTGGTAGAATTGATAAAAGGCAATCGTACAGCAGCATATACGGTTGTTTTCATGCTTCTATTGATCATTCCTGCAGTGATAGATATTGTGATACAGACCAGAAATCCGGAATCGGAAGCGGTAAAATATCTTTTGCCGATCAGTTATTTTGTAGTATATATCTTTGTGCTGTTTACAGGGAATACGACTATGACGTATGTATATATGATCCCGATACTGATGATCTTCCCGTTGTTCCACAAATGGAAATATACGACCTGTTACAGCATTGGAGTCATGGCATGCAATATTGTCTATCTGGGATATGCGAAAGCAACAGGCGCTTTGGAATCGGTGCCTATGATTGATATTGAGATCCAGTTGGCAGCGGTATTCTTGATCGCACTGTACGGAAGCCTGATCAGTTATATTGATTCCGCTATGACAAAACGGAAGATGGATGAGATCGAAGCAACTCATGAGAGACGGAAAGAGGTTCTGGGGAAGATTCGTAAGGTGGCAGAGAATACAGCAGAAAACTCTGAAAATATCCTGCAGAAAACAGAGAATCTACGCACTGCATCCGTGTCCTCCACAGAGGCTATGGAGCAGGTATGTGCCGGAACCAATGCTGCCGCAGAGGCAGTTCAGGAAGAGATACGTTATATTGATGCTATGAGTCAGGATATGGATTCTATTCAGGAGACAGTAGATGGCTTCCATAACAGTCTTGGAGATACCCTGACCGCCATTGAAAGCGGGACAGAAAATGTGAAACAGCTGGGATTATCCGCAAAGCAGACAGCGGACACTTCTGCATCTACTACAGCAGCAATGAATGAACTGATGGAGAAGATCCAGAATGTCAATCAGATCGTGGGACTGATCGACAATATTTCCAGACAGACCAATCTGCTTTCCTTAAATGCAAGCATAGAGGCTGCCCGTGCCGGGGAAGCCGGGCGCGGCTTTGCCGTAGTAGCCGGAGAGATCAGAGATCTGTCAGAGCAGACCAACGAATCTCTGGAGAAGATCCGCAGAGAGATTCAGGGCATCAATGACGGTTCCCGGAAGGTGACGGGAGATATGAATCAGCTGTCGGAGGTATTTGCCAGACAGAATAGTCTGGTAGATGATACCGAAAAACTCTTTGACAGAATTACCCAGGCATCGGAATCCATGGATTCTGATTATCAGCAGATCGTGCGCTCCATGGAAGAGATGCAGGCATCCAAGAAAGCACTGGTAGATTCTGTAAGTTCCATCAGTGCATCCACTGAGGAGGTAACAGCCAATGCACAAAATACGCTGGAACTGAATCAGAGGAATCTGGACGATCTGAAGCAGCTGAACGAAGATATCAGGAGATTATCAGAGACGGTAGAAGAATTGAATCAGGCTTAAGCCCTGACAACAAAAGGGAAAAGAACAGAGCATACCCCGTACAGAGGGTATGCTCTATTTTAGTTCTTCTGTATTCAATACCTGCCAGGCTGTGACCTGATAAAAGGGATCTTCCTCAGACGTCGGGTACAGGATTTCTATGGTCACCTGCAGGGATTGTAAGTCGGAAATAGGGATCACATAGGATTTCCCATGGCCTACAGAAGCAAAATAAGCTTCTTCACTGTCACTGGCTTCATACATACGCTGCAACGTCTTATCCATGCCCGCCAGGGACTGTTCTGCCTGATTGCAGGCAGAGTAGTAAGCTGTGGTACGCTCCAGTACACGGGTACTGAGCTTGCTGTCAGCATTGGCACTGACGATTGACAGTACGGCAAAAGAAACCAGGCAGAGAATCACGAATACCAGCAAAATAGAGGCAGATCCGATATTCATGCCAAACTGAGTTTTTCTGGAAGACTTATTCATGGGAACCCCTCCTTTCTGCGGTATGATGCATCACAGAAAGTGTATAAATAGGAGATTCCGGCGAGGAGACAGCAGAAACCGTAATCTCGGCTTCCATGATACCGGTTTCTCCTGCCGGTGTATTCTTAAGCTCTGCGAGAAAGCAGGCGGAATCCGCCATGGAACATAGTTCCCAGTCGGCATCCAGAGCAAGGCAGAGCGTATTATCATCAGTCAGCTCCGAAGGGGAGAACAGATTCTGTATGGCAGCCATATCGCCCTCCAGAGAGAGATAGGACTCTGCCAGATTCTGCGCCTGAATGACTGCATGATTCTGGTTTACCGTCTGCGTACTCAAAAGATGTGATCTGGTAAACAATTGAATACAGACAGCACTGGCCAGAGAGAAAAACAGGATCGCTATGATCATTTCCATTAAAAACAAACTGGATCTGGAATGTTTCATAATAAGTTCGAAATCCTTTCTGTACGGTTACTATTCGGCAGTAGTATTACAGTGTACATGAATATAAAACGTATGGGCAGCATTTGAGGCTGTTCGCAGAGATACCTGGATCAGATCATTTTGGGCATAGGATAAGGAAAATTCCTGTAACTCCATAATGTCCGTACCGGCAGGCAATATCTGGCCGCCGAGGGAAGCATCCTCCCGCATAAAAAGCTCTTTTAAATGTCCGTCATAGAGATAGAGGTAAGTGCAGTAAGTATCTCCTTCAATCCCGGAAAGCATACAGAGCGCCGGAACATCCTCCAGAGTAGTCAGGGAGACACTGTCTGCAGTATCGTTCTGACGGACTTTTTCCATGATATAGGAAACAGCCGCTCTGCTTTCGTAATTGACACTCATATCTTCCACAGTGTGCTGGTATACGTCTGCGCCGATCGTGACAAGAGCCAGTGCAGAGACTGCGAATACACCGAATAATGCCAGAACGAACAAGATATCCACAATAAAATGTTTTTCCTGCTTCTTTTGGTTCATACGTCAGAAACTCCTTTACCTGGCACCTGTCCGGCGAAGTACAGTGACTTCCGGAAGAAGGTTGCTGCCATAGTATTCATAGTCAATAAAGAAACTGTCTTCATCATACAACAGTCCGTAATGCTGCTTCAGATATTCCAGGGAGGGAGGATAAGAGCCCTCCACGGCATAGCATTGGGAAATACTGCGTTCCAATGCAGTCTCCAGGCTTTCCTGCTGCTTGCTCAGGGTGGATTCACTGACGGAGCTGACCCCCTGTATAAAAAGAACAAACAAGATCAGAAAGGCCAGAACAGGAAGCAGAAAAAGAAGTCTGCGCCCGAAGGATATATGCTTTTGCTCAAAACGATTCATAGTATCGCACTCCTATCCGATGCTGGTCATGATACCCATAAGAGGCAGAATGACCGATAACAGGATCAGTCCAACGATCACCGACAGGATAATGACCAGTGTTGGTTCCAGAATGGCAATAATGGACTGTAATTTGCGGTTGGTATCTTCCTCGTACCGGTCCGCTATTTTCTTCAGAACCACGTCCACGTTACCGCTGCGGAAACCAACAGATACCATCTGGGAATATAGGTGATTGAAAATATCTGCGTCTATCAGGGCTTCCGCAAAATTGGCACCGGCATTGATGGCTTCTTTACAGATCAAAATCTTCTGTTTCATTTTTTCATTGCCTACCAGGGCAGCCACCATGTCCAGACTGGAGTAGGTATCCATACCGCTGCTTAAGGTCAGTGCCATACCACTGGCAAAGCGTTCGCAGGCCACACTTTCATAAAAACGTCTCGTCAGTGGGAACCAGTTCAGAAAACGGGCTGTGGTACGTTTACCGGTCTGGGTTCTGGTAGCAAAAAGATACAGCAATAACAGTATGCAGAGAATACTTACAAAAATAAAGGAATAGCGGTTTAGATGGTTGCCCAGACGCAGGAGAGAGGCGGCAAAACCGGTCATCTCACTGCCCAGCTCCACATAGACCTGTTCGAAGATGGGCATGACACGGCTGACCAGGACCACGATCACAGCGGCCATCATGGCGATCATGATAAAAGGATATGTCACAGCATCCCGGATACTATTGGCGATGGCATCTTCTTTTTCATAATAATCTGCCAGAGAACTCATACATACATCGAGATTACCGGATTCTTCGCCGAGAGTGATCATATGCAGGCAGTAATCGGGAAAAACTGCTGTGGCTTCCAGTGCCTTATGAAAACTTTCTCCCTGTCTGCAGACCGTAAGGATCTCGTCAAAGATTGCTTTGCCTTCGGGAGACTGTGCATCGCTCTGCAGGATCGACATTCCTTCCACAGGAGGAATACCTGCCTGAAACAGCATGGCAGCCTGGCTGCAAAAAGAAGCAATCTCTTCGTTGGAAAGTAGTTTTTTCTCTGTGGTCTTCATGTCGTTTTCCCTTTCACTAATACATTTTTTGAAGGATATAATTACTGCCGTCACCGATGAATTTTTTCAGTGTCTTGTCATCCGTGTTGGCACCGAAAGTAGGATCTACCAGTGTCCAGACATTACCGTCAAATTCGATAATGCCGTTCAGCCAGCCGGTATCAGCAGTGTAGACACTGATCCAGGCATGGTAGGCATCCTGGGCATAGCCGACTTCCAGACGGGTGGGAATCCGCTGGCTTCGCAGCATACTTGCCATCACTGCAGCATAGTCCAGACAGATGCCGGTACCGGAAGTAAGAATCGAATCCACATCAGCGGTGTAGCCGGTGGGAGGATCCGAAGCTTTGTCATAGTCATAGGTGATATTCTGTGTAATGTAGTCATAGACCCGGGTGATCACCTCCAGATCCGAGGAGGCACCTTCGGCGAGCTCCTGTCCTTTGGCAACCACTTTGCTGTCTGCCGTAAAATTCACGTATTGGTTGGGATAGAGAAAGGGGCTGAATGCGTCCGTAATCTGTACCTCCAGGTCGGCATACAGACAGGTGGCGTAATTCGTACCCGAAATATTCTCATAGATCGTCACATCATAATAGCCGTCCCCCGAAGATAAGGGAAAGGTCTCATATCCTCCTCCGTGCAGATCATAAGTGTAAACAACAGTGTCCGGACCGGTGATACGCAGCTTGACTTTAGGACAGGTGCCCGTATAATTGGCACAGACATAGCCATCGGACATATGGGAATAGTCGATGACGGCCACATCATTGGAAGCCGTTGTGATGCCGTCGGCCTGCGGCACGAGACAGACAGGAGTGGCATCCCGCAGAGGAACGGCAGGGGCGGAAGATTCTGCTTCGGCGGAAGGTACGGCAGGCTGTGCGCCATCCGTGTCGGGGGATGACTGGGAAGCGGCAGGCTGTTCCACGACAGGATCTGCTGCAGATGCCATTACGGAGGTGCTGTCAGAGCCGGATCCGCAGGCACACAGACTGAGGGTCGTGCAATATGTAATTAACAAAATGCGCAGTAGCGCAGATGATTTTGGTATCCGCATAGAAATCGTTACATCCTGTTGTTATTCATCCATTCCTGTTACATGATCGGGCGTAAAGAGCAGGTGAAGGGGCTCACCGTTTTTTACGGGAACATAAATATTGGCTTCCTCGGAAAGAAACGGGAAGTTGATCACACCCTTGGAACTGTCTACTGAGAGCGGTGCTATGATCTCTCCGGACAAAGTCTCCATGAAAGCTTCTTCGTAGAGAATATTTTCACCGGTGAATTTCAGGCTTAAAATATTATTTTCCACATAATCCAGTGTAAGCACTGCAGGTGTGGGGGAAAACAGCCGCTCGTTCAGCTCGGAGAGAGGGATGATGGCTAATGGGGACAAAAAGGTCAGTACAAAGATCAGTGCCGTGGCGATGATCAGCCTGTTATAAGAGGCGGCATTGATTTTTTTGCGAAGGACCAGCTTGTCGAAGGGAATGGTATTGACCGGCTGGTTACAAGTGGACAGGATATTCTGCAACGCATTGTTGGCAGTCGTCATGTCCAGTTCATAGCGGTTCTTTTTATGAAAAAACATAATTCTGTTATCCTTTCATGCTATCTTTCAGATGCTCCTGTCCGGAGGCAATGTAACGTTTGACGCTGCTGCGGCTGATCTCCATGGCGGCAGCGATTTCTTCCAGCTTCATGTCGTTATAATAACGCATGATCAGTACCTGTTTTTCATTAAAGGGCAGCTGCTCTAAGGCTTCTGTCAGTCGGGAATATTCATCCTTCTGCTGGTAGTGCAGTTCCGGGTTGGCATCCAGGTGAGGATCCTGTATAATATCCAGAATCTCCTGGCTTAGTACCTGACAGTCGTTCTGCGGGCGATTCTTCTGAGCCATATCATAACAGACATGAAAGCAGATGCGGTTCAGCCAGGCGATAAAAACGGTGGGATCATTCAGTTTTCCGATATTTTTCAAAGCCAGTATGTAGACCTCCTGCATGGCATCCTGGGCTAAAAATGCATCCCGCAGATAATGTCTGGTGTAGTTGTACACTTTATTATAGGTAAGAGCATACAATTCTGCGAAGGCATCCGAGTCGCTATGCTGGGCACGGATCACTAGACCGGCAATGTAAGGAATATTCAAGTCTTTCATGCGTTCGTCTCACTGTTGCGTTAACGGGTTCCTTAGGCGTGCAGCTTGTTATAGGTCTCTGTGAGTAAGGTGGAAAAATACTCGGCGTGCGCCTCTTCGTTCAGAATATAAGCAGATTGGATCTGAATCGGGGCATTGCTGTGCTCCTCATTGTATTCTTTTAACTGCTGATCCAGACTTTCGATGAAATATTCCATGGTATCATGGGAACCGTGATTGACGATCATCAGGAATTCATTACCGCCGTTACGGCCCACTACACCGAAAGCATCACCGACACTTTCCAGAATTCCGGAAAAATCTTTCAACATCTGGTCACCGACCACATGTCCCATGGTCTGATTGACCTCTTTCAGATTGGTGATGGTGACCATGTAGCAGGCCACGTGAGCCAGAGATTCCGGAGAGTCGTAGGTCTCAAAGACCACATCCAGACCGTGCCGGTTGGGGATGCCGGTCAGATGATCCAGGAAAGCCGCACGGCTCAACGCATGGCTCTCCTCCGCAAAGGTGCGCAATTTATAGAAATCATATAACAGCCATATCAGATTAAATAATGCGAGAATCCAAGAAAGTGTGCATAAGATAAAGAGGGTCCGGTCTTCGAAAAGCTTTGTGCCCAGTGCCGGATGCATGGTCAGAACCAGAACATATGCGGCCTCCAACAGCAGTAGAAGAACTAACTGCACGGTTTTCGTGTTGCGGAAGGTTTTTACGAATTTCTTTTTCTGTATCATATAGGTTCACTCTCCTTTGGTATCGTTCACTGTATTATATCGTGAGCATAGCTCACTCAATGCATTTCACAAAATCACACTTGCAAGCAAGTGATTTTGCTTCATTATATCATAAAGCTCACGAATTCGTGCTATCGCACTTTACATCCTGCTTCGCAGGATATTCGTTCGCTAATGAGCCCAGAAAAACAAATGTCTGTTTTGCAGCCACTTGTTTTTCCTTGAGGCTCATTATATCATATCTGATATTAGAATAAAAGATAACTGAATAGTTAGTTCAACTTGGGAGTTCAACTCGGGTGCAACCCGATGAAAATTTTTATAAAAAGTTTGTAAGATTCTGTCGAAATTTACCACGTATATAATAGAGGGTGCAATTTCGTTGCAGATTGCAGTATTCCTGAAGATATGCTATCATAATTTCAAATGAGCGAAAAAAGTAAAAAAAATCAGACAATTCAATATTATGATCAAAATGCCATCGACTTTGTGGAGAATACGCAGAACGTGGATTTTCATGTAATACAGGATGAATTCCTTGGTAAATTGCCCGAGGGAGCATCAATCCTGGATCTGGGCTGCGGTTCCGGAAGGGATACGAAATATTTCCTGGAGCATGGATATCGGGTAGATGCGATAGACGGTTCCGCAGAATTGTGCGCATTGGCATCAGAGTACACGGGGATTCCGGTGAAATGCCAGTTGTTCCAGGAGCTGGATGCATCGGAAGGGTATGACGGTATCTGGGCGTGCTCGTCATTGTTGCACTTATCCTATGGGGAACTGGATGAAGTGCTGTACAGGATCGAGAATGCATTGAAGGCACAAGGCATTTTGTACATGTCATTTAAGTATGGTGTATTTGAAGGGGAAAGGAACGGCAGATATTTTCTGGATCTCACGGAAGAAAAACTGGATCAATTACTGAAGAAACATACCGGTTTGCGACAGCTGAGAAGCTTCCATACAGAAGATGTCCGTCCTGACAGGAAAGAAGAATGGCTGAATTTGTTCCTGCAAAAGATCGATTCTTAACTGCATATCCGAACTATGTCCTCCGGGAGACAGTGACTTATCCGAATGGCGGTGTGAGTCGCTTTTATGATGATGGAGTGGACATGGTCATTATCGATGATGAAATCTGCTCCTGCCGGAATGGCGAGCAGATTTTTCCGTATACACTGATCACAGATAAACAAAATCATTATATGAAAACATACCGGAGAGTGTTTCGATTCCTGGGATTCGATCCCGAAAATATAGAGAAATGCCTGCAGCAAAACAGACAGGAAATATTTCACTATACGAAGAATACTGCGGAACGGGGAGAACATGCGGACTCTTCTCCATTGGAACTGCTGTTTGAACAGAATTTTGCGGATGCCTATGGTATGCGGGCATTGAAGTATTTGCAGAAAGAGTTCAGGATAGCAGACGAGGACGGAAATAATTATTTTCTGGATTATCTGGTAGATACCGCCGACGGCAGAATCGCAATCGAGGAAAACGGAATTCATTACCACCATCCGCAGTTGATTGGAACAGATGGATATCGCAAGCAATTGCGGAAACAGAATACCTGTACATTATGGGGACTAAAGCTATATCGTTTTTCTACAGAGGATTGCCGTTTTCGGGACCGTATTGAGGACGACATTCACTCTTATCTTGGAAAAGATACGACAGGATTTCGTGAGGTTGGAGTGCTGCTGGAGCGAAAAACGGAATTATATGAACATCAGGAGATCAGCCTTGCAAAAATAGAGGAAAGGCGCAGGGCGGGTATCAAGGCATTCCTCATTGTATTGCCGACAGCGGCGGGAAAATCCCGGATTGTGGAAGAGGATATTCGAAAATTTGCAGCGGCCAAAGAATCATTTCGTGCACTGATTCTGGCTCCGAGCACGAATATCATTGCAGACTGGAAAGAGCGGATAAACAGAGATTTACAGATGTTGCAGGATCGTATCGACATTCAGACCTACAGTTATGCAACCATACATTGCAATGAGAAACCAAAGGATTATTATTCCTACATCGTAGTGGATGAAGCACATCATGCGGTGGCTCCGGTGTGGAAACGAATGATTCAGTATTATAGTCCTGAATTTCTGGTGGGATTGACAGCTACAGACGAACGGTTCGATAAAAAGAGGCTGGAAGAATTATTCGGTAATTACACGGCAGAACTTTCACTAAAAGAGGCGATGGAGAAAGGCGTTGTAGCGGAAGCAAATGTCTATCGAATCGAGACAAATATTGATCTGAGCCATGTTCGTTTTAACGGAAAAGATTATGTGAACGCTGATCTGGAAAAAAGCGTACGTGTGACTTCCAGAAATGAATTGATCGTAAATGTAATCAGGGACTATTTTACCGAAGGAGAAGCAGGACAGCGGCAGGGAATCATTTTCTGCGTTAATAAAGCCCATACGAAGGAGATGGCAAGACTTTTGAATGAAGCTGGCATTCCGGCACAGGATTACAGTGGGGATACAAAGCATCCTGAAAAAGTTATGCGAGAGTTCAAAGAACATAAGCTTCGATTTCTCTGCGCCTGCGATATGATTTCGGAAGGGTGGGACTATCCGGAACTCGGAATACTCGTTATGGCGAGACCGACATTGTCAAAAGTATTATATCTCCAGCAGATTGGCAGAGGCTTACGCAGAACGGATGTTAAGAAAAATGTATTTGTCATAGATGTGGTCGATGAATACGGAGCTATGGTAAAAGCTTGCAACATGCATGCTATTTTCGGGAATCCGTTGTATGTTCCCTTCGGAGATATTACCAGACAGGATTACCTGCCGGGAGAAATGATCGAGATTGACGGCATTTCTGAGCGGATAGAGCGTATTGTCGAGGTGGACATCCATACCTTTGATGAAAAATACGGAGACTATTACAGCCAGGAACAGTTGGCCAGAGAGTATTTCGTTAACACCGGAACGATTACCAGTTGGATTCGCAAAGGGAAAATCACACCAACAGTGGAATTCCCTTTCGGAAGCAAGAAACTTAGCTTGTTCAGTCCGGAGGATGTAGAAAAATACAGGAAAGAACTGAACATTCAGGAACATAACGATGATACCGTCAAGGATGACTTCTTTGC
>Ga0129310_1002854_pt1 | contig 12053 bp, 13 predicted proteins | sample Go1ome_2_FD_94433 | JGI IMG/M metagenome (GOLD analysis project Ga0129310, IMG submission 94433) | Western lowland gorrila individual fecal microbial communities from Wisconsin, USA - Go1022A metagenome | ecosystem: Host-associated > Mammals > Digestive system > Large intestine > Fecal | place...
CAACATTTTGGCAACAGAAAATCAGCAAGCCATAATAAATGATGTAATTGATGTAAAAACAGGCGTGTATTTGCATAAAACTTAAACAAAAATAGTTAAGAATGGCAAAGAACACGCCGAGTTTGAATAAATCGAGTTGCTTAAAAAAGCCAGTGTTTATGCGGGTTTCAGCGATTTCGATTAGTCTTTTGATAACAAATTGATAACAGTCATAGCAAGTGCCATTATTCTTGTTATCCAGTGGTTTATGGGTAACGGAACAATTAACAGGTGGCTTGCAGACTAAAGTTCGGAGCTTGGCTCTGAACAAATTCCATATTATAAACTAAGCCCTTAGCTGTGGTTAATAACCATAGTTAAGGGCTTTTTTGTCGTTGCCAAAGCATCTGTAGGGAGCTGCCAGTGGCAGGTCCTGTAGGTGCTTATTTATCTTTCAAGTGGTCTTTGAATGCTTCCACGAGAGCGTCACTTAATTCCTGTGATGGAACTTTTGCCCAACGCTGTGTGGTGTCGAACTCTGGATAATGGTAACGCCAGTTATCGTATTCTTCTCTGTTGATTTCTTCGGAAGATAGCTTGTCTGCCTGTTCTTTCCAAGCATACAGCATTTTGAGGAGTTCATATGCTTCTCTGCCTTTGTCCTTGTTGACCTTTAAGCATACCTCTCCGTCTGCTTCACTGACAGTAAGACCGTAAATATCTTCAAGGGTAAACAGAGTGTGCATAAGACCGATATAGCTGTCTATGTCAGGAACATCAAGAGCCTGTGGAGAAACATCAAGCACCTGTGCCAATGCATTTGTAAGGTCTGCTTTCGGTTTGCGTGTACCAGTTTCGTACTGTGCCAAACGCACATCAGCACTCTTTTCTGGAAAACCGATTGCTGTACCGAGATACTTTTGTGTCATACCACGCATTAGTCTGAAAAAATGTATTCTTTCGCTGATAGCCATAATGATACGCTCCTTTTATATTTAGTGAAATAAGTATAGCAGAAATGTTTAGTGGAAGTCAAGAAAAACCGAAACAAAAATGTTTAATATTTTCTTTGCAACCACTTGACAATAGCAAATATGTTTAGTAAAATAAATTACGAATTAAACAAATATGCTTAATGCGACAACTGAATGACCGTCCGAAAAGCCAAACCGCCAAGACCTCGTCGGAGCAAGTTCCGTATCGTTCGCTTGTGTGCAAGCACAAAAGCTCATTCGCTGCACTGCTCCTCCTCTTCCCCAAAAGTCTCCGACTTTTCGGGAACCCCTATACGAGCGAGCGCCTGATGTACTGCGGTGCATTGGGACAGCACAGCGCCTGCCGACAAGCAGGAGTGCCTGTTGGAACTTTAACACGGAGAAAGCGGCAAGCAAAAAATTATTTTAAGAAAGGAAGAAAAAGGATATGGAAAACAGATTTATCCGAGCCGAAGATGTGGCTCAGGAACTAAACGTATCAAAACCTTATGGGGTGTTGATGCACTTCTTAAAAGAGAATCAAGAATACACAATGATATTGATTTGTTTGTTGAACTGAAACATTATCATGATTATATTTATGTGATTAAGCAGCATGGATTTGAGGAAGTAAATACTGATTATACAACGGATGGTCATACTGTCTGGAAAGATGATAAACAAAGAATCATTGATTTACATTGTTTTGAATTTACAGATGACGGAATTGTTTATGAGGGAGATATATTTCCATCAAAAACTTTTTCCGGTATTGGAAAAGTTGGAGATATAACTGTTTCTTGTATTGAACCATTGAGTCAGGTAATGCTTCATTTGGGATATGAACACGATAAAAATGATGTGCATGATGTGATGCTGTTGTGTGAAACATTTCAAATAGCAATACCAGATGAATATAAGGAAAAGTAAAATTTCAGTTTTGTGTTGAATCTCTAAGCAAAATAGCTTATAATTTGACATGCTACATATAGTTATTATCCACAGTTATCGAGTAGGTGTTATCAATGCCGATAACAAAATGATAACATTAGCTCGTATAGGCAGGATAATATGGATATATCAAATAATCAAAAGAACGAGAAACATTACAGAGAATAATTCCTAAACAAAAAGCGTTAGTCTTTGTAGAGTTTGAATAATGTACACGAGCTAAGAAATGCCGAATTTACGGCATTTCTTGGCGTGCTTTTGGTTGAGTGACAATTATTTTGTATGTTATTCAATTTGTATGTGTATCATTTTCTTTTGCATAAAAAAGTTTTATTTGCCGTAAATCATATATTAAATCATCGTATTTATTATAATCCCTGTATAGAATATCTTTTATAATTGGTGTTAATGAAAAGATAAGTGAAAAAGTTAATAATACAAGAACTATAACTTGAGCCGCCATAGCAATCATCTCGTCTGTGGTGGCAACATTGCCAATTTTTTGCGCAACAAAGGCGATTATAGGAACAATTATTGCACCTAAAGTTTTAATGGGCGTTTTTAAGGGAGCTATATAATCGCATTGGATTTGTGCAAGTTTTGCTTCTTCAATTAGCATATTAAGTAAGTCAGGATTTTGAATGTCTATTCTGTAGTCTTTTAATACATTAATGGTCATATTCATTCTTTCTTCGGAATAGGGGGTATAATGTTGTTGAAGCATCACTTCAAGATTTCTTTTTGTAGAATCAATTATAAAAAAGACTATAAGTGATAGAATTCCTAATCCTATTGGAATATATGAAGCCCATGTTTGTCGAAAGATTAAAAGTATACCACTAGTAATAGTGCTGGCGAAAAGAATGATTACGAAAATCTTGCGGTAAAGCGGTAGTTTGGTGAATGGAATTGTACTTTTGATATTCTTCAATCTAATTTTATAGCTAATAAATAAATCACAAAATCTCATATGTTTGTATAGTCCTTTCTTGATTAGTATATTTATCAAATTATAAAATAAATTTCAAAAATTCATACAAAAATGATGATAATATATTTATTATAATTGTACTAAGGAAAGTGATTGCAATAGATAAGATAGGTCTTTCTTTTACAAAGTCAATAATTCTGTAAAAAAGTAATTTTTTAAATGATTTAAATTCCTTATTTAGGAGTGGAACAAATTCTTTATCTACTGCAGTTGATTCGATTTTAGCAATACAAGAAGGACATAAACTAGGTACACCATATTTTATAGCGATATCTTTTTTTAATCCACACATATCAAAGAGGCAGTTTCTTGTATCATCATGTAAGAAATACTCTTCATTAACTTTATGTAAAGTAGCAATTTGGACTATTTCATTTAAAACGATGCCATGTATATAGTTGAAGATATCAATATTTTGTGCATCAAATATTGTTTCTACTTGGTAGAAAGAACATAAAACCGTTTTTGAATCAAATTTTGATAAATCTCTAGTAAAATAATTGTATTCAATAGGATTATCGATAAAGCATAAGCAGAGATCGACATTGCTATTATCAATATTGCTTGAAGTAAGAAGTTGATTTATGCATTTATCGGAATAATCCCATTCAAGGTCGCAGGGTGGAAGTTGTTTGATTTCTATACAGTTTGTAACTTCAAATAATTTGCTTGAATAATTTTGTAGTTTTTCTATTTTGTCGAGATAACGCTGATAACCAAGTAAACAAATTTGAATTTTAAACTTTTTCATTCGATAAGTACTCCTTTGTATATCTATAGTTCGGTGATAATATTTGATGTAACTATTTACTCTTTCTTTGATTTCCGCTTCCTCTTCACATAAGAGAAATCCGGAAACAAGTCTTTTAACAACTCAGCAGTTTTTCCTACCTTTTCATCCTCGTTCAGATTCTGAACCAGTAGATGGTCGCCATCATCAAGATTTAGCGAAACAGAATATTCCTTATCCGGATCTATCGGATTCATCGGAAACTTTATCTCCTTGAGATAATATTCCGTTTCGGTTATTTCTTCATCCTCCAGTTTATCTCGTAGGCGTGCCCAATACTCAACCATTTTCTTGAAGTTATCAAGGTCTTCCTGTGGGCGGGGACCGGCACTTGGAAGCCGCTCTTCAAATTTGAAACATATTTCTCCGTCTTTCATAGTAGGGCGTAGTCCGTATGCCCATTCGATGTCAAACAGTACATGGAGTGCACTGAAGATATTGGCAACATCCGGGTGTGATAATGCATAAAAACTGATACCTAGATTGTTGGCGATATTGAGTAAAGTCGCCTCGTCAGGATATCGGTTTCCGAGCTCGTAATTTCGGATTGTGGATTCGTTTAGTCCACACTTGTCTGCCAATTCCTTTTGCGTCATTTCCGCTGCAATTCTGAAATTTCTAATTAAAAAGCCTACCCGGCTGGTGAATTTTTCGCCCATTTTAACTACTCCTTATAAGTGTAATAAGTATTGTAGCATGCACGAGATCACGAGGTACAAATCATGCATTTACATAGATTATAGCATCAACAGTACAAAAGTGAAATGTTTTTCGCTAAAAAGTATTAACAGTACAAAAACAAATTGTTAATATAAAACGCATCAAAACAGCTCAGAAATGAACTGAATAATAAAACGAAAGGAAGGAGCATTCCTGTTAAGTAACAAATAACCGGTTTGCAAAAAATGAGTGCCACCCATAGAATAATGATTGTTAACTGGCAGGTTAATTAATCATCGTTCAAAGGAGACACCCACAAATGAATTATAAGCAGAATGAAAAAATCAATCAAGTAAAAGAATCAACTTTGGTAGTTGGAATTGATATCGGAAGTACGACACAGTATGCCAGAGTATTTGACTGGAGAGGCATTGAACTTGGGAAAAAACTGAATTGGTTAAAGGCACAAATTTGGTTTAAGTAACTCTTATAATGAAGATGGGAAATGTCACAGAAATTGTCGTAGAAATGTCATAGAAAATGTCATAGAAATTTTGAGAAAAATCAAGTGGCTAAAATCAGAATATTCTAAGAAGAAGCTTTCTAAAGCGTGAGAGATGCTTAAAGAGCTTTCTTAAAACGAATATTTCAAAGTTAGTCTCACGAGATTTGAGACTGAGTGAGACTCTATGATATAGCAAAATGCGATAAAACCGGGATTTTCAGGTAAATTATAAAGTTGTAGTCTCAAATCAGTCTCATTTTTGAAATTGTTTGTTGAGACTAACATGAGACTGAGGAGGTTCAAAATCATGGACATAAGCAAAAAGGATTGGAAATTATTTCGAGAAAGATTATCAGGCTGGCAGGAAAATTATCTGGAAGGTCTTGTTAAAGAGTATGCAAATTTTCTGAATGATGATAAAAAGCCTGCATCAGAGAAATTCTGGGAACTTGAAAAACGGATAAAAAAAGATAAGCGTCATCCGGGAGTTATCATGGAGATGAGTAAGTCAGAGGTGATATGGGATATCGTTTGTCTTATTAGATTGAAAGTAATTACATATGATGATTTATCAGACTTCAGTGATGAATTACAGATGGAAGTAAAAAGAATACTTGAGATGAGCAGGTGATACATATGGAGATTGGTGCTACAAAAGCAGTTCAAGATCGACTAAAAACAACAAAGATTGAAGAAAGCAAAGGCGCTTCACTTGTGTTCTGCTGGGACACACATTTGACGAAAATAAAAGGAAGAAATGTCTTGTTTATTGTGAATGCCAGTAATCGTTATACAATAGCAATGACAGATATTGAACCAAGAAACTGGAATTACTATACAATGTATATCCGCAGTGTGATTCAGGGCGTGATGCAGGAAATGGGATATTCCGAGGATCAGATAGGGCAGTATTTTAAAATGTCAGGCGATACAACTGTAACAAAAACTCATGGTAGGAAATCGGTTGGTGGCATTAACAGAATGGTAATGGATACACAGTATTTTGGTAAGAAGCTGGAGAAAGAAGCAAAGTATCAATGGGAACTTAGTGAGTATCTGAACAGAGATATTTGCCAGCCGGAGGGATTTGATGTGTATGGATATCCGAGTGAACTTTTTAAATTAGACATTATGGATATTTTTATGATCTGGATCACAAATGGTACTATATCATTCCGGGACCGTTTAGGATTAAGATGCCTTTAGAGTTGATCGATCAGAATGTAGATGAACGAAACTATGAATTTGATTTTTGTATAAAAGTTCAAGATAAAATACTTCGTTATATTTTGGGGGATTATAGAGAAAAAAATCCGGAGTTTGCTGAGTTTTTGGATAAAGAAGGATATTGCGTAGAGGATATCCTTGAAAATATAAGCGAAGATGGCTTGTTATCGGTTATGGAATTCTATCACGAGTATCGGAAAATATTTGATTATTTTGATGACTGGATTCTTATTAAAACAAATGAGGAAGATACTGAAATCACAGATATTGTTATGAAGAAAATGAGTGAAAATCATGTTGAGACATGTGAGTGGTAAGATAAGGAGCTTAGTTTATGGAAACAAATTTTTATCTGATGATGATTATTTATTAAGTATTTGCTTGATATCGTTCAGATAGGAAGATTATTTAAAGTTGGATGTTCACAGCATTTGGTAAATGCTTTCTGCATTTCAAGTAATTGCAGGTACAGTGCATTGACAGTTTGTACAAGTGGATATATGGTTTCTTTCTTACCGACAACGTAGATTCAATTATAGATAAGTATCTCCCAAGCGTGCAATTTCCCCATTCCGCCACATAAACATATAACAAAAGCAAATAAAAAGCGGAAAAATATGAAGGAAAGGGCAAAGCAACTTTTTCTGGGTGTCGGTGCGGCGTTGCTGTTGGCAGCGGCAGCTTTTGTGTGGCTATATTTTACGAGGATCCAGTCGATTGCAAGCATAAGGAGGATAACGGATTATGCAGATGGCTACAACCTGTACTGTATGGATGTAAAGTATGACTATGATCTGGAAGCTGTCATAGCATATGGAATTACGGATGATCAGTCAACGGTGGATGCGATTTTGCAGGAGGCACTGCCGCTGCTGCCGGTTTCGATCGAGGTGCCGGATTTTGGATGCAGCGCCTTCTGTATCTCGGATCGCAATGGAGATGTGCTGATGGGGCGCAATTATGATTTCAGAAATGACACATCGGCGATGCTGGTGCATTGCAATCCGAAGGGCGGCTATCGCTCGGTGGCATTTGCGGCGCTTGACAATGTCGGTGCAAATACGCCGGATGCAAGCCTGAAAGCAAAACTGACGGCATTGACGGCTCCGTTTATCTGTCTGGATGGAATGAATGAAAAAGGGGTATCGATCGCGGTGCTGACACTGGACAGCGAACCGACAGCACAGAATACGGGCAGACCGGTGATTGCGACCACGCTCGCGATCCGTCTGGTGCTGGATCATGCGGCAACGACGAAAGAGGCGGTTGCACTGCTGTCCGACTATGATATGTTTGCATCTGCCGGGCGCGACTACCATTTTTATATTACAGATGCCGCCGGGGACGGGTGAGTTGTGGAATATGACTGTAACAGTGAAAACAGAGAATTGGTGGCGACACCTATACGCACAGTTACAAATTTTTATGCACTTTATATGGATCAGGTTCTGCCCGGACAGAGAAACGGTATCTATGGGCATGGCCGGGAACGCTATGACCGGATAGAAGCAATTTTTATCCAAAACACAGGTGCTTACAGCCGGAACACTGCATGGCAGGCACTGCAGGCGGCACAGCAGCTGCCGGATCCGGAGGATGTGACCAGTAATACGCAGTGGTCGATCCTGTATGACGATACCAACCTGACCGCAGATGTGGTACTGAGACGCAACTGGTCGGATGTGATCCATTATGAATTATCCGGAAACTTCCCCAATTACCCATAAAAACTTATCAAAACACTTGTAGAACCATTTCCTGTTATGGTAAAGTATTGTAAATATCTTCTCTTGGGGAAGGGAAGAGAAACAGGAAAGGGGAAATGAAGTATGGGCAAAAAGGCAAGGGTATGGATCGGACTGCTGTTATGTATCGGATTAATGCTGCTACCGTCATTCTGCATACAGAGCTATGCGGAGGAAAAGGCAACGCTGAACTTTATTGCCGGAACAATCACTGAGGGAGAGGTTGTTTACAACGACTTTGCACCGGATGAGGTCAAGCTGGGGTTATATATAAGGAATGGAGAAGATTACCAGAAGTGTGAGCTCTCAAACGGCATGGAGATTGATCTGTCGGAGAATAGTTATTATCTGAAGGCATCCGTATCTCTTGACGAAGGGTCAATCCTGGGGGGTTATGAATACAAAATAAGCATTAATAATGTCCAATATACGATTGATGGCAATTATATTAATCTGTCCCCCGAGCAATTTAGTGGAGAGGTGAATATTAGGGTATCCAGGGAGAGCAGCGCACCGCCACGGCCGTCATATCCGGACGATATCACGATCTGTGCAACCTATGATGGATTTGGGATGGAGATCCGTCTGAATGGGGAGAAGCTTGGAGCAGAGAGCGCCAATATAACTGCAACCGGAAAGGGATATGCGACGGGAGAAATCTATAACCTGATTACGGTTCAGCTTGCATTTGGCGATGGGAATATCGGAAGCATCACGGTAAATGATCAGTCAATCACAATACCGGAGGGCACCACGGACCGTCTGGAATTTACGGTGGCACCGTCGAGCCACTATAACATTGTTGTTAAGCGGAGTCAGGATACATCCGGAACACAAAGAACGATCATATGGGAGAGTGACAGAAACAATAATACGTCCCTGAAGGAGTCTGAACTGATAAAGAATGGTACGGTGGAGATCATTGATATAAAGGATGCAAACGGCAATTCAGTGGGACTTCAGGATGTGCAGCAGGATACTGTGAGCAACCATGGATGGGCAAGCATATTGCCGGGCTATACGGTAGTGATACGGTTAAAACCGGATTATGGTTATCAGCTTACCTCCGTATCACTGAATGAACAGCCACTGACCGCCTGCTCGGATTCATCCACATTTGAATTTGTTATGCCGGATACGAATGTTCATATCAGCAGTATCTTTGAGAAAGTAGCGGATACGGTAAATATTGGGAATGCGCCGGTAGAAAATGGCGGTATTTCATTTGCGGGAGAAGGAATCGGTTCCGGAACAGCTGCATTGACGATTTTAAATACGTCTTTGACCCAACAGCAGATAGAGAACTTTAGTGATAAAGCCGGAGACTATCAATTATCCTGCTATCTGGATATCAAACTGGATCAGATCCTCTATAAAGGCACGTCAACGGATATATGGACAACAAGTGTAGAGAACCTGAGTCAGCCGGCAACCATTGTGTTACAGTTGGAAAATAGTCTGATCGGAACGGATGTTGTTGTGATCCATGAAAAGCATGACGGAACCTATGAGATTCTGCCTGCCACCTATGATGCAGCAACGCGGACCGTCAGATTCCAGACGAACAGCTTTTCCAATTATGCGATCGCCAGCAAGGTGGCTGCGAACACATCGGGCGGTGGAAACAGCAATCAGGGCAACCAGACACCTGAAGGTACAACGAATACAGCGAATACCACAGAGAGCGCAGCAGAGAATGTACCACAGGATGAAAATGTTGCTGAAAATACAGAGACAGCACTGGAAACAGAGGAGGTTACAAGCGATTATTCTCCCAGGACCGGTGATGCTGCCAATTTATATGGATGCTATGCTGTAATGGCAGTATCGGGAATCTGTTATATCTGTCTCAGAAGAAAAAAAGAACGGCATAGCAGATAGATCCGCAGATATAGGAAAAAAACAAGCCCCCGGATCGCGGTTGTGATCCGGGGGTTTTTGCATGTTGAAAGCATTTGGTTGTTTTTATGTGGGCACATTGCTATACTGGAATACAAGGGGAGGTGTGAGATATGATCCATTTTGGATTTTCCTATATAGGCTTGGTCTTTTTGCTTATGCTGTTTATACCGAATATGATCTGGACGAAGCATAAGCCGGAAGGCTATGACAGATATGTCGGTAATGAAAATAGAGGGTTGTTGTTTCTGGAGAGAACGGGAGAGGTGCTGGTCTGTGCAGTGGCATTGTTGTTCTCTGATTTTAATTGGCGGGAGCCTGGACCGTGGTCAGTGTGGCTGGGACTGGCAGTTTTGGCGATGCTTCTATATGAAGGATTCTGGATCCGGTACTTTCGCAGTGAGCAGAAAATGACCGATTTTTATGCCTCGTTTTTGGGGATTCCTGTCGCAGGGGCGAGTCTGCCTGTCATTGCATTTTGCTTTCTGGGTATCTACGGGGCAAACAGCTTCCTGCTTATAGCGACTGTCATTCTGGGGATCGGGCATATCGGGATTCACTTGGTACATAGAAAAGAGATTGCGGGCAATGATAAAAAGAAACGGTTTGTTCCGCGGATCCTGAAAGGGGTTTTCCTGTTTCTTTTAGCAGCTGTTTTGGGCGGGCTTATAGTCATTATAGGGGTTCGCAATTATCATGCGATCCGCGGCTGCGTGCGCAGTACCGCTGGAATAGAGGAGGAAAGTTATGTTGAATTGTGCGGACAGAAGCAGTACTGCCTGATCCGCGGAGAAGATGTGGGAAATCCGGTAATCATATGGATCCACGGCGGACCGGCAAGCCCTGATACGATGGGGACTTATGTGTTTTCCGATTATCTGAAAGACGATTACACGGTAATTGCATGGAATCAGCGCGGGTGTGGCAGAACTTATTATAAAAACAGGGGGATTGATCCCGATAATGAAACGGCTACCTTTGAACAGGCGCAGGCGGATCTGGACACCTTGGTTGATTATGCCTGTGACAGGTTTCAACAGGAAAAAGTAATTCTGGTCGGACATTCATACGGAACTATGGTGGGCAGCAGGTATGCGATTGATCACCCCGATAAGGTTGCGGCGTATATCGGTGTCGGGCAGATGGGAGCACTCGGAAGTGATCTGTATGCCTATGAGGATGCACTTTCAATCGCAACGGCAAACGGTGATGATACGCGGGCGATGGTTACCGCATATGAAAAGTATCTGGCAGACGCAAGTCTTGAAAATATGATGGAGCTAAGAGGATATGTATCGCCCTACCATAAGCCGGAAAAGGAGAGTAATTATATATGGGCTGCGCTGACTTCTCCGTATCTGGATGCATATGATATGCTGTGGTTTGTAAAACAGATGGGAAGTATTGAAGATTATGTGGCATTAAACAAACAGCTATTTGATTATATAGACGGGGAAGATGTATATGCATATGGTACGGTATATGAGATGCCGGTTGGATTTATTTCGGGCTCCTGTGACTGGACAACGCCTGTAAAATATACAGAGGATTATTATAACGCGATCACGGCACCAAGAAAAACAATGCAGTTGATCGATGGCTGGGGACATATGGTGCCTCTGGAGAATCCTCGTGAATTTGCACAGACACTCATGCAGGTGCTTGATGAGATTATGCGGTAAGTGTTCGGAAGATGAGGACAAAAACGCCGGACAATATCGTGATACAAATCGAGCGGGAACATCGGACAATAATGCGGTACAAATCGGATAGAAATGCCGAAAACGTAGCAGGATTTCGACGGTAATCTATATTTGCGGAAAGGACATGGAACAGATGGGAAAGCTGTGGCAGATTTTTACAGCATTTTTTAAGATCGGTGCATTTACTTTTGGTGGCGGCTATGCAATGATCCCGCTGATCCAGAAGGAAATGGTTGAGAGAAGGCATTGGGTGGAAGATGAAGATATTCTGGAGATCGTGGCGATTGCAGAGAGCACGCCGGGACCGATCGCAGTCAATGCGTCAACCTTTGTCGGCTATCGCGTAGCAGGCTTCTGGGGTGCATTTTTCGGAACCTTCGGCATGATCCTTCCTTCTTTTGCTATTATCATTGCCATATCGTTCGCGTTGCGGGCGTTTCAGGAGCTTCAGGCAGTACAGTATGCTTTTATGGGCATCCGTGCTGGCGTGCTGGCGCTCATGCTGCGGGCGCTTTTTATGATGTACAGACAGACAAAAAAGAGCATATTGGCATATCTTGTGATGGCAGCCGCATTTATATTGACGGCATTTTTGGATATCAACGTACTCTGTGTCATCATTGGGTGTG
>Ga0129310_1002857_pt1 | contig 12048 bp, 10 predicted proteins | sample Go1ome_2_FD_94433 | JGI IMG/M metagenome (GOLD analysis project Ga0129310, IMG submission 94433) | Western lowland gorrila individual fecal microbial communities from Wisconsin, USA - Go1022A metagenome | ecosystem: Host-associated > Mammals > Digestive system > Large intestine > Fecal | place...
AGGCAGTTCATGCTGTTAGCCGTATACATGCCGGAACAGGAACCGCATCCCGGGCAGACATTCTGTTCATATTCCCGCAGACCCGCATCATCGATGATGCCTGCCTTCCTGGCGCCTACCGCCTCAAACATCTTGGAAAGACTCGTCTCCACGCCGTTCACCAGACCGGACATCATCGGACCGCCGGAGCATACGACTGCCGGAATATCCATTCTGCAGGCTGCCATCACCATACCCGGAACGATCTTATCACAGTTCGGCACCAGCACCGCGCCGTCGAACGCATGCGCCATGACCATCGTCTCCACACTGTCCGCGATCAGCTCGCGGCTGGCCAGCGAGTATTTCATGCCGATATGCCCCATGGCGATGCCGTCGCAGACGCCGATGGCAGGCACCATGATCGGTGTCCCGCCTGCCATGCGCACGCCTGCTTTGACCGCCTCGGTGATCTTATCCAGATGCATGTGACCCGGCACGATCTCACTGTGCGCCGAAACGACCGCGACCAGCGGCCGCGCAAGCTCCTCTTCCGTATATCCCATCGCGTAGAAAAGGCTCCGCATCGGTGCCTTCTCTACGCCCTCCGTTACAAGTTTACTTCTGGTTTTCATCTTGTGTTCCCCTTGTTCTTCCTTGGCGTCTGCCTATTTTTTGAGCCAGCTCATCATCTTTCTCAGCTCTGCGCCCGTCTTGCAGAGCAGATGGGAAGCTTCCTTTTTTCTCGTCGCGAGGAATCTTGCCTTGCCGCCTGCGTTGAATTCCTGAATGAACTCACTGGCAAAGGTACCATCCTGAATTTCTTCCAGAACCTTTTTCATTTCTTTTCTGGTATCTTCGGTGATGATGCGCTTGCCGGTTCTGTAATCGCCGTATTCCGCAGTGTTGGAAATGGAGTATCTCATCTTGTCGAAACCGCCCTCGTTGATCAGGTCAACGATCAGCTTCATCTCGTGGATACATTCAAAATATGCCATTTCCGGTTCGTAACCGGCGCCAACCAGCGTGTCGAAGCCTGCCTTCATCAGCTCGCAGACACCGCCGCAAAGGACTGCCTGTTCGCCGAACAGGTCTGTTTCGGTCTCTTCCTTAAAGGTCGTTTCCAGAATGCCCGCTCTGCCTGCACCGATACCGCTTGCATAAGCCAGCGCGTAATCCTTTGCCTTGCCGGAAGCGTCCTGATATACCGCGATCAGACTCGGTACGCCCTTACCCTCTACATATTGACTTCTGACGGTGTGTCCCGGTCCTTTCGGCGCGATCATGATAACATCAAGGTCTTTGGCAGGAATAATCTGATTGAAATGGATGTTGAAGCCATGCGCAAATGCTAAAACATTGCCCGGCTTCATGTGTTTCTCTACCTGTTCTTTATAGATCTGCGCCTGCAGCTCGTCCGGCGTCAGCATCATCACGATGTCGCCTGCCTCTGCGGCTTCTTCAATTCCCATGACCTTTAAGCCTGCGGCTTCCGCCTTGGCTGTATGCGCCGAACCCGGTCTTAAACCGACGACCACCTTGGCGCCGCTTTCCTGCAGATTCATCGCATGCGCGTGTCCCTGGCTGCCGAAGCCCAGGATCGCTACCGTTTTACCGTCGAGCATTGCAAAATTACAGTCGGAATCATAATACTTGTTGATCATTTTTTTGTCTCCTTTTCTTTTTCATACCTTTTACTTTAATTTCTCTTTATTTTTCGATACCGGTGACCCCGGTTCTGCAAATATCAATGATTTCATACGTACTGAGCATACCCAGGAAAGCATCGAGCTTCTCAGGACTTCCGGTCAGCTCCAGCACCATCTCGCTCTGCGTCAGATTGATGATCTTGGCGCGGTAGATGTCTACGATTTCCTTGATCTCCCTGCGCACATTTTTGTCCGCGCGCACCTTGACCATCAACAGCTCCCGGAAAAAGCTCTCGCTGTCGTGCAGTGCCTTGATGCTTCGGACAACCTCCAGCTTTTCCGTCTGCGATACGATCTGATGCAGGGTCAGATTATCTCCTTCAAAGACGATCGTGATCCGCGAGATCGCCGGATCATTCGTCGCGGAAACGGTCAAAGAATCGATATTGAACCCTCGCCTGCCGTACAGACTCACGACGCGGGTCAATACATTCGCTTTATTGTCAACGTAAATACTGACGACTTCTTTCTTCATACTGCTGCCCCTTTCTACTCAAAAATCATATCATCAATGGTCTTGCCGTTCGGGATCATCGGCAGGACCCTATCTGTCTTGGCGATCCTGCAATCGATCCATACCGGACCGTCCGCCTGCAGCGCCTTTTGATAAGCCGCTGCGAATTCCTCCGCGGTCTCCGCGCGGTAGCCTGTGCCGCCAAAAGCCTCGATCAGCTTCACGAAATCCGTTTTGCGTTCCGGCACCGTATTGGAATAGCGCTGTTCGTAGAAAGAGGTCTGCCACTGATAAACCATCCCCAAAACGGTATTGTTGAAGATTACGGTGATGATCGGCAGATTGTTGGAAACCGCCGTACATGCCTCATTCAGATTCATGTGGAACGACCCGTCTCCGGTCAGATGCACGACACGCTTATCCGGATTCCCAAGCTGCGCGCCGATCGCTGCGCCATAGCCGAAGCCCATGGTGCCCAGTCCGCCGCTGGTCAGGAAGTTGCGCGGTTTCGTCTGCTTCACATACTGTGCCGCCCACATCTGATGCTGTCCGACATCTGTCACAAAGATCGTCTCCTTGTCCGCATCGTGTTCACACATGCATTCGATGATCTCCTGCGGATTTAACATACCATGCGCATCCCTTATCTGCGTCGGGTGCTCCGTCTGCCATGCTTCGATCTGTTCCAGCCAGTCTGCATGCTGCGCTTTTTCGATATGCGGCAGCAGCGCCTGCAGGACCTGTTTGCAATCACCGACGATGGCCTCTGCGACCGCTACATTTTTACCGATCTCACTCTTATCGATGTCGATCTGCAAAATCTTTGCCTCCTTCGCAAAGGCTTCCGGCTTCAGAGCAACGCGGTCGCTGAAGCGAGATCCGAGCGTCAGCACCAGATCTGCCTCTGCAACGCATTTGTTTGCCGCGTAAGAGCCATGCATGCCCAAAAGGCCGAAGTAATGCGGCTCGCTGTCCGGCACTGCGCCCAGACCCATCAGGGTCGATACGATCGGGATGTCAGCTTTGGCGGCCAGCTCCAGAACCTCTGCCTCCGAGGCGGAAGCGATCACACCGCCGCCGACCTGAATGACCGGTCTATGTGCGCGGTTGATCAGGCGGGCAAATTTTTCGACTTCTTTCTGCTCGCTGTTCTCTGCGCTTGCTGCTGCATCCGCGTGCGCCGCGCCGTCTCCTGTTTTCTCTGCCGGCAGGCTAGTCGTAGGATAAGGCTCTGCCGGTTCATAGTCCACCAGCTCCTGTGTCACATCCTTGGTTATATCGACGAGCACCGGACCCTTGCGCCCGCTGTTTGCGATGCGGAAGGCGTTCCTGAGCGCATCAGCCAGATCCTCCTTATTGTTCACAAAGTAGTTGTGCTTTGTGATCGGGAACGTCACGCCTGTAATACAGACCTCCTGGAAAGCGTCTCTGCCAATCAGATGATTGCCGACGTTCGCGGTGATAAACACCGTCGGTATGCTGTCCATATAGGCTGTCGCGATACCGGTCACCAGATTCGTCGCGCCAGGTCCGCTCGTTGCAAAAGCGACGCCGACCTTGCCGGTCGATCTGGCGTAGCCATCGGCGGCATGTGCCGCCCCCTGCTCATGTGCTGTCAATACATGTCTGATCTGATCGCTGTACTTGTATAATTCGTCGTATAAAAACAGTGCTGTGCCGCCCGGGTAACCAAAGACGGTATCCACACCATGCTCTAAAAGAATTTTCATAACGACCTCTGCGCCTGTCATCTTCATCTCGTCTCGTTCTCCATTCCTTTCATATAGTCTATAAACTGTCTGGCACTTCTGCCTGATACGCCGCCGTGGCGGATCTCCCACTTCCTTGCCTCCGCATGAAGCGCTTCCTTGCTGCACCGGAGCCCCTCACGCGCGGCGAGCGCCTCCACAATGCGATGATACTCCTCTTTCGTCGGTTTGCCGTAGTAGATCTGCAGACCAAATCGATCTGCCAGACTGCGTTTCTCCTCCAGCGAGTCACTGCGAAAGATCTCACCATTGTGTTCCTCGTCTCTGCGGTCATTCCAGGTCTCCTTGATGAAATGTCTGCGATTGGAGGTCGCATAGACCAGCACGTTCTCCGGTCTCGGTTCCAGACCGCCCTCGATCACCGCCTTCAAATACTTGTATTCGGTTTCAAAGTCCTCAAAGGACAGATCGTCCATATAAATCAAGAAGCGATATTTTCTGTTTTTGATCTCTGAGATAACCTCCGGCAGGTACTGCATCTGATGCCGATAGACCTGTATGATCCGCAGTCCGTCCCCGCCGTATCGATGAAGCAGGGCCCGAATGCTCGTGCTTTTGCCAGTACCGCCGTCTCCGTAGAGCAAGACATTGTTGGCAGGCTTTCCCTGCACAAAGGCTTCGGTATTGGCTGTCAGCATCGCCTTCTGGACTTCGTATCCGATCAGATCGTCCAAGGTCTCCGCCCCGGTTCGTGTGATCGGCTGCAGCTGCACCGCGCCCCGCTCAGCTGCGAGGGTAAATGCCTGATACATCCCGAGCATACCCACGCCATGATTCCGGTAGAAGCGGCAAATCTCATCGTAAAACGCTTCGTCATCCGCAGCCTCCTCCAGTCTCTGGCGCAGCGTCTCTATCTGCGTGCCTTCTGCAGATCCCGCTCGAAACGGTTCGTAATCTGCCAATGCGGCGAGCACCTCCGCGCCGGGCTTTTGTGCCTCTGCCGCAAGCTCTAAGGAAAACAGTCTGCGCAGCAGGCTGCAGTCATGTCTTGCAAAAGGATCCTTCCCGCAGCTTGCCTCGTCCGCAGTTTCCTGCCTGCGCTCTTCCCGCAGCGAAAACGCATTCTCGTTGGCAGCGATATAATAAGTCACACAGCTTTGCCAGAGGTTCTTGCGAAAGTCATGCTGCGCAGCCTCTGCCAGTACGCACCTGACGAAACGGTTTGCCGCCTGTCTGCGGGTGCTCTCGTCCTCCGCCGCAAGCAGCACCTCCACTTCTGCCAGTGCCCTGCTGTCTTGATTCTTTTGATAAAGCCATAAATCTTCCAATAAACTCTGCATCTTCCTACCCTTGTGTTATCTGATGTGTTATCTCATCTTGCTTTGTTTCGTTGTTGTTTCGTTTATCTGATCTATCTGATCTTTTCTGCGATCAGACTGCCCATCTCCGCGGTGCTTGCCGCCTTGCTGTCCGCCTGCGCGATGTCCGCGGTGCGCCAGCCCTCTTTCAAAACATCCTTGACTGCCTGCTCGATGGCATCGGCCTCTGTCGTCAGCCCTAAGGTATAGCGCAGCAGCATCCCCGCCGAAAGGATCGCAGCGATCGGATTGGCCTTGCCTGTACCTGCGATATCCGGCGCCGAACCATGTACCGGTTCGTACATGCCGAACGCGCCCTCCGCGAGGCTTGCCGATGGGAGCATGCCGATCGAGCCGGTGATCATGCTCGCCTCGTCCGAAAGAATGTCGCCGAAGATATTGCTCGTCACAAGTACATCGAACTGCTTCGGATCGTATACCAGCTGCATCGCCGCATTGTCGACGTAGAAGTTTTCGAGAGTGACCTGCGGATATTTCTCTGCCACGCGCGCCACCGTCTTTCTCCAAAGCCGCGAGCTCTCCAGCACGTTCGCCTTATCGACGCTGGTGACCTTTTTGTTTCTTTTCATCGCCATCTGGAATGCGATCTCCGCGATGCGTTCCACTTCTTTTTCGGAGTACTGCTCCACGTCGTAAGCTGCCAGCCCCATATCCGCTGTTTCTTTCGTGCCGCGTTCGCCGAAGTAAATGCCGCCGGTCAATTCTCTGACCACCAGCAGATCCAGACCGCCCGCCACCTTCTCCGGTTTGAGCGGGCAAGCGTCCTTGAGCGCATCGAACATGATGGCCGGTCTGAGATTCGCGAACAGACCGAGCGCTTTACGGAGTCCCAGAAGCGCCCGTTCCGGCCGCTCCGCACCCGGCAGACTGTCCCACTTCGGTCCGCCGACCGCGCCGAGCAGCACTGCATCGCTCTCCTTCGCTTTCTGTACGGTTTCCTCCGGCAGACATTGTCCGCAGGCGTCGATGGCATCACCGCCCGCCTTTAAGTAAGTATATTGGAAGCTGTGTCCGTATCTTGTGCCGACGGCCTGCAGCACCTTGACTGCTTCGTCGATGACCTCCGGACCGATACCGTCCCCCTTGATAACTGCGATATGATATTTCATATGATCACTCCCGCGCGCAGCGATTTACCGGTTCCCTGCTTACCGCCTGCCGCGTGCCCTCTCCTTTCTCTGTCAGTTGATTCGTGTCGGCGTGCCCCGTCAGTCCAAGGTACACGCCTATACTGCCTTTTACATCAGCACACTGATGAGCTGCGGCGTATAGCCCGCCTCTGTCAGCGCCCTGCAGATTTCGTCTTTATGCTCCGTACCGAAAGCCTCGATGGTGATCTTCAGTTCCACCGCTGCGGTACGATTGGTGGTCACAAACTGGTTGTGTTCCAGCTTGATGACATTGCCGTTCTGCGCCGCGATGATGGAAGCGACTCTGACCAGCTCGCCCGGCTTGTCCGGCAGCAGTACCGATACCGTAAAGATCCGGTTCCGCTTGATGAGTCCGAGCTGCACGACCGAGGACATGGTGATAATGTCCATATTGCCGCCGCTGAGCACCGAAACGATTTTTTTGCCCGTCACGCCCAGATGCTTGAGCGCCGCCACTGTCAAGAGTCCCGAATTTTCTACGATCAGCTTGTGGTTCTCCACGATATCGAGGAAAGCAACGATCAGCTCGTCGTCCTCGACCGTAATCACATTGTCCAGCCCCTTTTGCAGATACGGGAAAATCTTCTTGCCCGGGGTTTTGACCGCCGTACCGTCTGCGATCGTCGACACGCTCGGAAGTGTCACAGGCTTGCCTGCCGCAAGAGATGCCTGTAAGCAGTTCGCACCCGCCGGCTCAACACCGATGACTTTGATCTTCGGGTTCAAGAGCTTCGCAAGGGTGCTCACACCCGCTGCCAGTCCACCACCGCCCACCGGTACGAGAATATAGTCCACCGTCGGCAGCTCTTTGATGATCTCCATGGCGATGGTGCCCTGTCCGGTCGCGACCGCCGGATCGTCGAACGGGTGAATGAAGGTATAGCCATGCTCCGCCGCGAGCTTGGCTGCATGCGCCGCAGCCTCGTCGTATACATTGCCGTAAAGGACGACCTCCGCGCCGTAGCTTTTGGTCCTGTCCACCTTCATCAGCGGCGTGGTGGTCGGCATCACGATGACTGCCTTGCATCCGTATACTTTCGCCGCATAAGCAACGCCCTGCGCGTGATTGCCTGCGGAGGCAGTAATCAGTCCCTTGGCGCGTTCCTCTTCCGTCAGCGTACTGATCTTGTAATACGCGCCCCGGATCTTATATGCCCCTGTCTTCTGCAGATTCTCCGGTTTCAGGTAGACCTTGTTTCCGGTCTGCTCACTGAGGTAATCGCTGTATATCAGTTCTGTCTTGATCGCCGCCTTCTGCACCTGCTCTACGGCCTCTTCAAAGTCTTTGAGTGTCAGCATGCTTGTTTCTCCCGTTCTGTATTCTCTATGATTCTTTATGTTTTCCGGGTTTCTCTGAGATTTCTCCGATTCTCCCGGTTCTTTTCCTGCCTATTTCAGTGCGTGCAGCAGTCCGCCCTGCTTGATGATATTGTCGATAAAAGCCGGAAACGGCATCGCCTTGTACTGCTTGTGCTTCGTGATGTCGGTAATGATGCCTGTCTCGAAGTCCACGCTGACCTCGTCGCCCGCCTCGATCTCCTCGGCCGCCTCCGGACATTCCATAATGGCCAAGCCGATATTGATGGCATTGCGATAAAAGATCCTTGCAAAGGATTTCGCGATCACGCAGGAGATCCCGCAGGCCTTGATGGCGATCGGCGCGTGTTCTCTGGAGGACCCACAGCCGAAGTTCAGCCCGCCTACCATGATGTCCCCCGCCTGCGCGTTCTTGTAAAAATCCTCATCGACCGGCTCCATGCAGTGCGCTGCAAGCTCCTTGCTGTCCGCCGTATTCAGATAACGCGCCGGAATGATGATGTCTGTATCGATATTGTCTCCGTACTTAAAAACATGTCCCTGTGCTTTCATTTACATGACCTCCTTCGGATCGCTGATCCTGCCTGTGATCGCGGATGCCGCGGCAACCGCCGGGTTTGCCAGATAGACCTCTGAAAGGTTGTGCCCCATTCTGCCGATAAAGTTGCGGTTCGTTGTCGCCACACAGCGTTCATGCTCTGCCAAAATGCCCATGTAACCGCCCAGACAAGGTCCGCAGGTCGGCGTGGAAACCGCACAGCCCGCATCGATGAAAATATCCAGATAGCCCTGCTTGATACATTCCTTGTAAATGCTCTGCGTTGCCGGGATCACAATACATCTGACATCTCTGGCGACCTTTTTGCCCTTGAGGATCTGCGCTGCCGTCCGCATGTCCTCGAGTCTGCCGTTCGTGCAGGAACCGATGACCACCTGGTCGATCTTGACGTTCCCCACCTCGTCGATGGTCTTCGTGTTTTCCGGCAGATGCGGGAAGGCTACCGTCGGTTTGAGCTGCGAAAGATCGATGCTAATCGTCCGTTCATATACCGCGTCCTCGTCCGCCTCAAAGATCTGATAGGCCCGGTTCACACGACCGTACATATAGTTTTTCGTTATTTCGTCCACCGGGAAAATACCGTTTTTCGCACCGGCTTCGATCGCCATATTGGAGATGCAGAGCCGATCATCCATGGAAAGGGATTTCACGCCCTCGCCAGCAAATTCCAGCGACTGGTACAGCGCGCCGTCCACGCCGATCTCACCGATCAGGTGCAGGATCACATCCTTACCCGATACATAGGGCTGCAGCGTGCCGGTCAGTTCTACCTTGATGGCCGACGGTACCTTGAACCACGCCTTGCCGGTCGCCATGCCTGCCGCCATGTCGGTGCTGCCGACCCCGGTCGAGAACGCGCCGAGCGCGCCGTAGGTACAGGTGTGGGAATCTGCACCGATGATGCAGTCCCCGGCTGCGACCAGTCCGAGCTCCGGCAGCAGCGCATGTTCGATTCCGACATTGCCGACATCGAAGAAATTGTCGATGTCGAACTTCCGCGCGAAGGTTCGCGTCTGCTTGCACTGCTGTGCGGCCTTGATGTCCTTGTTCGGTGTGAAGTGGTCCATGACCAGAGAAATTTTCGATTTATCAAAGACTTCCTCAAATCCGGCCTTTTCAAATTCATTGATCGCTACCGGGGAAGTGATGTCATTGCCCAGAACCATGTCCAGCTTCGCTTCGATGAGCTGTCCGGGTTTGACCTCGTCCAGCCCCGCATGGGCTGCCAGAATTTTTTGTGTCATTGTCATGCTCATATCTCTACCTCTTTATATCCTTGTATATCCATGATTTATATCCATTGCGCTATCAATCGGATCAGCTTCTTGTCTGTTTCCTCTGCGCAGTCGTGTGGTCTGTCTACTCTGATGTACGTTCGCCGGCAGCCGCAAAACCCCGGTTGACCGCTGACAGCAAGGCGTTGATGGACGCGTAGATGATATCGTTATGCATACCGACGCCCCAATATGTCCTGCCGTTTTTATCTGACATCGCGACGTAAGCGGCCGCTCTGGAGTCGGATTCCGGATCCATCGCATGTTCCTCATAAGTTACGAAATCGCAGTCTATTTTGTACGGTCCCTGGCGCAAGGCGTTCATGACCGCGTCCAGACGACCGTTGCCTTTGCCCTGCAGCGTATATTCTTTGCCATCGATTACGGTAATCAGATCGGCCTCCATACCGTTGTCTCCCAGAGACGCCGCATGCGGCAGCTTCTTGAAGGAAGCGTCCAGCAGCTTGAAACGATCGTCACGATTGATATATTCTTTGGTGAAAACATCCAAAACCACAGACGGTGTCAATTCCTGATGGGTCACATCGGCAACGTGTTTCATCAGATAGCCGATCTCCTCTCGCATCGCGTTCGGGATCCGGTAGCCGTAATTGGTTTCCAGGATATATGCGACGCCGCCCTTGCCGGACTGGCTGTTGATGCGGATCACATCCGCCTCATATTCGCGGTTGATGTCGTGCGGATCGATCGGAATATACGGTACATTCCATTTGTCCGGTTCGTTTTCATCCCGATAATGCATGCCCTTGGCGATGGCATCCTGATGGGAACCGGAAAAGGCTGCGAATACCAGCTTGCCGCCATACGGCTGTCTCGGCGGGACTTTCATGTCTGTAAACTTTTCGTACATTTCCACGATATGCGGCAGATCCGAAAAGTCCAGCTCCGGGTCCACGCCGTGGGAGTACAGGTTCATCGCCACCGTTACGACATCTGCATTGCCGGTTCGCTCTCCGTTTCCGAACAGCGTGCCCTCGATGCGGTCCGCGCCTGCCAGCAGACCCAGCTCGCAGTCTGCGACGCCGGTGCCTCTGTCGTTATGCGGGTGCAGAGAGACTAAGACGTTTTCCCGGTCAGCAAGATGCTTGCTCATGTATTCGATCTGGGAAGCGTAGACATGCGGCATGGACATGGATACCGTCGCCGGCAGGTTGATGATGACCTTGCGCTCTGCCCTCGGTTTCCAGACCCCGATCACCGCGTTGCATACTTCCAGCGCATAGTCGATCTCGGTTCCGGTAAAGCTCTCTGGTGAATATTCGAGCATGAAATGCGTTTCCGGCATGCCTTGCGCATAGCGATCGATCAGCTCTGCACCGAAGACCGCGATCTGCTTGATCTCTTCCTTGCTTTTTTTGAACACCTGTGTACGCTGGGCCACCGAGGTGGAGTTGTAAAGATGTACGATAACATGCTTGGCGCCCTTGATCGCCTCAAAAGTCTTTTTGATGATGTGCTCTCTGGACTGGGTCAGCACCTGGATCGTCACATCATCGGGAATTAAATTGTCATCGATCAGTTTGCGGAGAAACTCATACTCAGTTTCGGACGCAGCGGGAAATCCCACTTCGATCTCCTTAAAACCGATATCGCATAGCAGTCGAAAGAACTCCAGCTTTTCGTCCAGGCTCATCGGAACAACCAGTGCCTGGTTGCCGTCTCTGAGGTCTACACTGCACCAGATCGGTGCTTTGTCTGCGTGGTCTTTTTTGACCCATTCGATGGATGCTTCCGGCGGCATGAAATATCCGATGCTGTACTTCGTGTGATTTTTCATGCCGACTGCTTTGCGATTTGTTTCTGTCGTCATTTTGTCTGTGTCCTTTCTTTGCATTTGACCTACCAACGGTTTCGCTTCCTCGCTTCGCTCGGGCAAAACCGGGTTAGGTCAATAAAAAACCTTGCGTCTACCCGAACGATAGAGGCAAGGTTAATTACATACAATCATTCTTATCCTTACTCGGTTTCCGGCAGAATATCAGTTTCAAATTGTTTTGATTTGATAATAATGACGAGGACGAGTAGGATAATCATGTTCATCATGGCTGATATTCTTCCTTTCTGTAAAGTAGCTAAAAACTCTATGTGTTTATCTTACTGTGCTTCACAGAAAAAGTCAAGACTATTTTTTGTTTTTTTGAACAAACTTTTTGTTTATTTTATCATTTTTTAAACAATTCATGTTCTAATACCTCCCATTCTGCTTTAAGACTTTCAAAGCTCCAAGGCACAGGAGCATAACGGTTATACTATAAGCAGATAAACCAGGGGTGTGTTTCACAAGCACGACCGATGTTTATCTGCTTAATTCCATAAAGATGGGAGGTAAAATCGTGGCGAAGAAAAAAGAAATCAAAATTACAGCTCTGTATGAGCGTTTATCGAGAGATGATGAACAGGCTGGAGAATCGAACTCCATCCAGAACCAAAAGAAATATCTTGAAGAATATGCCCGTCAGCATGGGCTGAGAAATATCCGGCACTTCTATGATGACG
>Ga0129310_1002858_pt1 | contig 12045 bp, 9 predicted proteins | sample Go1ome_2_FD_94433 | JGI IMG/M metagenome (GOLD analysis project Ga0129310, IMG submission 94433) | Western lowland gorrila individual fecal microbial communities from Wisconsin, USA - Go1022A metagenome | ecosystem: Host-associated > Mammals > Digestive system > Large intestine > Fecal | place...
AAGGTCAAGGAATCGATGATGTCTTCTTTGAAAACGAAGATTGGTGCACTTCTTATTAAAAAGGATTTGAAGAAAACATTAAAAGCCTTTGATGCATCTGCATACGGCGGTGCGCCGATGCTGGGACTGAAAGGACTGGTGGTGAAAAGCCATGGCAGTTCTAATGCCAAAGAAATCAAACAGTCTGTTTTACAGTGCATTGCATTTAAGCAGCAGAACATTTCAGGAAAGATTGCTGAGACAATTACAATAGACAAAAAACCGACGGCAGGATCAGAGGAAAAACCGGCGGCTGAATAGAAAACGCTATTTTACAGAACAGGAAGAGGGAGAAGAATGGCAAATCATACATTATTAAAAGAGCTGCAGCAAAAAATAGATTATCAGTTTAAAGATGAAAACCTGCTGTTTACAGCGGTAACCCATAGCTCTTATGCGAATGAACACAAACTGCATAAGATCCATCATAATGAGCGTCTGGAGTTTCTGGGTGATGCAGTACTTGAGATTGTATCCAGTGATTTTTTGTTTAAGAATTTCCCGGATATGGCAGAGGGGCAGATGAGCAAGAAGAGAGCCAGTCTTGTCTGCGAGCCGACACTGGCCTATTGTGCAAGACAGATTGGCCTTGGAAAATATCTGATGCTTGGCAAAGGTGAAGATATGGGAGGCGGCCGCAACAGAGACTCCATTTTGTCTGATGCACTGGAAGCCGTGATTGGTTCTATTTATCTTGACGGCGGCCTTGACAAGGCCAGCAAGTTTATTATGACCCATGTTTTAAATGATATTGAGCATAAGGCGATGTTCCAGGACAGCAAGACGATCTTGCAGGAGATACTGCAGAAGGACCACAGAGATCCAATCACTTATGAAGTGGTGGATATGAAAGGCCCGGAACATAACAGAATGTTCGTAATGCAGGTGAAGCTCGGGGATACCGTTATCGGACAGGGCAGCGGCAGAACGAAGCAGGCTGCCGGGCAGGAAGCGGCTTATCATGCGATCCTTGCATTGAAGAATCAGCAGGAACATTAGGGGACGGTATATGTTTTTAAAAAGTATAGAGGTGCAGGGCTTTAAATCCTTTGCCAATAAGATGGTGTTTGAGTTTCATAAAGGCATTACGGGTATTGTAGGGCCTAACGGCAGCGGAAAGAGTAACGTAGCGGATGCCGTGCGCTGGGTACTTGGTGAACAGAGTGCCAAGCAGCTGCGCGGTTCCAGGATGGAAGATGTTATTTTTTCCGGTACTGAGAGCAGAAAGCCGCTGGGGTTTGCCTATGTGGCCATTACGCTGGACAATTCGGATCATCAGCTGGCAGTGGAATATGATACAGTGACTGTATCAAGGCGTGTCTATCGTTCCGGCGAGAGTGAATACAAGATTAATGGTCATAACTGCAGACTGAAGGACGTACAGGAACTGTTTTTTGATACAGGTATCGGCAAGGAAGGCTATTCTATTATCGGACAGGGGCAGATCGACAAGATTCTCAGCGGTAAACCGGAAGAGAGAAGAGAGCTTTTTGATGAAGCAGCAGGAATTGTCAAATATAAGCGTCGAAAAGCATTGACAGAGAAGAATCTGGCAGAGGAACAGCAGAATCTCAGCAGAGTGCGGGATATTTTGTATGAGCTGGAGAAACAGGTGGGTCCCCTTGCAAAACAGAGTGAGACAGCCAGAATTTATCTTAAACACAGAGATACATTGAAGCAGTATGATGCCAATATGTATCTGATGTCTTTTTATCAGCTGAAGAAGGACAGTGCAGATATTGACGATAAAATAGATATTGTCAGTGCACAGTTGAAAGATTCGCAGGAAAATTTTGAAAAGATCAAGAGTGCTTATGCAGAGATGGAAGCACTGATGGAGCAGTACGATCAGAAGATTGCCGAGGATCAGGAGGTCTGCAATCAACAGGCATTGGAGAAGCAGCGGCTGGAAGGCACCAGGAATGTTTTTGTATCAAAACTGGAAGGTATTGCCGGTAAGGAAGAGCAGTTTGATATGCTGATCCAAGATGCACAGAAAAGCCTTGGGGAGAAGCAGCAGCTCTTAGAAGACAATAAAAAGGAACTGGAGACACTGGAAGAAGAGCTGAAGCATCTTGAGCAGCACAAGAACAGTTCAGAAGAAGAACTGCATGCGATGTCCGGCATGGTGACATCCCTGAGGGAACGGATTGATTCACAGAATAGTGATATTATCGAATTCCTGAATGAAACAGCGAATATAAAAGGACGTATGCAGCGTTATGAGACGATGCAGGAACAGACGCAGATCAGACAGTCCGAGTTGGATCAGAAGCTGATCGCTCTTCAGAGTGAAGAATCTTCAGAAGGCGAACTGGTAGAAGCTTTCAAAAAGGAAGCACAGGGCGTTGCTATAGAGCTTGAGAGAATTCAGGCAGAACAGGCGGCCTGCAAAAAAAGAGCAGCAAAGATTTCGGATGATCTGATGAAATGCAGGGATGCTTTTAATGCAGCAGAGAAATCTTTCCACGAGGAATCTGCACGCTATCAGACACTGAAGAATATTACAGAGCGTTATGATGGTTACGGTGTCAGTATTCGTAAGATCATGGAACGAAAGAATGATTACAAAGGCATCATTGGTGTTGTGGCAGATATTATCCATGTCAGCAAAGAATATGAAATTGCCATTGAGACAGCTCTCGGCGGCAGTATTTCCAATATTGTAACGGATGATGAACAGACGGCCAAGAATATGATCAGGTTCCTGAAGACAAATCGTTTTGGACGTGCAACTTTCCTGCCGTTGACGAGTATCCGGGGACGCAGGGCGGACAATGCTGACAGGATCTGCAGTGAAGCAGGTGTGATCGGCCTGGCCAGCGACCTGATCGAGGTGGAACGTCAGTTTGACAATCTGGCAGATTATCTTCTGGGCAGAGTTTTTATCGTTGATCATATTGACAACGCCCTTGCCCTGGCAAAAAAATATCGGTATTCCCTGAGAATTGTTACGCTTGAGGGAGAATCCTTAAATCCCGGCGGTTCATTGTCCGGTGGTGCTTATAAGAATACAGGCAATTTGCTTGGACGGCATCGAGAGATGGAGGAATTGCAGAAACATGTGGAAAGCCTTCGCAAAGAGGGAGCTTCACTGAAACAGCAGATCAATCAGCTGCAGTCGGATAAAGAAAGCAATAAGGCAGCCATAGAGAAGAATACAGCCGAAGAGTCAAAGCTGACGCTGCAGCAGAATACGGTGCGCCTCCGTCTGAAACAGGTGGATGAAAGCCGTGGTGAACATGCAAAATCCATACAGGATATCAGTCGGGAGACGGCGCAGATTAAAGCGCAGCAGGAACAGATCAGACAGTTTAAGCAGCAGCTGGCTCAGCAGCTGACTGAACTTGAGACAAAAAAGAAGAATGCAGAGGCACTTACCGCATCTTTGACAGCAAAGCTGGAGGAAATTTCTGAGCAGGAGCGAAACTTCAATAATCAGACTGCAGACATGCGGATTCATTATGCCAATCAGGTACAGAAGAAAGCTTTTATCAGGAAGAGTATTGAACAGAATCGCAGTGAGGGACAACATCTTCAGGAAAAACTGACGGATTATCATGAACAGAAGGCAGCTTTCGGAAAGGAAAAGACTGAGATCCGTGAACAGATAGAGAAAACGGATACACAGATTGCTGCGGTGATGGAGAAAATGACAGAGAGTCAGTCTATCCTTCAGCAAAAAACGGATGAACGCAGCCAATATGCCGCGGAGCATAAATCATTTTTTGCGAAGCGTGAAGAATTATCAGAAACGATCAGCCGGTTGGACAGAGAACAGTTCAGGCTGGGAAGTCAGAAAGAAAAACTGGAAGAGAACCGCAGCCAGCTCAGCAGCTATATGTGGGAGGAATATGGTCTGACCTATCAGACAGCAAGAGAATTGTCAGATGATGAATTGCAGACATTGCCGCTTTCAAAATTGAAAAAGATGACATCCGACATTAAGGGTGAGATTAAAGCACTGGGCAATGTCAATGTCAATGCTATTGAAGAATACAAGGCAGTGGATGAACGGTATGAGACCATGAAGACTCAGCATGATGACATGGTGGAAGCCGAAGGTAAGCTTGCGGGTATTATTGAAGATTTGAATATTTCCATGCAGAAGCAGTTTCAGGAGAAGTTTATGCAGATCCGCAAAGAATTTGATCGTATATTCAAATTACTTTTCGGAGGCGGCAAGGGAACCCTTGAACTGGCAGACCCGGAAAATCTTCTGGAGACAGGTGTTATTATTACGGCACAGCCGCCGGGTAAAAAATTACAGAATATGATGCAGTTATCCGGTGGAGAGAAAGCGTTGACGGCGATCGCATTGCTATTTGCTATTCAGAGTTTGAAACCATCACCCTTCTGCCTGCTGGATGAAATTGAGGCGGCACTTGATGATGCCAATGTCAAGCGCTTTGCAGAGTACCTGCACAATCTGACAAAGGACACACAGTTTATTGTAATTACTCACAGACGGGGAACGATGAATACAGCGGATGTCCTTTATGGTATTACCATGCAGGAAAAGGGCGTTTCAACTCTGGTTTCTGTAAATCTGATAGAAAATGAATTAGGAAAATAAGGAGGCAGTTTATGTCTGAAGAAAAGAAAGGCTTTTTTTCACGTCTTGTGGAAGGGCTGACAAAAACAAGAAATAATATTATGTCCGGTTTTGATGCTATTTTCTCCGGTTTCTCCAGTATCGATGAAGATTTTTATGAGGAGCTGGAAGAAGTGCTTGTGATGGCGGATCTTGGGATCCATACGACAGAGAATATCATTGAGGAGCTGAAAAAGAAAGTCAAAGAACAGCATATTAAGGAACCTCAGGCATGTAAGCAGCTGCTGGCAGATACAATCAAGGAACAGATGCGGGTTGATGAGGATGCATATGCCTTTGAACATCAGACATCCGTTGTACTGGTGATCGGTGTCAATGGCGTTGGTAAGACAACAACCATTGGCAAACTGGCAGGACAGTACAAAAAAGCCGGCAGGAAAGTTGTACTGGCAGCGGCCGATACATTCAGAGCTGCAGCCATTGAACAGTTGACAGAATGGTCACACAGAGCCGGTGTGGATATCATTGCCGGCCAGGAAGGCTCTGATCCTGCATCTGTGATTTATGATGCCATTGCAGCAGCCAAAGCAAGAAAAGCTGACATTCTTTTATGTGATACGGCAGGCCGATTGCACAACAAGAAGAATCTTATGGAAGAGCTTAAGAAAATCAACCGTATCATTGAGCGGGAATATCCGGAAGCTTATCGTGAGAACCTAATTGTACTGGATGGTACAACCGGTCAGAATGCCCTTGTACAGGCAAAACAGTTTAAAGAAACAGCAGACATTACAGGTATTGTGCTGACAAAACTGGACGGTACCGCAAAAGGCGGTATTGCCATTGCCATTCAGGCAGAACTTGGTGTACCAGTGAAATATATCGGAATCGGTGAAAAAATCGAAGACCTCCAGAAATTCGACACAGATTCTTTCGTCGATGCCCTTTTTACACCGACAGAAGAAAAGTAGCGCACGCCTCTCTATCTTCAGAAAAATGTCAGACTTTTATCAAGAAATCTTTAGAATTCATTAAGGCTGGCTGAAGTGTTATTCTATAGGATATAAGAGCAGGAAAGGAGTTGGTACCTGAAAGAATGAGTAGAATGAGAAATATATTAGAATATTTGGAAGAAAGTACAGAACGATTCCCGGAGAAAACAGCTGTGACGGATGGTGTCTGTGCTTATAATTATAGAGAGTTGTCGATGCGATCCAGAAGAATCGGGAGTGCAGTTGCTGCCCGCTGTAAGCAGGAACAACCGGTTGCTGTTCTGGCTGAGAAAGGGGCAGATACGTTGGCTGTTTTTCTTGGGATTGTTCAGGCTGGCTGTTTTTATGTTCTGATGAACCCTGAACTTCCTCTGGCCAGATTGGAACAGGTGCAGCAGGTTCTTCAATCAGAATATATTGTGACGGACAGAGAGCATCGGGAACTGGCTGCTCAGATCCTAGATGAGGACAGGGTTCTTCTGGTGGAAGATCTGGCAGATACAGAAGTGAATGATATACTGCTGACAGGGAGAAGAGAAAAATCAATTGATACAGCTCCGCTGTATGCAAATTTCACATCCGGTTCCACGGGACAGCCGAAGGGTGTCGTAGTCAGCCATCGAAGTGTCTTGGATTTTATCGATATTTTTACGGAATTGTTTGGTATAACATCGGAGGATCGAATCGGCAATCAGGCACCGTTCGATTTCGATGTATCCGTCAAAGATATTTATTCTTCGCTGAAAATGGGAGCGACACTTGTGATCGTACCGAAGCAGTTATTTTCACAGCCGGCACCGCTGCTTGATTATCTCTGCGACAACGAAGTGACAGTAATGATCTGGGCAGTATCTGCATTATGTCTGATCAGTATTTTTCATGGGTTGGATTACCGGACACCTGAGAGCGTCAGAAAAGTATTGTTCAGTGGGGAAGTGATGCCGCCGAAGCATTTGAAAGCCTGGATGGAGCATTTGCCGGAAGCGGATTTTATTAATTTATATGGTCCGACGGAGATCACATGCAATTGTACATATCACAGGATTGACAGAAACAGAGATTATTCTGAAGGTGTACCTGTGGGTTGTGCTTTCCCGAATGAACATGTTTTCCTTCTGGATGACAATAATCAGGAGGTAACAAAGCCGGGGATTGCCGGTGAAATCTGTGTCCGGGGAACGGCGCTGGCTCTTGGTTATTATCGGATGCCGGAACAGACGGCAGAGCACTTTGTACAGAATCCGCTGAATCACTGTTATCCGGAACTGATTTACAGAACAGGAGATCTCGGACGCTACAATGAACAGGGAGAAATCCTTTTCGGAGGCAGAAAAGACTACCAGGTTAAATATATGGGACATCGAATTGAACTTGAGGAAATCGAACGTGCCATGGAGAATATTGAGGGCATCAGCAGAGCCTGCTGTATTTTTGATGAGAAAAAATCAAAATTGTATGGCTTTTATATGGGCGAAATGGATAAAAAAGAACTGCATCATCTGATGAGCAGCAATTTACCGCCCTTTATGGTGCCGGGGGCTTTGAGAAAAGTAGAACAGATGCCTCTTACAAAGAACGGAAAGACAGACAGAAGAGCATTGATGGAGAAACACGCAAAGGGGGCGAGGTCATGATGACAGATGAACAGCTGATGACATTGGCGGAGGAATATCAGACGCCGATGCATATTTTTGATATGGATGTGTTGAAAAAGAGAGTCGCTTTTTTAAAAAATCATCTTCTGGCGCATGTTTCACTCTGCTATGCGGTGAAAGCCAATACATTTATTATTAAGGAATTATGCGGACAGGTGGAACGCTTTGAAGTATGTTCTCCCGGTGAGCTTGCAATCTGTCGAAGACTGCATGTTCCGATGGAACAGGTTGTTTTATCAGGTGTTTATAAGACACCTGCTGTTATGGAGATGCTTTTCAGAGAGGGCGTGTCGATTGGTGTTTTTACGGCAGAGTCCATGGAACAGTATCTGCTTCTGTCAGAACTTGCAGAAAAATACAGCATGAAGATCAAATTATTGCTCAGACTTACCAGCGGCAATCAGTTCGGTATGGATGAGAGTGTTTTGATTCAGGTGATTCATTTGAGCCGGGAGAATACCTGGGTAGAAGTCGAAGGCATTCAGTTCTTTTCAGGAACTCAGAAAACTTCAATTAAGAAACTTAAGCGAGAACTGACATATGTTGACACATTTATCCAACGTCTGGAAGCAGAAGAAGATTTTCAGGTAAAGGAACTGGAATTCGGCCCCGGGTTGCCGGTATCGTATTTCCAGGGTGAAGATTTTGATGAAATCGCCTTTTTGGCAGAATTTTCTGAGCTGCTTGGTGAGATGACCAGCCGGGTGAAGCTGACATTTGAACTTGGCAGAAGTATTGCGGCATCCTGCGGCACTTATATGACATCCATTGTAGATGCAAAAGTGAATAAAAAGCAGAATTATGCCATTGTAGACGGCGGTATCCATCAATTGGTTTATTATGGACAGTCTATGGCCATGAAACATCCGTATTGTCATGTACTGCCTGAAAAAGAGGATGGTGAGACAGTGGAATGGAATTTATTCGGTTCCCTGTGTACGGTTAATGATATACTGGTCAAGCAGATGCCGATTAGGAATCTTCGTGTGGGTGATGTGGTTGTGTTTGAAAAAACAGGCGCCTATTCCACAACAGAAGGCATTGCACTGTTTTTGAGCAGAGATCTTCCGAAGATTCTTCTTCGTGGAGAGGATGGAACAATTCAAATCCTTCGGGATGCTGTTGATACGGATCCGCTTAATACCCCTTCTTATAACGGATAGAAGACAGCCGCGAAGCAAAACAAAAATTCTATGACAAGACCTTATGGGATTGAATTGGAATAGAATGCAGTCAATGAATGCTGCATATATAATGAAAGGAGATTATTATAATGAAAGAACAGATTATTGAGATTTTAGAGGATATCCAGCCGGAGGCAGATTATGAAACATGCAGGACATTGATTGATGATCATATTTTATCATCACTGGATGTTCTTTCATTAGTGGCTGAACTTGAAGATGAATTTGACGTGACAATTCCTACTGTTGAGGTTATTCCATCCAATTTCAATTCAGTGGATGCAATTGCAGCAATGGTTGAAAGACTTCAGGAAGAGGGCTAGGAATGACTTCCTATGTATCAATTTTATATTTGCTGATATTTCTTCCTGCAGTACTGTTGGTGTATAATGTGCTGCCGAAGAAGTACCGGCCAATCATTTTATTATTGGCCAGTTATGCTTTCTTTTGGAGTATCAGCCGCAAGCTTCTGGTATTTCTGCTTGTATCCACAGTGTCTATTCATCATATCGGATTGTGGTTAACGGCCGTCCAGAGTGAAAGAAATGACGTGCTGGCCAAGACAGAGCGATCGGGCAAAAAGGCAGTAAAGGCACTTTACATCAGACGTCAGAGATGGATTGTGTTTTTGGCTGCCTGTGTGCATGTGGGAACACTGCTTGTGCTGAAGTATTCCGGTTTCTTTGGAAGAAATATTAATGCACTTCTGCAGACAGCAGGGGTTGGCCTGTCTGTGCCGATATTGAAGCTTATGATGCCTATCGGCATTTCTTTTTATACCATGCAGGCTATGTCTTATGTGTTTGATGTTTATCGTGAGACAAAAAAGGCGGACAAAAATCTCGGACGTCTGGCACTTTATATGGCGTTTTTCCCAACGATTATGGAAGGCCCGATCTGCCGTTATGCTGATGATGCTGAGCAGCTGTGGGAAGGAAGAAGAAGCACCCTTGAGAACCTGACATTTGGTGCAGAAAGAATCTTATATGGTGTTTTTAAAAAGATCATTATTGCGGACAGGCTCAATATTATGATCAAGACATTGTATACGGGATATGCGGATTATGACGGCGGCATGATGGCTGTGGCAGCCATTGCCTATACTTGTCAGCTTTATATGGAGTTTTCAGGAACGATGGACGTTGTCATCGGCAGTGCTGAATTGTTTGGCGTTGTACTGCCGGAGAATTTCAGACATCCTTTTTTCTCAAAGAGCATTTCAGAATTCTGGACCCGTTGGCATATTACCCTTGGTACATGGTTCAGAGATTATATCTTCTATCCATTGTCCATGTCAAAGCCTCTGAAGAAACTGACATCAAAGGCGAGAAAGAAGATCGGCAATCACTTCGGACCGCTGATCGCAGGAACGATGGCATTATTTGTTGTCTGGCTGTTTAATGGTCTGTGGCATGGTGCGGGATGGCATTATATTTTCTTTGGTATGTATCATCTTGTGCTGATTGTTGCAGCTAATTTTGTGGAACCTTTTACTAGGGAATTTCTTGAGAAAATACATATCAGACGTGAGGAGGGTCCTTACAGAATTTTCAGAATGATCAGGACGGCATTGCTTGTATGCATCGGTGAGCTGTTTTTCAGAGCAGAGGGTCTGAGGGCAGGACTTTGTATGTTCAACAAAATGGTGACACAGTTTACACTGTGTTCTTTTACGGATGGCACCATCTTTTCTCTGGGTATGGATAAGCTGGATTTCATTGTTGTCATATTGGCAGTGCTCTTTGTATTTGCTGTCAGTGTTGTCAGTGAAAAAGGCACCAACGTGAGAAGGCTACTGTCAACAAAAAGAAGAATTATCCGTTGGGCGGTATGTTATGGATTGATTTTATGCTGCATTATTTTCGGAGCTTACGGTATGAATTATACGCCGGTGGATCCGATCTACGCAGGATTTTAGGAGCTACACAATGAATAAGAAGGCAAAAGATATCATTGGCTGTATCTCTTTTATGGTCGGTCTGCTTATCCTTTTTGCGGTGCTCTCGGTGATCTTTGTACCGAAGGATAACAGCAGAGCAGCCGGTATGGAGGCTGTACAGGCTAATGGTATTCTTGGCGAAAAAGAAAATACAATTGATTATATTATTCTTGGAGACAGCGAGACACACAGCTCTTTTACGCCGATGCAGATATGGAAAGACTATGGTTATACAGGGTATGTCTGCGGAACAAATGCACAGCATCTTTATGAATCGGAAAAATTTCTGAGACAGGCACTGAAACATCAGTCACCAAAGTATGTTATACTGGAGACAAATGCAATCTACAGATATTCTTCTATTGAGAATGCAATTATGGCCAAGGCAGAAAACTATTTTCCTCTGTTCCGGTATCACGACAGATGGAAAAATCTGAAGTTCAGTGATCTCGGAGGCAGTGTTCAATATACCTATACGAACTACAGCAAAGGTTATCGCTTTGAAGACCGGATTGATGGTGTAGAAAACAAACAATATATGAAGCCAACGGAAAGGGCAAAGCATATTACAAAAATAAATCGTCATTATGTGAACAATATTATCAATCTCTGTAAGGAGAAGCATATTGAGTTAATATTGGTCAGTACACCAAGTATCAGCAACTGGACTTACGCGAAACATAACGGTATTCAGAAATTGGCAGATCAAAACGGCTTGACTTACATTGACATGAATTTGCTGCAGGATCAGCTGGAGATTGACTGGGAGACAGATACCCGTGATAAAGGCGATCACTTGAATTACAGCGGTGCGGTTAAAGTGACCGACTGGCTGGGAACTTATTTTAAGCAGAGTGGTGAGTTTACAGATCACAGACAGGATGCTGCGTATCAGTCTTGGAATAAAGATTTAAAACGTTACGAGAAAAAAGTTTCCGGCAAATAGACAACAGACGGGAGAGGACAAAAAGATGGGATATAATGTTCTGATAGCAGAAGATGATGAGAGTATCGTTGAAGTACTGACGTTGTATTTAAACAGCAATGGGTTAAATGTCATTTCAGCAAATGACGGCGAGGCTGCTATAGAGCTGCTGCGGCATCGGAAAACAGATATTGTTTTGGTAGATATTATGATGTCAAAGATGAATGGATATGAACTGATCAAAGCGATTCGACAGGAAAATAATCTTCCGATTATCATTATTTCCGCCAAAAATGAGGACTCGGATAAAATTCTCGGTCTGAATCTGGGGGCCGATGCGTATATTACCAAACCTTTTAATCCTCTTGAAGTGATTGCCTATGTCAGTGCAATGCTCAGAAGATACTATGAATACGGAGGCAGTCCCGGCAAGCAGGAGAATGCATTGATCCTGAAGGTAGGAGAACTTACATTAGATACAGAAGCTTTTGCACTGCACAAAAACGGCAGGCTTCTTTCTATGACTTCAGCTGAATTAAAAATTTTGGCCAAACTGATGCGGTCGCCGAAGCGGGTATTTACAAAAGAGCAGCTCTGTGAATGCATCAACGGCAGATATTATGAGAATGATGACCGAACCATGATGGTGCATATATCCAACATTCGGGCAAAGATTGAAGATGATCCGGCAAACCCGAAGTATATCAAAACCGTCCGTGGTTTGGGGTATAAAATTGACAGTGATGATTGATAATA
>Ga0129310_1002860_pt1 | contig 12038 bp, 12 predicted proteins | sample Go1ome_2_FD_94433 | JGI IMG/M metagenome (GOLD analysis project Ga0129310, IMG submission 94433) | Western lowland gorrila individual fecal microbial communities from Wisconsin, USA - Go1022A metagenome | ecosystem: Host-associated > Mammals > Digestive system > Large intestine > Fecal | place...
CACTCATTCAAGGAACGATATGCCTCTTGATATTCACGAGGGACTTCGAGCATTACAGACGCTTTCATTTTATCCGAATCTTCCTTTCTGACTTCTTGAATTCTATTGATATATCATTTCTTTTTTGAATTTACTTTCTTTCAAAGTCAAACCATATTCTACTATTGCTATTTTCTATTTTATCATACCACAAATTTTTCTGTTTGTAAGCCGAAAAGCGAAAATTTATCGCAAGGAGGTTCTCTCCAATGTCAATTTCGTATTGCCACTATTTCAAAGTACTGCAACATGGCCCTTGATTACTTCTACGGACAAGCCGGAGAACTTTTCTCATTCTACCGCATCCCAAAAGCACTGTTTCAGGAACAACGGTTCCAGACTTTGTCAACCGATGCCAAAACACTGTACGGCATCCTGCTCGACCGCATGAGCCTGTCTGCTAGAAATGGCTGGCTGGACGAGAAAGGCCGGGTGTTCATCATCTTCACAATTGAGGATGTCAAAAGGGCATTGTGTTGCGCAGATAACAAAGCGACCAAGCTAATGCGAGAACTTGAAGAATTTGGTTTGATTGAACGAAAACGCAGAGGTTTAGGCAAGCCAAGTTTGGTGTATGTGAAAAACTTTTCGGCAGAATCGTCAAAATCAATATTCCAGATTCGTGATTTTCACGATTCTGGAGGCTTCAAAACCGCAAGTCAAGACCCTGCAAAATCACGATGTAATAAGACTGATGAGAATAATACTGAAATGAGTGAAACTTATCCCTTCTATTCGGAAGAAGATGATGGGATGAGCAAACGCGAACAACTGGAAGAATATTTTTCACAGTCTTTGGAGGTAGACACCCTGCTCCGACTCTGCCCGGACGATGAGGACACCATCTATCAGATCGTGGATTTGCTGGTGGACGCCTGCGCCACAAACCGCAAGATGCTGCGCATTGCCGGGGACGATAAGCCCGCCGAGGTCGTGCGCAGCCGCTTTATGAAGCTGAACGCCGACCACATCCAATTTGTGTTGAAATGCCTTGCAGAGAACAGCAGCCCAATCCGAAACATGAAACAATATCTGCTCGCTTCTCTGTACAACGCACCGACCACAATGCAGCTGACCTATCAAAATCAAACGAACCATGACTTTGCGCACGGTTCCCGGAAGGGGTGATTTTATCGCAAAGAAATGTACCACGATTGCCATTGTCAACCAGAAAGGCGGCACTGGCAAGACCACGACTTGTGAAAATTTGGGTGTCGGCCTTGCTGCCGAGGGAAAAAAGGTTCTGCTGGTTGACGCTGACCCACAGGGCAGTTTGACCATCAGCATGGGCTGGCAACAGCCCGATGAACTGCCCACCACCCTTTCCACCCTGATGGTAAAAGCCATGAACGACCAGAGCATTCCGCCCGGTGAAGGCATTCTGCACCACGCAGAGGGCGTTGACCTGATTCCGGCGAACATCGAACTAGCAGGGCTGGAAGTCTCTCTTGTCAACACCATGAACCGTGAGAAGATGCTGAAGCAAGTGTTGGAGAGTGCAAGACACGAGTATGACTACATTTTAATCGACTGCACACCATCCCTTGGTATGCTGACGGTCAATGCCTTGGCTGCGGCAGACACCACGCTGATCCCAGTGCAGGCGCAGTACCTTTCAGCCAAAGGACTGGAACAACTTTTGCAGACAGTACAGAAAGTCCGGCGGCAAATCAATCCTCGTCTGAAAATTGAGGGCATCCTGCTGACAATGACGGACAGCCGCACCACCTACGGCAAGCAGATCAGCAACCTGATTCGTCAAGCCTATGGCGGAAAAATCAAGGTATTTGAGCCAACCATTCCACGCTCTGTCCGTGCTGCTGAAATCAGCACGACCGGCGAAAGCATTTTCACCTATGACCCAAAGGGTAAAGTGGCGGAAGCCTACAAATCTCTGACGAAGGAGGTGCTGGCCGATGCCGAAAAGCAGCTTAAACGTGTCTCTGAAAGGGGCCGATGATATTTTCTCCACCGAAGAATCCCGGCAAGAGGAAAAGCGGGAGCAGGTGCAGCAAATTCCTATTGCAGAGCTGTTTCCGTTCAAGAACCATCCCTTTAAGGTGCTGGACGATGAAACGATGCAGCGCACGGTAGAAAGCATACAGCAGATTGGCGTTACAAATCCTCTGATTGCCCGCCCACGCCCGGAAGGTGGATATGAGATCATCTCCGGTCACCGCCGTCAACACGCTGCACAGCTTGCCGGACTGGACACGCTGCCTGTTATTGTCCGCCAAATGGATGATGATGCCGCCATCCTGCTCATGGTGGACTCGAATCTTCAGCGCGAAACCATCTTGCCCAGCGAAAGAGCCTTTGCCTACAAAATGAAACTAGAAGCTATGAAGCATCAGGCTGGACGACCTACGCCAGATAATTATTCCCAAGTTGGGAATAATTTTGGTAAGCTGTCAAGTGAAGAAATGGCAGAAGAACTCGGAACAAGTAAAAATCAAATTTTTCGCTTTATCCGCCTAACCAACCTTATCCCCGAACTTCTCAATATGGTGGGCGAAAAGAAGATTTCCTTCAATCCCGCTGTGGAACTGTCCTATCTGGATGAAGCCCAACAGCGGGATTTTTTAGAAGCCATGAACGATACGCAGAACTTTCCATCGCTCTCACAGGCACAGCGGCTTAAAAAGCTGGCACAGGAAGGACATTTCTCGTATGACGTTGCCTTTGCTGTGATGGGCGAACCGAAAAAGGATGAACTGGACAAGGTGGTTATCAAAAATGATACCTTGCGGAAATACTTTCCCCGTAACTACACGCCAAAGCAGATGGAAGATACCATCATCATGCTGCTGGAACGCTGGCAGCGCAAACAGCAGCGTGAGAACGAACGCTGACAATACTGTACTGAAAGACCCGATTGGGTCTTTTTCTTTTGCAAACAAAGGAAAAACGCCTATGAACAACACTACCCGTACCATCCGTTCTGAAGAAATCACTATTGATATGCGCGTTCTCACCATCATGGAGGATGGGCGAAAGAACGGCGAGATCCACCTTGCAGCCATCGCACCGGATATGGAACTGACCGTTATCACGCTGGATGAAGCCCCCGACATCCAGCATGGAGGAAAACGCCATCCGGGAGGGCTTTGCCCACCTGAAACCGTCAACTGAATATGATGCGCTGTACAATGCAGCACTCTGCCGGGAACGTGCCGACTGGATGGTCGGTATCAACGCTTCCCGGCTTTTTTCGTGCCTGTATGGTCGGCCATTGGCGGTTGGCCGGGTTATGACCCCAGTGCTTGCCATGACGGTGGTGCGAGAAGCTGCCATTGCTGCCTTTGTTCCCGAAAAATTCTACACCGTAGATTTGGAACTGAGCAGTGGCTGTGTGGCATCCAGCCGCCGCATTTCTGAAAAAGCGGATGCGGAAAACCTGCTTGCAGCCTGCCGAAAGGAGATGATTTCCACGATTCAAAAAGTGACTCGCAAGGAAAAATCCGAAAATCCGCCATCGCTGTATGACCTGACCACGCTCCAGCGAGATGCAAACCGTCTGCTGGGATACAGCGCACAGCAGACGCTAGATTATCTGCAAGACCTCTATGAGAGAGAACTCACCACTTATCCCCGAACCGACAGCTGTTACATTACAGACGATGACGAGGAAATGCTGGAAGAACTTGCCGAAGAACTGGAGGACTTCGTTGGAATTGCAGTCGGTGACGCAGATGATGCCGATATTCCCCGGACACGGCGCACCGTCAATCGGGAAAAAGTCACCGACCATCATGCTATCCTGCCTACTCGCAGTATGCTCAAGGCTGATTTGGATGCTCTGCCCAAAGGTGAGCAGAACATTTTGAAACTCATTATCGCCCGGACGCTGATGGCGGTAAGTAAGCCGTTCCGTTATTTGGAAACCATGCTGACTACGGAATGTGCCGGCGAGGAATTTACCGCAAAGGGAAAAGAAATTCTGGAAGAAGGCTGGAAAGCCGTGGAGCGCGAGGTACTGGCTGATATCCTGAACCGGAAACAGGAATTGGTTTCTCTCCCGGCTGTGGCAGAAAGCGAGTGCGCTATCCTTAACGCTGAATTGAAAGAAGGACAGACGAGCGCACCGAAGCATTTTACGGAGGATACCCTCTTACATTCGATGGAAACCGCCAGTGCGGACAATATGCCGGAGGGTGTGGAGCGTCAAGGCATCGGCACCCCGGCTACCAGAGCCGCCACCATTGAGAAGTTGGTACAGAAAGGCTTTCTGGAACGCAAGGGCGATAAAAAGACCAAGGTACTGCTGCCTACCGACAAGGGCAAGGCACTGATCACCGTGATGCCCGAACAGATTCAGTCTGCGGACATGACCGCCGACTGGGAAAACAAATTGCTGCGTATCGAGCGCGGCGAGATGGAACCGGAAGAATTTATGACCGAGATCAAAGATATGATTTCCTCGCTGGTGAACACCACCGAGGCCGTGAAGGGAGCAAATATGCTGATGAAGAATAAGGTTGCTGGTGTCTGCCCGAACTGTGGTAAGTCTGTTATGGATCGTGAAAAGGGCTGGTTTTGTGAGAATCGCGAGTGCCGCTTTGCGCTCTGGAAAGACAACGCCTACTTTAAGCGGCTGGGCAAGCATCTGGATGGTCGAATGGTGGACAAGCTGCTGCGGGATGGCCGGGTGCGCCTGAAGGACTGCAAGAGTGCCAAGGGCAAGACCTACAATGCCACTGTCCTGCTGTCCACCGAACCCGATGGTCGCAGCAAGTTCTCTCTGGAGTTTGAGAACGGAGGCTGCTGATGGAACAGGACAAAGAAGCCGTTTACCTTATCAACGACAACAAGTACCTGCACCTGCGCGAAAACGGCGCAGGTGTAGGCTTTGCCACCTACAAACGCATGAACGGTGAACTGCTGGAGAGCGGACAGGTATCCGAAATGAATCTGCCGCCTGATGGCAGAAACGCCCTTTCTGCGGCTCGGAACTGGTATATGTTTGTACTCTCCGATGAGCCGTGCAAAGCCATTCAGCGGGAAAGTGTGCAGATTCTCGAAAGCATCCCGAATACCGGCATTGACCGGCGGCGCATCTGGAAGCCTGAAACTTTTCAGCCTGACATTCGACTCATCAATAGCCACTACGATGATATTTACCGCATCTCCGATGGTGGTGTCATCCAGATTGACTTTTCGGATGGCAGCAGCTTTACCGCACAAGTGAAACGTCTGGATGATTACCACTTCGATCTTGGCGGGCTGGGTGACGTATATCCCGGCTGTACAAGTATCGCTTTGAAGATCAGTTGATGATCTACGCCCATCGGCCCGATGCTACGGCCTGCGCCGACTACGATATCTGGAACAATCGGATGAACCGCTATGTGCGCAGGGGCTCCAAAGGCATCGCTCTGCTGGATGAATCCAGCGGATACCCTCGTCTGCACTACGTTTTTGATGTGTCAGATGCCCCTTGTTACATATTGAAAATTACAATATATAGGAGTGATGATACAATGGTCGATAAGTTTTCGCAGGTCGCGGGCAACGTTCCGGTGACCAATAACGACCCGAATCGCCGATATACCGTTATTAACGGCTATCCTGTCGTCCTCAACTTTGCAAAAGAACCCAATCCGGGTGTCTTTGAGCGTGTCCGTGACATTCTGCTCGCCACCAGCTATACCAAAAAGACCAGCTGACATCGTGGACGAATACAAAAGAACGCGCTATACTGAGGATGGCAGTGGTATTCGGAGCAATCCATGAACCACGACCAACCGTTCTTTGATAACCGAATATCGTTCATCCTCGCTTTTATAGCGAAAGTGAGGAACCCCCTATGACTGAAAATAAAAACCGTGTCTGCTGCCTGTACCGTGTTTCCACCGACAAACAGGTGGATTTCAACTCGAATCATGAAGCAGACCTTCCTATGCAGCGCAAGGCGTGTCACAAATTTGCCGAAGCGAAGGGCTGGGTCATCGTCCATGAGGAACAGGAAGAGGGCGTGTCTGGCCACAAAGTCCGTGCAGAAGCCCGTGACAAGCTGCAAATCATCAAGGATTATGCCCGAAAAGGCAAGTTTGACATTCTGCTGGTGTTCATGTTCGATCGAATCGGACGCATCGCAGATGAAACGCCGTTTGTTGTAGAATGGTTTGTGCGAAATGGCATCCGGGTGTGGAGTACCCAAGAGGGTGAGCAACGATTCGACAACCACACTGACAAATTGTTGAACTATATCCGCTTCTGGCAGGCAGACGGTGAAAGCGAAAAAACTTCTGTCCGTACCCGTACCAGTCTGCGGCAGCTTGTGGAAGAAGGGCACTTCAAGGGCGGCAGCGCGCCGTATGGTTACGACCTTGTGAAAAGCGGGCGTATTAACAAACGCAAGCACGAACTGTATGAACTGCACATCAACGAGCGTGAAGCTGCCGTAGTTCGGATTATTTTCGACAAGTATGTGCATGAAGGCTATGGACCGCAGCATATCGCAACTTATCTGAATGGTAACGGCTACCGTGCAAGGTCTGGGAAATTCTGGCATCCGGCAAGTATCCGTGGAATGGTTCGGAACCTGACCTATACAGGCGTTCTCCGCTGTGGGGATGCCCATTCGGAATTGCTGCAAGAGTTGCAGATCATCCCAGCGCAGCAGTTTGAAGCCGCCCAGCGTATCCGTGAAAATCGTTCTAACCGTGCAGCACAAGAATCCGAATATCGCGTTCCGCTGAACATTCACGGACAATCTCTGCTTTCGGGCAATGCTTATTGTGGACATTGCGGTGCAAAGCTGACCTTGACTTCCAGCCGGAAGTGGCGCAAGCTCTCCGATGGAACACTGGACGATACGCTCCGTGTCCGTTATACCTGTTACGGAAAACTCCGTAAGCAGACTGGCTGCACCGGGCAGACGGGTTACACGGTACATATTTTGGATGAGATCATTGATAAGTCAGTCCGTCAGATCTTTTCCAAAATGAGAGGAATCCCGAAAGAGCAGATCATTACAAGGCGTTACGAGCGGGAAGTTGTCGAACGCAAGAATCATCTGCAAACTATTCAGGTAGAGCGGGATAAAGCCCAAAAAGACTTGATTTCCCTGAAAGCCGAGATTCTTGCCTGTATCAAAGGCGAGAGCGTCTTTCCCAAAGAAACCCTTGCCGAGATGATTACAGCGCAGGAGGAAAAACTTCGGGAATTGGATGTTCTTTATGAATCTTCCTACGCAGAAACGGAAAAAACTGCCGAACTGATGGACAGCGTATCAAAACTGTACGAAGAACTGATTTCTTTTTCTGATCTCTACGACAGTGCCAGTTTTGAAGCAAAGAAAATGATCGTCAATCAGCTTATCCGCAGGGTAGATGTTTATCGTGGGTATCAACTCAACATTACTTTCAATTTCGACCTTACGCCGTACATTGAAGGGGATGATGCAGCAGCCTGCTGAAAAGCCGGGCGGCAAACATTCTTTTTTAAAAACGGTGTAAAGTCAAAAATTGATGGTTGTATAGGAACCGCCTGCAAAAGCCTGAAAACGGTGCAGGCGAAACAATGCAGCCCCCAAAAACCAGCTTCAGAAAAAAAGAAAAGCACCATACTTTCTACGAAGTACAGTGCTTTTTTGGTGGAGAATACCGGGATCGAACCGGTGACCTCTTGCATGCCATGCAAGCGCTCTCCCAGCTGAGCTAATCCCCCATAAATTCCAGAAGCAAGCCTCTGGAATGGAAAATCTTTAGTGGGAACTTAATCGTCATCAACCATCGCTGTTGGGGTGTGTGTCTGGGTGCATCGTGCTCCCAGCTGAGCTAAACCCCCAGATGTTCGTTGTCGTCCGTGACGACGCTAGTAATTATAGCAGGTGAGAATGGGATTGTCAACTGTTTTTGCAAAGTTTTTTTGCAAGGTTTGTTCTGCTGTGCACTTTTTGCTGCAGGGTTTCCCTTTTGGGCCATTCTGTGCTATGATAGGGTGGTACCGGGCGGGGCCTCTCCTGCCCACAGAGAGGGGTGTTTCTTATGAGCGAAGCAGAGGTCAGCCAGTTTCTCCGCGTCCTCATCAAAATGGGAGAAGCGCTGCAAAACAGCGGGGCCGAAGTGTTTCGGGTGGAGGATACTCTCAACCGCATTGCGGCGGCATACGGGGCTGAGGAGGTCAATATCTTTGTCATCACATCCAGCATCGTGGTCACGCTGACCATGCCGGACCTGCCGCCCCAGACCCAGACCCGCCGCCTGCGTAAGAGCACCGGCAACGACCTGCTGGAGCTGGAACAGCTCAATGCCCTGAGCCGCCGCATCTGCGCCGAAAAGCCCCCGGTGGAGGAGTTCCAGCAGCAGCTCAGTACCATTCTGGCACAGCCCGGGGAGCCCCGGCTCCATCTGGCGGGAAGCGTGCTGGCGGCGGCCAGCTTTGCGGTCTTTTTTGGCGGGAGCCTGTGGGACGGCGTGCTGGCGGGCGGGGTTGCAGTATTCATCTGCTGGATGGAGCGGTGGCTTTCCCCGTTCTGCCTGAACGGTGTAGCGTTCCAGTTCCTTGCGTCGTTCCTCAGCGGCATGGCTGCCCTGCTGTGCTGCCGGGTCTGTCCGGTGCTCCATGCGGATATGGTGCTCATCGGCGTCATCATGCTGCTGGTGCCCGGCATTCCGTTTACCAACGCCATCCGGGATATCCTGCTGGGGGATATCATCTCCGGCTCGCTCCGGCTGGTGGAGGCCGTTCTGCTGGCCGCCATGCTGGCTCTGGGCATGATGGCAGCCATCTGGCTGATGGGAGGTGCCGCATGACGCAGACGATCATCCAGCTCCTCAGCGGGGCATTGGGCTCCATCGGGTTTGGGCTGCTGTTCCACCTCAACCGCCGTTACCTGCCTGCGGCAGGCGTGGGCGGGCTGCTGGCCTGGCTGGCCTATCTGCTGGCCGCGCCCGCGGTACACGGCACGTTCCTGGCCAACCTTGTGGGCGGTGTCTGCGCGGCCCTCTACGCCGAGTTTATGGCCCGGTGGTACAACGCCCCCTCTACCCCGTTTTTCATCACGGCGGCAGTCCCCCTCATCCCCGGAAGCACCCTGTATTACTGCATGAACGCAGTGGTCTCCAGCAATCTGCTGGCCGCTGAACACTATGGCGAGCAGACCTTTTTAGCCGCATTCGGCATTGCAGGCGGCATGGCCATTGCCTGGTGCCTGGCCGATCTCAGCCGAAAGTTGCATGCCCTGCTCACGGGCCACAACCCCGCAAAATAACACAGAAAGAAGAGCATTATTATGGATTTTTACGGAACCATTGGCCCGGCCTGTGCGGAGCTTTCCACATTACAGCAGATGGTCCGCGCCGGAATGACCGGCCTTCGGATGAACCTTTCTCACGGCTCACTGGCCGAGCACGCCGACTGGCTGGAGCTCATCCGGAAAGTAGGCATCCGCACCCTCCTGATCGACTTACAGGGCCCGGAGCTGCGCGTCGGGCGGCTGGCGGCCCCGCTGACGCTCTCCGAGGGGCAGCAAGTGTCTCTGGGTACGGGCACCATTCCCTGCCCGGCCTGCCTTTTGGACGCCATAACCCCGGGGCAGGAGCTGCTGCTGGACGACGGCAAGCTGCTTCTGCGGGTGAACACTGTGGACACTGCTCTCCACTGCACCGTACTGCGGGGCGGCCTGCTCCAGAGCCGGAAGAGCATTGCGGTGCCGGGCGTGGAGGTCCCCTCCCCCACCCTGACCGATGAAGACCTGCAGAACCTGCGCGTCGCTGCCGATTGCGGTGTTACAGGTGTCATGCTCCCCTTTGTGCGGAGCGCCGAAGACATCCGCACCCTGCGGGCCGCGCTGGAAGATGCCCACGCCGGGCAGATCCAGATCTTTGCCAAAATTGAGAACCTTGCCGGTGTCCGTACTTTGCCGGAGTTTCTGCCGCTGGTGGATCAGGTCGTTATCGCCCGGGGCGATCTGGGCAACGCCATGCCCCTGTGGGAGCTGCCCCGCTGCCAGAAGCGGCTGGCCTCCCTCTGCCGGGCGTCAGGCGTGCCTTTTATGGTCGTGACCCAGATGCTGGACAGTATGCAGACCCGGGCGGTCCCCACCCGCGCCGAGGTCAGCGACATCTACAATGCCGTACTGGACGGGGCCGCAAGCCTGATGCTGACGGGCGAGACCGCCGCCGGGCAGTACCCCGTGCAGGCCATGGAATACCTTGTCAAGACCGCACAGACCGCACTGTAAATTTTTATGATGCGATGAAAAGACCTCCGGCGAGATTGCCGGAGGTCTCGTTTATTCCAAGCAAAGATTCTTTGCGAAGTCCGGTCTATTCTTCATAAATCGTTCATAGAATGATCGTATCTTCATTGATTTTAACGAAATTTCTTTTTGATTTTCATACAATTTCGCAATTGACAGAATCCCATGCGGTCCGATACAATAAAGCCAGAACGGCACCTGATTGGGACGTGCCGATGATCATTCCTGCACCCAAAAATGACAACAAAAATTCTGAAAACGACAGGAGGCATTTACGATGAAACACCTGAAAAAACTGGCCGCTCTTCTCCTTGTGGGCGTTCTCGCCTTGTCCCTGCTGACGGCCTGCGGCGGTTCTGGTTCCACTTCCCAGGACGCACAGGCGGAAGCTGCCGTGATGACCGCCATCAACCAGAACCGTTCCGTCAATTCCGCCAAACTGCAAAACAGCAGCGAGCTCCGCGAAACGGCCAAGAAGGACCTGGATGCTGCTATCAGGTGGGGGAATCTCAGTTCTTCTTTTAAATTCGTACCCCATGCTGAAAACGGCAGTGTCGGATTTACTCTCATTGCCAAGTGTGATTACAAAAATACAGACCTCGCAAAACTTATCAAAACCGACACCAACATCAACAGCTACAATATGAACAAGTGGAGCGAGGTTGGTGTGGTAGTCCGGACGGTTGACGGCCAGACCTACATCGCCATCTCGTTTGTTCTCAAGACCTGATTTCATTCAGAAGATTCTTTTCTCCCCAAGATATCCCGCATTCCCCTGTGTAACAGAAACGGTCAGGCTCTCCGGTAAAATGGAGAGCCTGACCGTTTTGCTTTTTATTTTACGGTTCCGGTTTGTTCTGGAGTTTTTTGTTGAAATAGAGGAAGAAGCCGATGTTCAGCACCACACCCACCGCCGTGGAGATGGGGGCCGCCAGACCGATCTTCGTCAGGCTGGCGTTGGGCTGGATGCTCATGAAGTACGATACCGGCAGGCGGACCAGCAGGGTCTGCACCAGGCCCTGCACCATGACCCAGACGGTCTGGTTATTGCCGTTGAAATAACCCACCATGCTGAACAGGATGGCCGTCAGGATCGTTTCCAGCGCAAAGCCTTTCAGGTAGGCAAAGCCGTTGGCAATGACCGCTGCATCTGTGGTGAAAACGCTGGCCAGCAAGTCACCCTTAAACCAGACCAGTGCAAACACGGCACAGCCAAACACCAGACCAATGCCAATGCCCGTGAACATGGACTGCCTGGCCCGCTTTCCGTTGCCGGCACCCACATTCTGGGAAACGAACGACGCCATGGACTGCATCAGAGAGCTGGGGATGAGCATGGCAAAGTTGACGATCTTGCTGGCCACGCCATAGCCGGAGGAAGCTTCCAGACCCAGCCGGTTGACAAAGGCGCAGAGCGCCAGGAACGAGACCTGGGTCAAAAACTCCTGCAAGGCCAGCGGCAGGCCGATGCCCAGGAACTTGCGGCACTGCAGGTTGAACCGGAAGTCCGATTTCTGGATCTTGAACGGCAGATGCTTTTTGAGCAGCATGACCACCGCGCACACCACGCTGACCGCCTGGGCTGCCACCGTGGCGATAGCCGCACCGGCAGCATCCAGATGGAACCCGGCCACCAGAAGCAGATCGCCAAAGATATTGACGATGCAGGCCACCAGCACGAACAGCAGCGGCGATTTGCTGTCGCCCAGCCCGCGGAAGATGGCGGACATCACGTTGTAAGCCACAATGAAGAAGATGCCCGCGCCGCAGATACGGACATAGCTGGAGGTCA
>Ga0129310_1002861_pt1 | contig 12037 bp, 17 predicted proteins | sample Go1ome_2_FD_94433 | JGI IMG/M metagenome (GOLD analysis project Ga0129310, IMG submission 94433) | Western lowland gorrila individual fecal microbial communities from Wisconsin, USA - Go1022A metagenome | ecosystem: Host-associated > Mammals > Digestive system > Large intestine > Fecal | place...
AGCATTGAAATCTCCATTCGCTACGCTCATTCCGATTTCAATGCTGCCTTTCTCAACTGAGCGTGGCAGAGGTTCATTGGGGTGCTCTTGAAACTACCCTAAAATCTATTATACGAGGTGAAATGTATGATCTACAAAGGCATATTCTGGCTTATCGAGAATGAATTGTATGTAAAGAAAATAGCCTGTGACAAGACAGGCTGTGTCATGGGTGACAGCAGTGAGCTTAACTCAAAGTCGGGGGATAATTTCAACCATAAGTTGACATGGAAAACACTTCCGAAAAGTGTTACACACAGAAAAGAGTACAACTATTATCCCCGTGGCAGGGTTGAGATAAAAAACGGCAAAGCAGTGATATATCTCAACCCCACTCTGAATACTGATGAGATCGTGTGTAAGATCATCGCTCAATTCGGACTTAAGGAGTTTGATTATGTTAATGTCAAAAATGACGGCAGCAGGCATTATAGGGCGTATGCTCCATAATGCCTGCGATTTACTTTATCTCATCAAGCATTTCTTCTGTGGAGAAATATCTTATCTTGGCAGGATAACCGTCGCCTTCCGGAAAGCACTTTTTTATGTTGAGTTTTCCGTCCTCTAGGCTTTCGATACGATATCCTTTCGGAATTTTCCAATCTTCGTGACCTTTAAATATTATCTCGGTCACGTTCCCTGTTTTGCCGTAATTCATTCCGATATCCCAGCCTTTTTCAAGTTCTTTTATCGTTGTGGGAAGAACAAGCTTTTTAAGGTTTTTACAACCGCCAAAACAATACCCATCGATCTCTTCGACACCCTCGCTTATTTCAACATTTTTCAACTGAGTGCGGCCATCAAAAGTATGGTGTTCGATCGTTTTTATATTTAATGGTATCGTTATGCTTTCAAGGTTTGAGCAATTAGAGAACCATGAATTCATACAAGATATTTTTTTCGCTGTTTATGACTATTTTTTCAAGATTATCATTATGAGAAAATGCAAAGCGGTCGATACATTCCACATTTGGCGGGATAACAAGCTCTCTGATATTAGTATGTTAAAAGCTTTCCTCACCGATATTAACAAGAGATTTGGGAAATACTACACCGTCGATAGGTATATCATAGAAAGCATTATCGCATATCGTCACCACTCCCTTTGGTATTTTTGCTATAAAATCTTCATATGGATCTTTTCTTGTGAGTATATAGTTTGCATAAAGCTCTCTCGCATTATAACTGGTGAAAATATATCTTTTATTGCTATATAACTCATCACTGCTTATTACATTATACTCAGCAACGTGTTCTGCGGCAGGTTTTGTTGCATATTCGGAAAGGTCTATTGGCTCATGGGAGTAGCAAAAGTCAATCTTTATATCTGGATTTGAAAGTATAGTCAGATCAAGGTGTTCATCTTCATCAAAGGAGTCAAAACGTGCAAAGGCATCTCTGCCGATATATTTTACGCTTCGGGGTATTTCAATACTGTATATGCAATCTAAATCAGGCAGGCTTGTACAGTTATAGAAAGCTCGGTCGCCTATATATTCTATCAGATCATACTCGAATTCGATATTGTAGAGGTATGCACAATCCTCAAAGGCACTGTTGCCTATGTATCTGAGGTTTTCGGGGAAACGAACCTCCCTCAGACTACAGTTTTTAAAGGCATTATCCTCTATGACCTCAAGGGACTGAGGAAGATATATATAGTCAATATCCATATTTTCGAAAGCCCATTTTTCAATTTTGGTGAAGCCTTTCGGTATTGTCAAACTGTAACGGTTACTTCCCTGTGGTTCCTTTATATTGTGTGCGAATATTCTTTTTGCCATATCCTGTGTAAATACTTTTTCCATAGTTATTTTCCTTTCTGTTATCTGTTAAAGCCTATATGCTTTGGTTCGTCCTCGAATGTATCGTCATCAGAGAGGTCAAAGTCACGGGCTTTAATGGTCATAATATCGTCTATTGTCATTGTGCTGAAATTCTGCCTTGTGAGCCTCAGAGCCTGACCGAACATTGCTCCCTCCATAAGATTTCTCGCAAATCTGCCGTTGCCGAAATTAGGCTTTTTGCAGATCTTTTTGAGGTATGGTAAAAGCACTTCGTCAACATCATCGGCAAGCTTATGTTCCTCATTTTTCGCCATAAGGTGAACGATGCGGAGCAGTTCTTCTGCGGTGTAATCCTCAAAATTAACGTGGAATGCGATCCTTGATCTAAGACCAGGGTTGCGGTCAAGAAAGTCATTCATTTCTTTTGGGTAGCCTGCAAAAATTACTACCATATCGTCACGGTTGTTCTCCATTTCCTGCACGATAGTGTTTATGGCTTCGTCACCGAATGAGCCTGAATGGTCATCACAAAGGGAATATGCCTCATCAATGAAAAGCACCGAGCCTTTATGATGTTTTCGTTTATGTAAGGTATTTTATAACTGCCGAACAGATCGTCAAGTTCAAAGTCATTGAGCAGATCTTGCTCAAACTTAAAATCATCATGAAAGCCGTTGGGCATTATTCTCTTGAAAGTTTCCACTGTTATTTCCTCGAAGTTTATGTCTACGCACTCCAGCTTTATAAATGAGAAAAAGTTCTTTATATAAGTTTTTACGTCGGCTTCAACATCTGTCATCATTACGTCTGCGACCACCTGATATTTTACTGTGCTTGATATAAAAGCACAGCTTCTGTTCTGCATGGTACGTGCCATTTCATTGAATTCGTTTATAAGCTGATTCTTCTCATCAAAGAATGTATCGTAAGCTTCTTCGTTACCTCTTGTTCTTCTGATAACAGGCTCTTCAAGTATACATTTTGCTCTGTAACAACGCATAATATCCGCCTCTGTAGTTTTCATCACGTTCTGGTTTTCGTCTTTATCTGCATTATATCACCGGATATGTGCAAAATTTCGGACGTTTGATTTTTTTTGCATATCCGAAATTCTACACATTTGACGCTGTATAATAAGCACAACGAAACAGAAAGGACTTGATACAATGGAGAAAAACAAGATATACACCGCAGAAATGGCAGCGAGGGCTTTGGCTGATCAGATATTAAAAGGTCAAAGATATGCGGAAAGATTTCATATTGAAGTACCTGAGGGCATGGAGAGGATAGATGACTATGCTTTTGATAATCTTTTTGTTATGAATATCAAGCTGCCGTCAACGCTGAGAGAGATCGGAGATTATGCGTTCAGAAACACACCTTTTCAAAATCTTGTGTGTCCGCCGGAACTCAGATCTATCGGCAAGGGAGCGTTCTGGTGCTGCGAGTATATAAAGAACATCAGACTTAATGACAATCTTGAATTTATCGGAGAGAAAGCTTTTTATCATTGCTTTTCCTGTGGCGTTGTTATACCAAAGTCAGTAAAGACCATTGAAGTGGGTGCATTCTATGGAGCTGTTGACAGGGAAAATGACGGCACTTATAAAATAAAACTTGAAGCTGAACCTGATTTTGTTTTTAATAAGAATGTTTCAGATTATTTTTCTTACAAGGACGGAAAGCTTGAGTTCCACGAAAGACCAAATGATCTTATGTGGAAATCAGTTTATTGTTAGATCTATGGAGGTAACAGATATGGAAAAGACTTTTACTTATGATATGGCATCAAAGGCGTACGCAGATTACATTCTTAACAGCGAGGACAGATATGCGCCCCTTGTGGTAGAGATACCTGAGGGAATAGAGGATATTGAAGAGGGTGCTTTCGATATGATGCCTGTAACAAGCGTTAAATTCCCCTCTACTATGAGTGAGATAAGCAAGTGTGCCTTTGGAGAGTCAACACTTGAAAAAGTTGAGATACCGGGTACGATCAAAAAAATATGCGAGGGGGCATTTACGGAAATATTTGGAATAGAGGAGCTTATTCTCCACGATGGTATAGAGGAGATAGGTTCTCAGGCATTTTTTATGTGCCACAATCTTAAAATGCCAATAGTGATACCGAAGTCTGTAAAAAAGATCGGCAGCGATGCGTTTTGGGGTCTGCATGGCTCACCTGTGCTTAAATTTGAGGGCGACCCTGATGATGTGGAATTTGAGAGCGAAGAGAACAGAAAAGAATATCTAAGTGAGGGTGATGACTAATGGGAAAGATACTGCATTTGCATGGTATAGGCTCGGCAGGTGGCGGAACGACGGCATCGGTGCTGAAAAAGCTTTTTGCTGACCGAGAGGTGATATCTCCTGATATTCCTGCCCGCCCCTTTGAAGCATTTGACTTTATAAGTGATCTGGCAGCTGACAATGATTTCGATTTTGTTGTTGGTACGTCGTTGGGCGGATTTTATGCAATGCTTATAAAAGGTATACCAAAATTTCTTATCAATCCTGCTATGAACGCTCCCACTGATATTGAAAATGCTATCGGACTGGGTGAACACGATTTTCTCAGACCGAGGCAGGACGGTGCGGCATCATACATTATAGACAGAAGTTTTATAGATGAGCTTGTAATGCTGCTTGACGGGTATGATTCATCGTCCTACGATTTTTCAAAAGAGGCTTTTGGAATTTTCGGAATGAATGATAACTTACTCCATAATGCAGATCTTTTTAGAGAAAAATTCGGTGAGGGAAATATGCTGACGACTGATTTCGGACACAGAATGCCTGTAAAGATACTGAAAAAAGAAGTCTACCCATTTATGCTTGATAAGCTAGACAAAAACACTTGACCAAATAAAGCAAACGTGATATATTAAAATGGTAATATCATGGGACAGGAGGGCAAAAATGTCATATACAAAAACAGATATGCTTTCACACAATATCATTGAGATACTCAAGGAATATAGTGATGAAAAGCACCCCCTTACACAGCAGCAGATATGTGGTTATCTGGAGAAGGACTATCAGATAAAGCCTAACAGAAAAACTGTTGCAGAACATCTTAAAAGCATTACGGCTGATGAAAGAAATAATATTGACGCTGATGAATCACAGAAGAATGGAAAGCCATACTATACCAACTTTTATTATGTGGCTGACATGACAACGGAGGAATATGAGCTTTTGGCTGACAGCATAATATATTCTCCTATGCTGCCTGACAGATATGTCAAAGGTATGATAAAGTCTATAAATAGTTTATCGACCGGCGGATCAAAGGGCAAAGAGGCAAGTCTTAATGAAATTTTTCACTATAATAACCAAAGTATTTTTTTTATCATAGAAACGATCAAAGATGCTATAAAAGCTAAGAAAAAGATAGATGTGACTATCGGAGAATACAACAAAAACGGTAAACTTATCACAGAAAGAAATAATCCCGATGGAGTTGAGATACATCGTTTGATGCTTAGTCCTTACGGCATTGTTATGGCAGACGGCTTTTACTATCTGCTTGCAAATGATATCCGTGATTATGAGCTTCGTCATTATAGGATAGATAAGATAACATTGGTCAATATAGCTGTTGATGAAGGTGCGGTAAGAGATCTGAAACTGCTTAAAAATATCCCGCAGGATTTTAAGCCTGCGTCGTATAAAAATTATAACAGGTATATGCTTGACGGAGCAGTTGAGCGTGTGCATATCATGATAAAAAAGAAAGACATAAGTCTTGTGCTTGATACATTCGGAAATGAGTTCACCTGTAATAATGTCAAAGATAATGAGGATATCTATGACGTGACGTTAAGAGCTAATATCCATACGGCAGTTCGCTGGGCGATAGCCAACAGAAAGTCTGTAAAGCTGACTTCTCCGCAAAGAGTTGTGGATATAGTAAAAGATGAAATTTCAGCTTTGTCTGAAATGTATGAGATTTGAGAGAGGTGACTAAAATGAATGTAAATACAGTTAAATTAGGAGATATTATAAAGAAAATAAGGCACGGACTTATACCTGATAAATATATTACAGACAATGAGTTTGCACGACCTTGCGAGTATCTGAGGCTTTCTGATATAAATGACGGCATTATTGCAGAAAACTGCATTGAATTGATTTATGACAGCAAGCGTTTCAAGGAGTATGTGATAAAGGACGGCGATGTGATCCTGTCTGCATCGGATAAAAATTTTAAGGTAGTATGTGCAGAAAAGCTGGGCGATAGAAAGCTGCTTATTTCGTCAACACTGATCAGAATAGAATTTGACAGGGAAAAGGCAGATCCTTATTACATCACAGCCTTTCTTTCGTCAGCAGAAGGAAAAGACAGGCTTGATGAATGCCGCAGCGGAAAAGTCATAAGGCTTTTACACACAAAAGATCTTAAAGAATGTGAGATACAATTGCCGCCTATGGAGGAGCAGAAAGAGATCGGTGAAAAATACCGACATCATCTTGAGAAGATAAGACAGCTAAAGGCTGATATAGACGGACTTTATAAAGATATTGAACTTATGAGATAAGAAAAACGAAAGGCACATAACGTATACAGTGTATATGTTATGTGCCTTTTTGTGATGTCCACTTTTCTGCCCATTAGATATTATATAATGTGATGAGAATAACGTCAGCACTGCATAAGGCACGCAATCTGATTACGTATCTTACGCACAATTCTTGTGCGGTGCTGCCTAAACGAAAGGTTTAATCACATTGGAAAATAAAGAATGGGAATACATATTTACAAAGTGTGGAACTATCAAGCTTATGAAGTATATGGGAACGGAAATAGATGTTTCATTGCCTGAATTTATAAACGGTGCAAAAGAACAGATGTGGGTTCGAATGTATTTGGCAGCAGAAAATTGAACAGCTTGTATATTCCTGAAAACATTCAGAGAATAGAGGAGTACTTCTTTAAATACACCAATATTTCCAAAGCAATAACCGTTTCAGCTAATAACAGCAGATATAGTTCTATTTATGGTGTTCTATACAATAAAAGGTGTATTGTACTGATGTACTGTCCAAGGGATAAAGAATGTGTCGATATTATGCCAGGTACGTTGAAAATAGGCAATTATGCTTTTTATAAATGTCACAAACTTCAAAACGCAGTAATTCCCGAAAAAGTATGTGAAATAGGCGAATATGCCTTTTATGAAAATAACTCTCTAAAATCTATCACACTTCCTAAAAATATAACGTCTATACATGAAGGCTGCTTTTGCAGTTGTGCAAAGATCGAAAGCATTATTCTTCCGCCAAACGTAACCGAGATAAATGATCATGCTTTTGAAAACTGTGAAGATCTTAACAATGTTCAATTACCTGAGGATCTCAAAAGTATCGGAAGTTACGCATTTCATTCATGTAAAAACCTTACGAAAATTATTTTGCCGTTGGGACTAAGTGAAATAAAAAGCTTTGCTTTTTATGATTGTCATAAATTGAAAGAGTTAAATGTTCCTCCCGATTGTACAAAGATAAACTCGAATGCATTTTTCTTGTGTGCAAACCTGACATTATACTATCCCGAAAAGAGTGACTATTATATTTTGCCAACTGCAAGAGTGACCTGTACAAAAGAAAAATGCAAACGTCTTTACCCCCAAAAGAAAATTTAGCAAAAAAGAAGAAAATGAAAAATGGATAAATGTCGAACCTAATCCTAGAATTCAGATAGCCTATACCGTTGAGGGTTCGTATGTTTATGTCACGAATGTTTATAATCCTGACAACGTGCCAAAAACAATTATCCCAAAAGAGATGTTTGGCAAAAACATATTTATCAGCACAGAAGTTATGCAAGCTTAGATAAACGGATAAATAGTTTTAGTTCTGAGTCAATTTTTAATTAATGGCTTTTATATTTACTGTGATTTAAGTGTTACTTATCTGTATTAATGGTAACACATGACGAAGAGCTGAAAAAGGTCGGAAACCGCATAATTGATTTGTAATTCGGTTCGCTGAACACAGTATATGGCAATGAATGTTTGTCTGATAAATATTTCTGATGAAAAACTTATAATATTCAAAAGTTACCCCTTGACAACTTTTTGCGTATATGTTATAATTGCGCTTGTTATTTAATGTGTGAGGGAGTAGTTGACGCACTTCTGTGCGGGTCAAGTCAACATACTGACCGTTTGCGGTCTGGCTTGACAGGGGAGGATCATACTTTGATTTTTTGATTAACAAGACTCACATACGGACACAGCGGACAGGCGCTTTTGCCTTCTGCCTTTTTGTGCTGTATGTGATTTTTCAGATCGGATGCAGCTGCGTCCGATTTTTTTGTTGAAAAATATTTGTCAGGGAGAATGGTTTTATGGGATTTATCGAGTTGCTTTCTATCGGTGTGGGTCTGTCTATGGACGCTTTTGCGGTTTCAGTCTGTAAGGGACTGAAAATGCGTAAGATCAATTATAAGCATACTGCACTTATCGGTTTGTTTTTCGGAGGATTTCAGGCTCTTATGCCTTTCATAGGCTGGCTGCTGGGAAAACAGTTTGAGCAGTATATAACTAAGATAGATCATTGGATAGCTTTCATTCTTCTTGCCTTTATCGGCGGAAAAATGGCTGTTGAGGCAATAAGGGAAAAGGACGATGACGAAACCGCAGGGGACGGCGAGGACATTATCGACATAAAGGAGCTTTTCATGCTTGCCATTGCGACAAGTATAGACGCTCTTGCAGTAGGCATAACCTTTGCATTCCTTCAGGTAAATATTGTCCCTGCCATAACGATAATCGGTACGACAACATTCGTTATATCTGTCGCAGGCGTAGGCATAGGAAATGTCTTTGGTACAAGATTTAAAAGCAAGGCGGAGCTTGCCGGCGGAATTATCCTTATAATCATCGGCGTAAAAATACTTATCGAAGGTCTTATGTAAGGATACATTTTGATACTATATAACAACAAAACGGGAGAACCGAAATCCATTCGGTCCTCCCGTGATTTTTTATTTAAAGTTCAGCAAGCTCAGGGTGCAGTTTCAGTATTTCAAGTATATGCCCGATATTGCCCTCGCCTGCATAGTATTTCATATCAAAGAAATTATCATCAAGGCTTTTCCATACAAGCTCGTTTTCATCACCGCTCACCTGTATATCATCTTTAAGCTGTCCTGCGTAAACCTCAACAAAACAGCCGTCAAGTGGATAGTCAAAAGTGATGAGCCTTTGGATATCTATATCCTCTGCGGTTATAGAGGTTTCCTCATAGAGTTCTCTGTAAGCTGCGGCAAGATGATCTTCGCCGCTTTCTATTTTCCCGCCAACGAGATTGAATAAGCCCTTGTAAGGATCTTTCCTGCGCTTGCACATAAGCCACTTTCCGCCGTCACGATGAACAACGGCGATACAGTTATATCCATGCATCAGTGAAAATCCTTTTCTACTGCGATCTCCATTTCCTCGATTATGCCGAGTACCTCTTCATCTGTGTACTTGTCGCCGTCCCATATCTCATGTGCAGATACAGCCTGCCATACCAGCATAGCCATACCGCCAACAGCGTTCTTGCCCAAAGCCTTTGCTTTTTTCATAAGCTTTGTTTCACGAGGATTGTATATAACATCGAAAACAGCCTTGCTTGCTGCAATGACTTCATCAGGCACAGGGCAAGCGTCTGTCTTAGGATACATTCCCACAGGGCAGGCATTCATAAGCAGCTCATATTCAGTATCGCATGGTATCTCTGTGTTGAGAACGATAGTTATCCTTGCGTCTGACTTCATTGCCTTTATTTCCTTTTCGACCTGCTTTGCAAGCGGCATATCGCTTTCAAGTACCGCAATATACAGATCAGCACCTGCCAGCGCAGCCTCAATAGCCATCATTCTGCCTACTCCGCCGCAACCGATAAGCAGTACCTTTCCGCTGAAATCAACGTTCATGGCACGGACAGTTCTGAGAAATCCGTCGCAGTCTGTGTTATAGCCTGTGTGAACGCCGTCCTTGTTGTCAACACAGTTTACCGAATGATATCTCTTTGCTGATTCTGCAAGCTTATCGCAGTGATCTATAATAGATATCTTATGCGGTATGGTGATATTGAAACCGTTGAGCGATTTAAGATATTCAGCATTTGCGCCGAGATCTTCAGGCTTTATCTCCAGCACCTCATACTCAAACTCTCTGTTTTTCAGTTCAAAGAGTCTTTTGTGGATAGGAGGTGACATGGTGTGTTTAAGTGTTTCGCCAAGAATGGCAAATCTTCTCTGTGTATTTGATGATGACATTTCTTATTACCTCTTTTAGTGGATTAACTGCGGATCACAGCTTTATAACTATTTCCCTGTCAGTAGGGATATAGCGGCGCATTTTTACTCCAGCCATTTCAAACATTCTTTTTGACGCTTTTACGCCGTCTGTGTCGGCATATTTGTCCTGCCAGTACACAACTTCCTTTATGCCGCATTGAATGATAGCCTTTGCACATTCATTGCAGGGGAAAAGGCTGACGTATATCTTTGCGTTCTGGAGGCTTCCGGCAGCGTGGTTGAGTATTGCGTTAAGTTCAGCATGGCAGACGAAAGGATATTTGGTGTCGAGAAAAGCCCCGTCCCTGTCCCAAGGCATATCATCATCTGAGCAGCCTGTGGGCATACCGTTATAACCGACCGAAAGTATCTTGTTGTCTTTGGAAACTATGCAGGCGCCGACCTGCGTGTTGGAATCCTTGCTGCGCTGAGCGGAAAGCAGGGATATCCCCATAAAATATTCGTCCCACGAGATGTAATCCTGTCTTTTCACAGTATTATCCTCCTTTTAAGCTGTCTGCCTAAAAATCAATATATATTGATGTACGATTATCAGTAAATTCTGATCTTGCTTGCGATCTCTGCTGAATGTGAGAGTATTGCAAGGTTAGCGTCGATGTCAGCTTCTTTCATATTAGGAGTGATGAAAGCAAGCTCGCTGTCAGGTCTGTTTGCTCTTTCAATGTACATGAGCTTTCCGAACATCTCGCTGATAGATGATTTAAGAGCCTCAGCGTCGTCAGCCTTTATGCGGACATACATTGAAGTTTCAGTTTCCTTGTAATTTACTACGAATTTGTCGTCAGCAGTTGAATCTTCCCAGCTGAGTGCAAGAACTGTGTGGTGGTGCTTGAGGCAGTCGATTATATCGCCCACAACAGCAGAAGCGGTAGGCAGCTTGCCTGCGCCCTGACCGTAGAAGAGAACGTCGCCTACGCCGTCGCCTGTTACGCTGATAGCGTTGTAAACATCGTCAACGCTTGCCAGAAGATTTGACTTTGGAACAAGTCTTGGGCAAACGATAGCGTTAAGTCTGCCGTCTTCAAGCTTCTTTACCGAACCGATAAGCTTTATAACATAGCCTGCGTTAGCCGCATACTCAACATCGTCAAGAGTGATCTTTGTGATGCCTGAGCAGTGTACCATTTCAGGGTAGATGTGCTTGCCGTAAGCGAGTGAGCCGAGAATACAGATCTTTCTGCAAGCGTCCTCACCCTCAACGTCAGCGGTAGGATCCTGCTCAGCGTAGCCGAGCTTCTGAGCCATTTTCAGAGCGTCGTCAAATGACATCTGATCCTTTATCATCTTTGTAAGGATAAAGTTTGTAGTACCGTTAAGGATACCTGAGATCTGGAGGATCTCGTTTCCTGCAAGACACTTGTTCAGAGGTCTGATGATCGGGATACCGCCGCCTACGCTTGCCTCGAAGAGATAGTTGCAGTTATGCTCTCTTGCGATCTTAAGCAGCTCTGCGCCCTTAGCGGCAACCAGTGCCTTGTTTGAAGTTACAACGCTCTTGCCCTTTTCGAGCAGTCTTTTTGTATAGTCATAAGCGAAAGTTGTTCCGCCGACAACTTCAGCGACAACTTCGACATCATCATCGTTGAGGATATCGTCAAAGCTCTTTGTCATTCTGTCTGCAAAAGGTGAATCAGGGAAATCTCTGAGATCGAGAATGTACTTGATGTCACAATCTCTGCCGATCTTCTTTGAGATAGACTCTCTGTTCTTCATAAAAAGCTCAACAGTACCTGAGCCGACTACTCCATAACCGATTACTGCTACATTACCCATAAAATTATGTCCTCATTCCTTATAAATTATATTTTGCTGTTTTTGCTGTTTTGCTATTCGCCTGAGATGATCTTAACGTCCACCACTCCGTCAACCTTGGAAAGTTCCTCCGTCAGAGCGGACG
>Ga0129310_1002862_pt1 | contig 12037 bp, 14 predicted proteins | sample Go1ome_2_FD_94433 | JGI IMG/M metagenome (GOLD analysis project Ga0129310, IMG submission 94433) | Western lowland gorrila individual fecal microbial communities from Wisconsin, USA - Go1022A metagenome | ecosystem: Host-associated > Mammals > Digestive system > Large intestine > Fecal | place...
AAAGTAGATGCCACATCAGCATAGCATCCCCAATTTTTCACAGGCATTTCCAGATACATTGGATGTGTCCCAACATTATCTAAAAATTCAATTTTTCAATTTATGATTGAAGGAATGTGAATTTTTTCTTCCCCATCTTCGGAACGATTCTCAGATGCGTATCTCCCAAAATGGGGTCTGCATAGGTCGATTTGATGATGGTATCACTTAAAAATAAAATTTTCGGGTAAATTTCAGAAGTTCTTTTCTACCATTTTTTCACTGCGGAGGTTTATTGAAATTCTATGCCAAAGCATCCCCAAAAGCCTTGTCTTTTCTAAAATTCAGCGTTACATTCTTCTCCCACGGAGAAATCATTCCGGGAGAGGAGGTGACATTATTCATGGAAAATAACATAAAAATAGCATCTGACAGTCTTTCAGATGCTATGACGGTGCTTCAATTATTAGAAGTAAATGTGGAACAAGATGAATACGATCCGTATATTCTTCGCAGTCTGCGTATAATAGACAATCTATTGCATACTGTAAAAACAGCATTGCCGCAAATTGCCATTTAACTCTTACGGAAACATTCAATTGTAAGTTTCAAAGCCTGTACCTGATCCGGGGATAGACCGTCAAGACTTATGATGTCCTTGCTTGTGGCTATATCTAAAAGATAGTCTACTGACACTTTATATTGGGTAGCCAGCTTTACCAGATTTGTCACCGATGGCAGGCGTTCTCCTGTTTCATAAAGACCGATGATACTGCTGGAAACACCGACCAGATCGGCAACCTGTTGCCTTGAAAGTCCTGCATTATTACGAGCGCTTTTCAGTTTAGCACCTAAGTTTTCCAACATATCATCACCTCCGCACACTGCATACTTATAGTTTATCCGTCTGCTCTCTACAATAGGTTGCCAAGCACAACTATATGTTGTATAATGCTACTAAAAGTGAAAAATATGTACTTAGAGTAACGGTACAGCACAGGAGGGTTTCTATGAACGACAAAGAGAGAAGAATATTTGTTTTACAACTTACAATGGCTTGCCTTAAATATGCAGAAGAAAACAATAAGAGTTTTGAAGAGGTCTTACACGAAGATGTATTTCCTAACAAAGCAAGTGTAAGTTTTTCTGAAATGGTATGTAACACATTGAAAGAATTAGCAGACAAAAAATATATTTCAGGTACGGTAACACTGGTACATGATTTTGAAATGGATCCCGTTACTTTTGAAGAAAAGCCGCTAGAAAATTTGTTTATATCAGAGTGTACTTTTGAAAATATTAAAATTACCATGTTGGGTAAAACTACTCTAAAGATGGATGATATCAAGGAGCAAGGAAAAGAGTACTGGCAAAATTGTCAGCCATACATAGCGGAAATTAGTAGTGATGTCATTGGAAATGTTTTGTCTGCCATGATTATATCAGGATTAAAGGCACTGGGTATTCCGGTAACTGCCTGAATTTCTACTTGTATTTAATAATAAGTGATTTTTATTTTTATATTTTTTATGAGGATGCCGAGAGGCATCCTCATCGACTATTCTACATTATTTTACAGGAGGTACTGCTTATATGTCGGGAAAGTTTATGAGAGTAAAAAGATTTATTATTCCTACGCTCACGGCAGTGATTATCGCAAGCCAGCTTATGGGTTGCGCAGCTATGACCCAGTCTGAATTATTACAGGCAATCAATAACGGAGACCAGATAGAGATAGAGGTCATAGAACCTGACTTTGTAGAGGACGAGCAAGGTCAGGAAACCGCTCTGTCATGGACAGAGTTAGCGTCCCTTACTACCAATGCAGATCTTCGTAGCGGTTGGGATGATACCTTAGGTATTATTCGCACGGACGAAGGCAAAAACGGTGTATTTTATGTCAACGAAGCAGGAGACAATGAGAACAACAATACCTTAAAAGTGGTAATGCATAACAGAGCATTTGTCCAGTCCTTAGAGAACGAGGACAGCATGAAAGCGCTTGCCGAGGCTTCTCTGAAAAACTATGCAGACATTGAAGATAATGAAACAATGAAAGCTGTTTACATGGGAATCAATGGATATTTCAATCTGCTTCCCGATAACGCACCTAACTATGCGAATCCCGATTCTACACTGATGAGGAATGAGTTCATGGCAATGGTTTACAGAGCAGACACCCCTGTTCAGGAGATTACCGCAGATGAAAATTTCGCAACGGCGGTAGGTCAGTCTGATTATAACATTTATGCGCAGGGAGTAAACGACAACGCATATTTAAGTACCGAGGATAAGAACCTAGATAACCTTACTTACAATGGAGCCATCAGCAGAGCAGAAGCCATCTACTTAATTGTGAATCGGTATTTCAGTGATGATTTTAATTCAGTTGATCTGAATAGTTCCAAAGGCAGTTTAACAGATGCAACGGATGGTGGAGATATAGCAACGAAGCAGAAGTTCATTGAAAATGACAAGATGAAAGATCGTTGGAGAGCATACGAGTTACAATATGCAATACAGAATCCCGATGATGGACTTCCTACCGATCTATATAAAGCATTAGTAGTAGCAAATCAGAAAGGTTTAATCTCCGCAACTACGAGATGGGACGAAGCAATCACCCGTTCCGAAGCAGTAGAACTTCTTGTCACTGCATTACAGCAGGATGCATCCATGGAAACATTCAATTACAAGTTAGGTAATTATGATTCCGGCATGGACACCACCAATGTAGAGACTGGAACAGTGGAAGAAACGACAGATGACACCTCAAGTATTGATAGTACTGGTGTAGATTCCAAGATAGATGCCGGTGATTATATTGACCCCACACCTGCGCAGACAGAAAATGTTACTCCTGCCGAGGGAGTTGCAACGGCGGAAGAAGTACTGGCTACGATTCCTGAGAGTGTTTATAAACCCGGTGACACATCACTTACACTGGATGAACAGAAGGAAAAAGCGAAGGATGCCCTGCATGATGGTACAATCACCGAGCGTCAATATGCAGTTATTTCGAAGGACATCAGGGAGAGAAAAGAAGCAGCGTCAAGTAGCACCACTGCCACAGGCAGTACAGGTTCTTCCACCAGTGAAGACACCTACATCCCCGCCCACGGCAACCCCGGTACACCAATGAGCAATGAGTATACAGGTTATGCAGGTTCCCTAGACGATGCACCTGATTCCAGCCATGTAACTATAAACTAAGTTCATTTTACATTGAAAGCGATGCTAATACGGCATCGCTTTCAATGTATTCTGACAGGGAGGATATGAAGAGGTCACTTCCCCTTCAATCACCAATACAGTTATGTTTATTCTCATTCATACCGATATTCAACATAACATATGATATTTCGACCCAAGCATCCACAAAATATCAATCAAAATTTTCTGAAAATTTTAGAAGCGTCGATTTGTAATTTTCTTGATTCAGCGGTATAATATAATAAAATAGGAGGGTGTGAAGATGAATGAATTTACAATTGAAGATTTTTTTGCACATGATTGTAGTAGAAATATAATGTATAGAAATGGAAATAGGACAGAAAATTTGATTCCATTATATCATGGCTCTCCAAATAAAGTATGTACTCCACAATATGGTTTTGGAGAAGATAAGCATGATTATGGTAGAGGGTTTTATACAACACTTGATTACGAATTAGCATGTGAATGGGCTGTTTGTACAAGTGCTGGAAAAAATGGATATGTTCATAAATATTCACTAGATACAGTCGGACTTACTATATTGAATTTTAATGCAAAGTATGATGTTTTGGGATGGCTAGCAACCTTGGCAAAGCATAGGAGTCCCTCGACTTCAAAAAAATACAAAGAAAATGAAAAAAAACTTATTAAAAAATACTATGATCCGGAAATAGAAAAATATGACATTATAGTAGGATATAGAGCTGATGACTCATTTTTTAGTTTCGCAAAGCAAGCTATCAGAGGCGAGGTAGATATATCTTTATTAAAAGATATAATGACACAAGGGAAATTAGGATACCAAGTTTTTTTACAGTCAGAGAAAGCATTCCAGCATATTCAAGAGGTTGATAAGTGCAAAGAAGGATACTATAGAGAAGTTGACTATAATAAGTTCAGTCAGGCATATAATAGTAGGGATAAAAAAGCACGTGATTATGTTGCTAACCTTATTGATTCTGATGAAAATACACTTGAAGATACAATTGAAAAATATATATATATTGATTCGGAGGAGTGAATAAAATGTGTGCATACAATGAAAATTATGTAGAAGACATTGCTAATCTACAGGAAATATTATTTCAAGAGATAACGAGGTATAAGTATGAAATAGACTACACTAATTTTGTTAAGGGATATATGAGATGCAGGTATAGAGATCTGTTGGATAAGGGGAATGCCAGGATTGCTAATATGACATGGGATGAGTTACTTTGCTATTTAGAGAGGGATTGTAGTAGCATAATAATAAGTGGAAAGACAGATGTTGATAGATTACAGTCAGGATGGATAGGGAGGATGTACTCATTATTACAATATAGAAAGAATATGTCATCTAAGGAATTATATGACAAGTTACCCTTGGATAGAATGAGAGCATTATTTGTACCATTGCATACAGTTTCAGAGGATGTTGCATTAGAAAAAATGGATAAAATAATATAGTGGCAATTAATTTAGGTAATTTACGTAGCATATACATTTAGGAGAGTACACTTTTCAAAAATATAGAGTTTAAAACATACTAATGGACATTCCCATTCCTGGGGATGTCCATTTTTTCTGCCTATTCATTATAAATGATTAGTTATTTTATTTTTTAATTATTATTTTTTGAAATGGAGGTTCAGCATGACTATAACAAAGAAAGCGTATCAATCTTTCAAATTAGCAATGCTAAGTTTATTGCTGATGTTTATTTTTTCAGCATATCCGCTCACGGTTCATGCGGATTCCGCGGCAGGAGCAATCATTGATTCTCTAGGCAGAGGCTCTACCGCAGGAACATCAACAATTCAGAAAGGTATTTCCTACACCCGAACTGGCTACCTGTGCTATCTCTTGACCAAAGATGGCAACGCCATTCCCGGCATGGCCGCTAAAGCATTTGCAACCCCCGGTTGTGTACTGCATGACGGTACATTAAGTATAGCAAAGTCCCGAAAAGGAAATTATACGGCGGATTCGTTTGTTGGAGAGGCACCATGGGGATGTCCCCCTTTTGGCAATAGTGACTCCTATGGAAATGTAACTACGAACGAACCAACAATCAAAGCATGGCTCGCCACTAAGGATGCAACAGGAAATTCTAATGCAGTAAACTTTGTGCATCAAACATGGAATAACAGTTCTTACGATGAAAAGTTCATGGATGACGAATACGTCCTTGTCATCGAGACAATGGTCAATTTTCAGTACAGTGTCCCCGATGGTTCTGCCGGTTCTTCTTCCACCGATGCTGGTTCAACCAGTGGCGGCATGACCCAAGAAGAGGCTATTGCGTATATTAACAGTTTACCTGACGATGATTTGGTTCAGGCAGCCAGAAATTCGGGAAATTCCACAGTACAGGATTATTATTTAAAACCATATGATTATTTTACAACTGCTATGCAGAAGTATGAGAATGGAGAAATAACACAGATATATACAATGGATGGTATTGGTAAAATCACTTATGAACAGGCGGATGACAGAGTGGTGGCGGTTATTGATAAAATGCGTATAGCAGTTCGTTCAGAAATGCGTGATAGATACAGAAGAGGACTTACATTTTCTCTCGGTTCCACCTCCTCAGGTGGTCGTCAATACTTTGGTACTCCCATCCTTGGTACCTTACCGAATGTATTGGATTACAGAACCACCTATATTCCTGAATGTACTTCTAACTGGTTCGCATCCTACACGAACAAGGCAGCAGCCTTTGCAGAGTATATTGCGGCAGGGAAGGCAGGAGAGAGAGCAGGGTTTCGTCCATGGACAGGCTCTACGACGGAGAAGTTGACGGATGGACAGGTGAAGGAGTATGGAGTAGGGTTGATGGTAATTTCTGCGCATGACAATGTTACCACAGATTACACTCATACATGGGACGCAGAGAACTGTGGTTCCAATCCGGGCAAGGCACCCGAGTATATTCCTACGCAGGAGGTTATAGATTCGTCACTTACGGATCCTTCTCTTCAGTGTACCTACACTATCATCAAAGCCTATCGCACCTTGAACACTTCCTCCTACATCAATGATGGAGTCTATACCAGGGAGGATACGATAGGTAAGATCCTGATAGAGGATGAACCTACCTACACAGTAGTGGATTGGTTTACCACCTCCACCCCCACAGCCACGGTTGGTTTAGCGGATGCCACCCGATGGAATGAATCAAAGTCCCATGCCTCCATTATGGAACAAGGTAACTCTTCCCTGGCTTCACCGATTACGTTGCCTTCTGCCCAGAAATATTTGTATGTGTTGCTTGAGTGTACCCACACCTCATCGCCTCCCACCGATGCCAACTACACCCTTCTGGAATAGTCTCTGAACCTTAGAATTTTAATCGTCCAAAACGTATTATTCAGAAATTAAAAATGTGTGGTGCCGAAAGGCATTTTTTTTATGCCTGAAATTTGTACCCCATTGTGCAATTTGTATAGCGTACCCGTACCTGTCAGCACCTATATGCGTGTTCCTCATGTCCTTAGGCGTGGTCAAAATAGGTTTATTCTACATACGAAATATCATAAAAAGTTTGTTACTTTTTCAAGATGACAATCGAAAAAATTTATGTATACTTCAAAGTAAGAAGGCAATCAGGAGGACACAAAAATGGGATCAGAGTTAATTGAACTGGCAATGAAGATCAAGATCAGCCGCAGGCGGACACGGCTGACCACCTACGAAAATATGGAATTATATACCACGCAGCCTATCAAGCAGGACAAGAAAAAAGAGATCAAGAGAAATATTCCGAGCAACTATGCAGATTTCAATTACTACAACAGAATGAAACAGCGCAGACGGGTTATTGAGGAAATGGTTTATAACAGTTTTGAAGCAGGCAAGATGGTCATGCTGACTCTGACCTTTGACAGTCGCTTGCAACCGGAGAAAAAGTTTACAGACATTAAGACTACCCATAAAGAATTTAAGAAGTTTATTCAGAGGGTCAATGACCATTATGACCATTTCCTCTATGTGGCAACGTTTAGCCGACAGAAAAACGGTAACTGGCATTACCACATGATTTGCAATTTCCCCATAACGATAGCACCCGGTGAGGTGAGTAAGCTATGGAAAAATGGCAGTTTCTACATAACGCAGATTGAAACGAACAGTGAAATGGCAACAGTGATCAAGTATGTAATTAGGAACATGAACGAATCTACAGCAGAACTGCGTGGCAATCATGGCTATCTCTGTTCCAAGGCAATCGAACGGGACAAGGTTATCACTTCGTGGAGAGAAGAGCAGGAGGCAGAATATCAGAAAGCCTTTGAGCGACTGCGGACAGAGAAGACCAAGACATTATATAAAACCAAGAACCACTTGGGAGTACGAGGGGAGGGGGTGAATGAATCCACAGGGGAAATCTATTCTATCACCCTGCAGGATCAGGAACTTACGAATGCGTTGAAGAACGCCGGGTATGAGAATCTGGACACGGTTTATACGCATCTGTCCTCGGCGGCAGACTTCTCCGATTATTTTGCCCCGCTGCAGGTAGCTACCCCGAAACCGAAGAAATTCAAGAGAGATACCACCTCAAAAAGCAAAAAGTAGATTTCATAACATCTGCGCTTTCAACAACATCGTTTCCAACACTGCTTTCTCCTGCAAAGGAAAAGTCCCTTACACGGTACAGCACTTTATTATGAATAGAAAATAAAAAAGGAGTAAGTAAGAATGGACAAGAAAATATTTTATACCAGACGAAGCAACAAAGGACTGGGAGCAATATTGTCCGGCAGGCATCCACGGACAGTGATCGTCTATGCGCAGAGTCCCTACGCAACGAGGAGACAGAACCGCTGGCTGGAGAGAAAGCTGTTGGCAGTTTATAAACGATACTACTACAGAGTCTTGATAGAGAGCAGAGGGGAGTTCTGGTACGAACCTTATGATCCCTTGAAAGTACACTACCCAGAAGAGGAGGACTGAGAAAATGGCACAGAACACCACAAACAATAGCAGTTACGATGACGATGTATACATTCCGAGACAACAGCGTCTGCGTCCCATGATTCTAACGAGGAAAGTACAGCAGTTTTATCTGGTTTACCTGTGTTTCCCAGATGGCAGTGAAATGCAGATCGCCGCATATATGATGCCAAACGATGGCAACTGGAGGGCGAATGATGCCTTTTATGACAGTCTGGTACAGATTTACAAAAAGCGGATCAGGGGTCTTTCATAACAATGCTTTCCCGGCAAGCCATGGTGCAGTAGTTCCATTTCTGTACCATGGCTTTTTTCTTTCAACACTTCTCAAACATAAATATTTTTATATTAAAATCCAATTTTCAAAATTTAATATAAATAACTGTCAAATAAGAAAAACAGCAATTCCGATAAAAAATATTTTTGTGAAAAATACAGGAAAATTCCTGAAAAAAGTTAGGTGTGCGGAGAAAAAGAAAAGTTAGTGTCTGAAAAATCCGTTTATCACCTTTTCCCGACTGGTTAGCAATTTCCCCACCCATCAACACCTACATCCATCTACCATGTGATTTTCCAACCTCAGACAAAGCAAAAAACAGTAATAAAGCATTTCAGAAAAATATTTTCAAGTTTTCCACGCAGCATTTCCATGAATCCACCAGCACCATCCGAACAAGTGCTGAAAGCACTGTGAACCACAGGAGCCAATCTGTCATGTGACCAGACATTCCCATTTTTGGAAGTAGTAGACCATTTTCAGACTGGTTGTTAGTTTTCTAAAGCACAATAGTCACTTATTTTCCTCCGCACTGACCTTTTTTCAATTTTCACCCCGATACGTTTACCGATTTCCCCACAGCGTTCCCCTTGATCGCATAGCGTCCCCACCCCAGAGCAGTTTATTTTCTCCATGCCTTACATCGTCCCCACCCAAGCCATACCCGTAGCGGTAACAGCCTACCTTTTGAAAAAGGAACGCATTTGTATTGCGGCTATCTTTAAGAAACACGGAGGTAGCTTTAATGCTTTACAACAGTAACGTGCAAAAGCAAACAACAGGCAACAAGCATACATCTACAGCGATGGAACAGACAGGGCAGACGGAATATGGGACGAGTCTCATCCATAGTAATGGAGTAATAGCAGGTGCGGAGAAGAACCCTTGCATGAAGGTAAAATCACCAATCTCAGAAACGGTTTATCGGGTCGAACTTATTTTTTCAGAGACCTCTACGAAAGCAGGGGAGGAAATCAGAGGTATTTTGAAAGAAAAATATATTCGTGGAGAAATCGGGTCTGTACAAAGGGAACCGGGGGCGTTACAATCCCTGCCACCGGAGGGTACTCTGGCGGTTAAGCCGGACAGTGAAAAGGAGGATGAGGTACAATGAAGAGAGTGAATTGTTTACTGAGAGTATCATCGAAACAACAGTTACATGGAGATGATATTCCTGTACAGCGAGAGGAATGCAGAGCGTATATTGAGAAGCATTCCGACTGGCAGTTTCAGAAGGAATATTTGGAGAAGGCGGTGTCAGGTTTCAAGACTTCTCTAAAGGATAGAGATATTCTGCAGGAGATATTGCAGGATGCCCGGGACAAGACCTTTGATGTGTTGGTGGTTTATATGTCGGACAGAATCGGAAGAAAAGAGGACGAAAGTCCGATTTTCGTGACCACGCTGAACAATCTTGGGATCGAGGTCTGGACAGTAAAGGAAGGGCAGTTAAAGACCACAGAACATAATGATAAGTTATTAAACTACATAAGGTTCTGGCAGGCAGAGGGAGAGAGCCGAAAGACTGGTGCAAGAGTAAAAGATGCGCAGGAAACATTTGCCCGGGCAGGAAAGTTTGTGGGAGGATGTGCCCCGTTTGGTTATAGACTGGAGTATTCGGGAGAGATCAGCAATCATGGCAGAGCCTTGAAAAAACTTGTGATCAATGCGGAGCAGGCAGAGATTATAAGAAAAATATATGACTATACCATCAATTATAATTACGGCGATTTGAAAATTGCCAAGGTATTGAATGAAGAAAAGGTTCCTGCACCAATTACAGAGTGGAAGGCAGGCACGATTGCGCAGATACTTAGGAATCCTATTTATATGGGGTACGTTTCTTATAATCGCAGACAGAGAACCAAATGCGGTGGAAATTATGAGCGTATGCCGATGGATAAGTGGATATTGTCAACGAACCAGAATCCTGAGTTTGTGATTGTATCGAAGGAGACATGGTATAAGGCACAGGAAATGCGTGAAAACAGAAAAGCGGCGATCAAACGTGCCAGAGATGCCGGGCATGGGAAATATGAATCTTCTTCCAGTGGGCGGCTGATCCTGAAAGGACTGGTTTATTGTGGGTATTGCGGATGCAGACTTACGAATGGCAGTAAGTACGACTACTGGACAACCAAAGAGGGCGAACATAAAAAGAAGTTTGTCGGCAGATACCGCTGTACCAACATGGCAAATGGTTCGGGGCGTTGCCAGGGCAAAGCCTATTACCGTTCGGAGGAAATAGAGCCTATTGTTATTTCTGTGGTGACAACTTATCTGAACAGTCTGAAAGAAGCAGATACCTATGACGATTTGTTAATATTGCAGGAACAACAGAGAGAAAAACTGAAAAAGGAAAAGACAGACCTGGAAAAACAGTGCAAGGCAATAGAGAAAGATATTGCAACATTACAACAGAATATTCCTGCGGCGTTGCGTGGAGAGGGAGTGTTCAGTGCGGAACAGTTATCCTCCCTGATACGGGAAAAGCAGACAGAGTATTCCGAACTGAAACAGTCAGTGGTAAGGAAAGACAGAGAATATCAGGAATCCCAATTAAAGAAAAAAGACCTGCATAACATTGGGAATATAATATCCAACTGGGGAGATTTGTTTATAGAGTGCAGCCTTGCGGAGCAAAAGGTAATGCTGTCGAAACTGATTGAGAGAATAGATATTAGGGAGAGTGATATTAAGATAAAGTTCAGGATCAGCATGGAGGAATTTGTGGGTACCGGAGAACCCCGAATTAGTACTGATTCCGACGTACAGGGGAAAAGGATATGACTTTACGATAACTTCTTCTACGGCATATGATCAGAAATGGGTATATGGCAGGAATGTGTTCGAAGAGATTGATTATCTGGTGGATTCCATTTTCACCAATTACCTGTCCAGACCGGGAGTACGACAGCCTATTTTCACTTCCTACTGTGACGGCAATCGTACTACCTGCCGCGGGTTGAGCCAGTGGGGGTCCAAGTCCCTTGCGGATCAGGGATATTCCGCCATTGACATTATTCATTATTATTATGGCAATGATATGTACATCAATTCCGCAGATATTATTTCGGGAGTGCCTTCTTCCTGGCCGGGATATGACCTGACCATCGGTTCCTCCGGGGAAAAGGTCCGCCAGCTTCAGCAGCAGCTGAACCGGATCGCCAGAAATTATCCGGCGATCCCTACTCTGATCCCGGATGGTATCTATGGAACCGATACTGCGGAAGCAGTAAGGATGTTCCAAAAAATATTTCATCTTCCGCAGACTGGTATAGTCGATTATCCTACATGGTATGAAATATCGGATATCTATGTGGGAGTCACACGCATCTCAGAACCGGATGTGTAGTAAATTGAAAGTTATGCGTGGCTCATTGCGGAGAACTGCCAATAAATGTGGAGCACCCTTTGCGACACATTTATGAATTGAGTGCATGGCTCGTAACGTAGGTGGCCATAAAATCCACGTCCGCCGTGGACGTTCAGCATTTTGGGTCTATGCAGAAAAAACGTGTTGTGAGATACTAAATTTGCTACAAATAACGCATAAAAAGATGAATATGGGTCTATAGGGAAAAAACTGGCTCTGAGATACTCATTTTGAAGAAATTGAGTATC
>Ga0129310_1002868_pt1 | contig 12014 bp, 10 predicted proteins | sample Go1ome_2_FD_94433 | JGI IMG/M metagenome (GOLD analysis project Ga0129310, IMG submission 94433) | Western lowland gorrila individual fecal microbial communities from Wisconsin, USA - Go1022A metagenome | ecosystem: Host-associated > Mammals > Digestive system > Large intestine > Fecal | place...
AAGTATTACGGGGCAAATGATCTTGACAAGATGCGCAATTATATCTTCAATGGGGCGTTATTAACTGGAGGGATTGCGGTTATTCTGACAACGCTTTGTTCGATTCTTTGTCCGTGGATCTTACATACCCTGTCAGTTCCATCGGATATTTATGATAATGCTTATGCGTATCTGTTGATTATATTTCTTGGTATGCCATTTACATTGATGTATAACTTTCTGTCAAGCATCCTGCGTTCAGTCGGAGACAGCAGAACACCATTTATGTTTCTGGCATTTTCGGCAATCTTGAATATATTCTTAGATCTGTTCTGTATTGTAGTGTTAAAATGGGGATGTGCCGGAGCGGCGATCGCAACGATCACCTCGCAGGCGGTCAGTGGAATCCTTTGTCTGGCATACATTGGAAGGAAGATTAATCTGCTCTGGATGGCGAAGGAGCACCGGGTTGTAAAGAGTGGCAGTGTGAAAGAGCTGTTGTCCATGGGCTTGCCGATGGGGCTGCAGTTCTCTATTACGGCGATCGGCAGCATGGTCATGCAGGGAGCGAACAATGGATTAGGAAGTGTCTGCGTATCCGGTTTTACGGCAGGAATGCGTATCAAGCAGTTCACAATGTGTCCGTTTGATGCAATTGGAACGGCAGCATCGGTATTCTGCAGCCAGAATTTAGGCGCCGGAGAAGCGGAGCGAATCAGGAAAGGTCTGTGGCAGGCAATATTCCTTGCAGTTGGATATGGTATTGTGGCAGGGCTTATATTGATCTTTGCAGGCAGAACACTTTCGATGATATTTGTGAGCCGTAAGGCGGTAGATGTATTGGATGCATCTGCAAAATACCTGCGGTGTATGGGATTCTTCTATTGGAGTCTGGGAATCCTTAATATTACGCGTATGGTGACACAGGGACTTGGCTATTCCATGCGCGCGGTGATATCCGGAGTAACGGAAATGATCGCCCGGTCTGTGGTCAGCCTGGGACTGGTAGGAACATTTGGATATACAGCAATCTGTTTTTCGGATCAGACCGCATGGGTAACAGCGTGCCTTTACATTGCACCAACCTGTTTTTATTGCGTGCGGAAAGCAACAAAGATGTTAGAACAAAAGAAAGTTGCGGAATCGGAGTATAGCGCGTGATTGCATTTGACAATTTGCGCTTACAAGCTAAGAGAATGTTATTATTCTGTGAATATATAGATATGACGAGAGGATAAAGGAGGAGCGAGAAATATGCCAGAATTAAGCAAGCGGGTAGGAACTTTTACCGATTCGGTCATCCGGAGAATGACCCGGATCAATGATGCACAGGAGGATTCCATCAATTTATCACAGGGATTTCCGGATTTTGATCCGCCACAGGAGATTACGGATGCCTTAGCAGAGGCAGCGAAGAAAGGGCCGCATCAATATAGCATTACATTTGGGGCAAAGAATTTCCGGGAGGCAGTTGCGAGAAAACAGGGAAAGGCAATTGGAAGAACGATTGATCCGGACAAAGAAGTGGTTGTAACGTGTGGTGGAACGGAAGCGATGATGGCAACGATGATGACGATCTGTAATCCGGGGGATAAGGTTATTGTATTTTCTCCATTTTATGAAAATTATGGTGCGGATGCGATTCTTTCCGGTGCAGAGCCGATCTATGTGCCTCTTGTACCACCGGAGTTCCATTTTGATAAACAGGTGTTAGAGGAAGCATTCAAGCAGGGCGTGAAGGCGATCATTGTCTGCAATCCGTCTAACCCTTGTGGTAAAGTATTTACACGCGAAGAGCTGTTATATATTGGGGAGCTTGCAACAAAATATGACGCTTATGTGGTGACGGATGAGGTATACGAGCATATTGTATTTGATCCGTATGTGCATGTACATATGGCAGGATTGCCGGGAATGTATGACCGGACGATCACTTGTAATTCCTTATCAAAGACCTATTCCATTACAGGCTGGCGGTTAGGATATATTGTCGGACCGGAGCGTGTAATTGAGGCGGCTAAGAAGGTGCACGATTTTCTGACGGTTGGAGCTGCAGCGCCATTGCAGGAGGCTGCAACAGTTGGTCTTAATTTTGGAGAGGAATATTATCAGGGATTGAAAGCACTTTATACAGAGAAAAGAGATTTCTTTGTAAAAGGATTAGATGCGATTGGACTAAAGCATACGGTTCCGCAGGGCTCTTATTTTATCCTGATCGATATTACGGATTTTCTGGCGCTGCCACAATTTGGCGGCTGGACGGATCTGCAGTTTTGCGAATGGATGATCCGGGAATATGGCGTAGCGGCTGTGCCGGGCTCTAGTTTCTTCCGGGAACCGGTGAATTATCTGATCCGGCTGCATTTTGCAAGGTCAAAGGATACGTTGCAGGAAGCACTGAACCGATTGGAAAAAATGGTGCAGATACTGCATTGAGCAATAAGTTAGAATTGGGCATGTTGTATGACATGTCCTTTTTTTGTGCTGTTTTCTTGTAAATTATTGAAAAAATGTGACGTAAAATGACGGTTAGTTTCAACAAACTCGGAAAAATAGACAATAAAATCAAAAAAATGGAAGAAAATTTCAAAAATATGATAATTTATGTTGACAAGATATGAAAACTGTTATATTATAATGACACGAAATGAAAATAAGTGAAAGAAAATGAAAAATAAATAAAAAGGAGGATGATGAAAGCATGAATTATGCAGGAAGAATGAATTCGTTCATATTCAAGGGTCAGAATGTGTTAGATGCGATCAAGGCATATCGTGAGACAAAGGGCATGACACATTTGGAGTTCAATTACCCGGAGCATATTGCAGGATATGATTTGGAAGAGATCAAGAAGGCAATGGGCGACCTGAAAGTGAACGGATTTGCAGTCAGATGGAGAAATTTCTTTTTGAACGGTGATCTCACGAATCCGGATGAGGAACTGAGACAGAAAGCGATCACCATGTGCAAGGAAGCGGCAGACATCTGCAGAGAACTTGGAGGAAGTGTTATTACGTTATGGTTAGAGAATGACGGATTTGACTATCCGTTTCAGATGGACTATGAGTATTGCTTCAAGCAGGTTGTAGAGGCCATTCAGGAAGTAGCTGATTACGCAAAGGATATGAAGATCAGTATTGAGTATAAGCCTTATGAAGAAAGGAACTTCGCATTGATCGATTCTACGGGAATGACAATGTATCTGATCTCAGAGGTTGACAGAGAGAATGTAGGATGTACATTGGATTTCTGTCACATGTTAATGAAGCATGACAGCCCATCTTATGGATTGGCACTTGCAGCATCCAAAGGAAAATTATTCGGACTTCACATGAATGACGGATATGGATTCCAGGACAGCGGATTGATCTTCGGTTCGGTCAACTTCTCATTGTGTGCAGAGTTTATCTATTATTTGAAGAGATATCATTATGATGGAGTGGTATTCTTTGACACATTCCCGATCCGGGAGAATGCAATCTTAGAAGTGCAGGCAAATATTGATGCATTTGAACAGATCAGCAGCATGGTAGATAAGATCGGAGTAGAAGAGATCGATAAGATTGTCGCAAAGCGTGATGGAATCAGCGCACAGAACCTAATTTTAGAAATGATGAAATAGAGAAGGATTTTAAGGAGGTACGTATTATGAAGAAGAGATTTTTAGCAACATTAATGGTAGCAACCATGGCATTTGCTATGGTAGGATGTTCCACAGACGGAGCAGCAACAGACAGCAGCAAGAGTGGTGGGGATTCCACACAGACAGCACAGACAGAGGAATTCAATCCGGATACCGAGAAAGACAGCATGACGATTGAAGAGGTTCGTGAGAAATTCGGAGATGTTCCGGTTAAGAGCGGATTGAAGCTTGGAGCGGTTGAGAAGTCATTGACCAATGAATACTGGAGAACCTTACAGACCGGATATGAGGAGGCTGCGGATATGATCGCTAAGGCTTCCGGTGTAGATGTTACAGTGGATGTAGATGGTACTACAGATGAGAGTGATGAGACCGGTCAGCAGACAATGGTTGAGAACATGACAAACCAGGGATGCAGTGCTTTGATGTTAAGCCCGATCTCAGATTCAAACTTAACAGCAGCCGTTGAGAATGCAAAGGATGCAAAGATTCCTGTATATAATGTAAATGATGGTGTTATCGCAACTGCAGATTATTATGCAGGACCAAATGCTTACCAGAACGGACAGTTGGCAGCAGAGTGGATTTCTGATCAGCTTGGTGATGAAGGACAGGTTGCTATCGTAATCGGTATGGCAAAGGCATTTGCAGCAAGAGAACGTACATCCGGATTCAAGGACTGGATCTCAGATAACAATTCTAAGCTTGATATTGTAGCAGAACAGAATGCAGACTGGGATCGTCAGAAGTCTAAGGACTTGGCTGCAACATGGATTCAGCAGTATCCGGATCTGAAAGCAATCTTCTGTAACAATGATGATATGGCACTTGGTGTTGTGGAAGCAGTAAAAGAAGCAGACAAAGATATCCTTGTAGTTGGTGTAGATGGTATTGGTGAAGCATATGATTCTATCCGTGACGGTGGATTGGATGCAACGATTGATTCTTTCCCATATTACACAGCAAGAGTAGCAATGGAGTGTACATTAAGAGCACTTGCAGGACAGGATATGCCAAGAGTCGTAGCAACTCCACAGGCTTTGATCGATTCAACGAATGTTGACAAGGACGCAGCAGAGATCATCGGCTGGGAAGATGCGAACTATGTAGCAGAGTAGAGAACGCAGACAGATAAGAGATTACGTGGGACTGTCACAGGAATGTGGCAGTCCACTTTATAGGAGGTATACGAGATGGGAAAGGCCGTTGAATTTATTAAGATTAACAAATATTTCCCGGGTGTTCATGTGTTAAAAGATGTGTCCTTTTCCGTAGAGGAAGGAGAAGTGCATGCCTTACTTGGTGAAAATGGTGCCGGAAAATCAACAATCTTAAATATTCTTCATGGTGTCTATTCAGAATATGAAGGAACGGTAAAGCTTCATGGGGAGACGGTACATTTTATGCATCCCAATGATGCGATACGGGATGGAAAGATTTCCAAGGTTCATCAGGAAACCATGGTTGTGGAAGAACTGACAGTCGGACAGAATGTAACATTGGGTTATGAGCCAAAGAAAGGATTGTTTGTGGATTTCAATAAGATGCACAAGGATGTTGATGAGATCCTTTCAGAGTTGAATTGTAATTTCAAATCCAGAGACATTGTAAGAACATTAACAGCAGGGCAGAAGCAGATGATCGCAATTGCCAAAGCCTTATATCATCATTCTACGATCATTTCGTTAGATGAGCCGACCGCTTCCCTGACACAGAAGGAGACAGAGGCACTCTTTGCAGTTATTGAGAAGCTCAAAAAGAGTGGTGTTACGATATTATATGTAAGTCATCATTTGGAAGAGATCTTCCAGATCTGTGACCGCGCGACCGTATTGCGGGATGGTGAATTTATTACACAGCTGAATGTCAAAGAAACGACACGTGAGGAAATGATACATGCCATGGTAGGAAGAAGTGTAGCATCTGTGGCAGACAGATTAAAACCAAGTCCGGCAACAGATGAGGTTGTGTTGAAGGTAGAGAATCTTTCCAATGGAAAAGATTTCAATGACATATCATTTGAACTTCACAGAGGAGAGATCTTAGGATTCTTCGGTCTGATCGGAGCAGGACGTTCCGAAGTGATGAGAACGATTATTGGTGCAGATCAGAAAATAGGCGGAAAGATGTACCTTATGGGGAAAGAGATCACAGGTCGTTGGAATACAACGAAAGCACTAAAGAATCGTATCGGTTTACTTCCTGAGGATCGTAAGACCCAGGGATTTATGAATCAGTTTTCGAATATTGATAACATTTCCATTTCCAGCTTAGATAAATATATGTCAGGCCCGTTCTTAGACGAAGGGAAAAAGAAGAAAAACGCAGAGCGCTTTTTTGAGGAGATGGATATCAACCCTAAGAAACCGGATTATCTGACAAAGAATATGTCGGGTGGTAATCAGCAGAAGGTTATCCTTGCAAGATGGATGTCAGCGGATACCGATATCATTATATTTGATGAACCGACCAAAGGTGTAGATGTCGCGGCTAAGGCAGAGATCTACCGTCTGATGGAAGAATTAGTAGCAGAAGGAAAGAGCCTGATCGTTATTTCTTCTGAACTTCCGGAAGCGATGGGAATCAGTGACCGTCTGATCGTTATGAGTGAGGGTCACATCTCAGCAGAACTAACAGACAGAGAGAAATTCGATACAGATGAAATTCTGGATTATGCGATTGGAGGTAAATAAGATGAAACATATTTTTGATAAATATAAGCGTGAGATTGTTGTATTTCTTGCAACAATTGTTATGGGAATGATCTTTACGGCGATGAACCCAAACTTTTTATCCTGGAATAATATTTTAACCGTATTCCAGAAGATGGTATTAAATGGTGTATTGGCAGCAGGTATTATGTTCACGATCATTACGGCGGGAATTGACTTATCCATTGGATGTACCTTTGCCATTACGGGTATTGCAGTTGCAATGTGTTGTGTCAATGGCGTTCCACCGATTCTTGCAATCGTTGTTGGATTATTGATTGGTGTGGTTGCAGGTGCATTTAACGGATTCCTTGTAACGAACTTAAAGCTACAGCCTTTCATTGCAACACTTGGTACAATGAGTCTTTATCGTGGTATTGCTTACGTGGTAACCGGTGGTACTCCGGTAACGAATGTTCCTGACAGTTTCCGTAATATCTTTAACGGTAAGATGTTCATGGGTATCCGCTACTATGTGCTGGTTATGATCGTGGTATTTGTGATCGCTCATATTATCTTGTCAAAGACCCGTACAGGTGATAACTTATATGCAGTAGGTGGTAATGAAGAAGCTGCGAACCTTTCCGGTGTTAACGTATTCAAGACCAAATATATCGCTTACATAGTGTGTGGTGTATGCGCATCTATTGCAGGTATGATCATGTTAGCAAGTCTGGGTTCTGCGGAAGCAACAGCAGGTCTTACTTATGAGACAGATGCGATCGCTGCAGCAGCAATTGGTGGTACGGCAATGGCAGGTGGCCGGGGTACTGCACTTGGAACATTTATCGGAGCATTTATGTTAGCGGTATTAAAGGTAGGAATGGTCGTTATCAATGTAGATTCGTTCTGGCAGTACGTTGTAACCGGTATTATTATCATCGTAGCTTCTTACTTCGAGTTCATCAAGGCAGATTTTGAGGCAATGCTTGCCCGTCGTAAGAACGCATAACAGACAGATAAAGGAGTCGGCATATGAGAGATAAGATTACGGTAATTGGAAGTTTGAATTATGATGTGATATTGAAGATTGCCCGGCTGCCGGAGATGGGTGAGACATTTCATGCAGATGATGTAGCATTCAGTGCCGGTGGCAAGGGTGCAAACCAGGCAGTACAGGCAGCCAAATTAGGAGTGCCTACTTATATGATCGGCTGTGTGGGTGAAGATGCCAATGGAGAGATATTGATTTCTGAGGCAAAGAAATATGGTGTGCATACAGAATATATCCGCAAAGTACCGGAACCGACCGGAATGGGCGTGGTAAATGCTTTACAGGACGGAAGTGTATTTGCAGTTATCGTGAAAGGTGCGAATTATGCGGTGACGAAGGAAGATATTGACCGTGCAGAGAATTTGTTGAAAGAGTCGGCGATAGTGATCTTGCAGATGGAGATCCCTCAGGAGATCAACATGTACGCGATTGATAAGGCAAAAGAAGCCGGCTGCAAGGTGCTGCTGAATGCAGCACCGGCAGCAGACATCCCGGAGAAGTATCTCAAGAAGGTGGATATTCTGGTGGTCAACGAGGTAGAGGCGGCATATTATCTGCACTCGGAGATCGACACCATTGAGAAGGCGAAGGAAGGGGCTCTTCGGATGAGTGGAGAGCTCTGTAATGCCTGCATTTTTACACTGGGAAAGGAAGGATCTGTTGTAGCGCAGGATGGAGAGGTTGCATTTATCCCATCCAAAAAGGTGAATGCAGTGGAATCTACCGGCGCAGGAGATTCTTTTATTGGAGCAGTAGGATATGCGTTGATTCATGGAATGAATATCGTGAATGCCTGTGAGTTTGCAACCGGATGCAGTGCGATTACAGTATGTCGATATGGCGCACAACCGTCAATGCCAACCTTAGAGGAAGTAAATACACAATCTTATTTGTAATTTTAATTGACAAAATTTGAAAATAAAATTATCATAATAAGCAGAAATGAGGTGGAAAGATGATTCCGTATGAACGACAATTGCAGATGTTACAATATCTAGAGACCAAAGAAGTTGCAAGTATAGAAGATTTTATGAATTTGTTTGATAGTGTTTCGGAGTCGACCATCCGGCGTGATCTGAAGGCTTTAGAGGACGAAGGACAAGTGCTGCTGTTAAGAGGCGGCGGAGCCCGGTTGAAGACGGAGTCATATGAAGCACCTGTGGATACGAAGAAGAATAAGCAGGTAGCGGCCAAAGAGGCAATCGCCAAATATGCAGCGAGTCTGGTTGAGGATGGCGATTCTATTTATTTGGATTCCGGTTCCACTACATTAGAGATGGTAAAATACCTTAAGAATAAGAAGATTACAATTGTTACAACGAATGCACTGATCTATCCGGAGCTTCAGGGGACACATCTTAAAGTGTATGTACTTGGTGGGGAGCTGAATATCTCAACAGCTTCCATTTTTGGCACAACAACGAATATGGCATTGACCAAGAATTTCTTTAATAAGTCTTTCATTGGAGCCAGTGGATTTTCGGAGCGTGCAGGAATCAGTACACCGGATGTGAGAGAGGCAGAGAAGAAGCAGATTGTCCGGGAGAATTCGGAACAGACTTATGTATTGGTAGATAGCAGTAAAGCAGAGAAGAATACCATGTGTAAGATTTACGAGTTAGGCGAGGTTCCGATCATCTGTGAGAAAGAAGTGCCGATTCTGTTGAAGACAGGTAATTATTATATTGCAAAGTAATAAGACACAGGAGTAAGATGCCATGATAAAAGCATATTTATTTGACTTGGATGACACATTTTATGACTGCTGCAATCTGAATGAAGAAGGCGTAGAGGCACTTTGCCGATATGCTTCGGATACGTTATTACATATGGATTACGATACGGTGCGGGGCGCATTTGATGCGGCCCGCTTAAGTGTGAAAGAACAGATTACAGATGATGTAGCAGCGAGGCACAACCGGATGTTATATATGGAACGGATGTTGGAGATCCTTAAGCTCCCATCCGTTTCTTTTGCGTTAGAATTATATGATTATTTTTGGAACTATATCCTTTCACACATGGTATTATATAATGGAGTGAAAGAATTCTTACAGCGGCTTCGGGAGGATGGAATCCTTATCGGAATCTGTACGGATATGACAGTACATATCCAGCATCGGAAGCTACGGGCATTAGAAATTGCGGAGTATATTGATTATATTACAACGAGTGAAGAAGCAGGAAGAGAGAAACCGGATCCGGTAATTTTTGAACTTGCACTTTCTAAGATGGGCGTAAGACCGGAAGAAGTGGTATATGTTGGGGATAGTCTCCGGAAGGATGTAAAAGGTCCGGCAGAAGTTGGAATGACACCGATCTGGTATACGGACGGACAGGATCAGGAATCAGACTATCTGCATGCAAAGAATTATATGGAGATGTTGCGGATCTATATTGAACAGTTTGCCCATGACAGCATATAATTAATCAGAAGACAAAGCAGCAATGAAAATGGAGGAGAAGCATGACAAATGAGAAGCTTGGAAAAGTAATTGGTGTTATATTTATGTTGGCAGGAATCGGAATGGTGATCGGTGGATTTGCAATTCGCGATAACAGCAAAAAGTTCTATGCGACTGCGGAGCAGACAACCGCTACAATTGATACTATTTATGAATATGTGAGTGCAGATAGCGACCATGATATAAAACATGATGTGTATATCAGTTATGATACGGAGGAAGGGGTTCATTATTCAGAGGTTGATCTGGGATGGTATCAGTCCGGTATGGAAGAAGGACAGACAATTGCAGTTTATTATGATCCGGATAATCCGCAGGATGTTCGGACACAGGAGGGATCTATGATGGCCTGTATTGTTGTGACACTTTTAGGTGTTGTTTTTGCACTTGTAGGTGGCATATTTGCATTTGTAGTGAAGCTGGATGACAGCAGCATTTCGCAAGAAGTTGTTATCAGGGGAAAAGAATTATAGTATGAAGAAAGAAACCGGAGATGATTGTATGGAAAAAAGCAACGTGACAATAGAAAATCCATTAGGTTATGAAAGGATCAATAAACTGCTCCGTTCCTTTGCAGTTCCGAGTATTATCTCTATGCTGGTTGGCTCGCTTTATAATATTGTAGATCAGTTTTTTATCGGTCAGAAGATTGGAGAGCTTGGAAATGCCGCCACAAATATTGCATTTCCTCTGTCTACATCATGTCTGGCGATTTCCCTTCTTTTTGGAATCGGAGGTTCGTCTGCTTTCAATATTGCGATGGGAAGTGGGGATAAGAAGAAGGCAGTACGGTATCTTGGCAATGCAGTAGCCATGTTATTTTTGTGTGGGTTGGGATTATGTGGGATTGCAGAGCTGTTCTTGGAGCCAATGCTTCGATTTTTTGGCTCGCCGGAGAATGTTTTAGAGTATGCCAAGGAGTATACCAGGATCACCGCACTTGGCTTTCCACTGCTTACACTGGCAACCGGTGGAGGACATCTGATCCGTGCAGATGGCAGACCGAAGATCACAATGCTCTGCAACCTGACCGGAGCGGTCATTAATACGATATTAGATGCAATTTTTGTATTTGGCTTTGACTGGGGAATGTCCGGTGCGGCACTTGCTACCATTATCGGGCAGTATGTGTCTGGTGGTCTTGCCATCTGGTATCTGGCACATTGCAAGACGGTGACATTGAAGCGGGAGCATTTTGTGATCAAAGCGGAAAATGTAGGAAGGATTGCAGCACTTGGTATGGCACCGTGTAGTAACCAGATCGCAATGATGATCGTACAGATCATTATGAATAAGTCGTTGAAGTATTATGGTTCCATGTCCCAATATGGAGAGTCCATTCCGATTGCGTGCGCCGGAATCATAACGAAGGTTAATATGCTGTTCATGTCGTTTGTGATTGGTATATCACAGGGATTGCAGCCGATTGCCAGCTTTAACTACGGAGCGAAGAAATATAACCGGGTGCGTGAAGCATATTTCAAGGCAACCGGGTGCGGCGCCTTATTGGCAATTGTTGCATTTGCGATCTTTCAGATCTTTCCGAGACAGATTATATCGGTCTTTGGCAATGGATCCGAGCTGTATTACTCCTTTGCAACCAGTTATTTCCATGTATTTCTGTTCTTTACCTTTGTAAACTTCCTGCAGCCGATCAGTTCGAACTTCTTTACGGCGATCGGTAAGCCAAAGATAGGAAGCTTCTTGGCTCTGACCAGACAGATCATATTCCTGTTGCCACTTATCGTTGTATTTCCATTATTTATGGGAATTGATGGTATTATGTATGCAGGTCCGGTTGCGGATCTGCTTGCGGCGATTGTATGTGGCATTATGATTGGACGGGAACTATCCAAACCGCAGTACAATCTCACCCTTGCACAGCGTAAGTGACGGTGGACGCGCATGTTAGGAGTGTATGAACCCGGCTTTTGGGTGGTGTCATGTTGCAGCAGGCACACTTGCGTTACGACTCGCACGCAGCAGACACTAATGCTCCTTATAATAAGCGAACTCACGCAAAATAGGATATGGATTTCTAAATGTATCTACGAATTATACGTATATATTTTTAATCCATATCCTATTTTTGTTCGTTCTGCTTATTACTACGTCGCAAAGTGCTGGCGTGCTCCACGTACCTGCTTGCAATCATGACAGACCACCCAAAGCCGGGATCTACTTTTTATGTACATGCGCTGTGTATCGTATAACCTACATTA
>Ga0129310_1002870_pt1 | contig 11996 bp, 16 predicted proteins | sample Go1ome_2_FD_94433 | JGI IMG/M metagenome (GOLD analysis project Ga0129310, IMG submission 94433) | Western lowland gorrila individual fecal microbial communities from Wisconsin, USA - Go1022A metagenome | ecosystem: Host-associated > Mammals > Digestive system > Large intestine > Fecal | place...
ACACTAAGGGCTTTGGTATTATCTCTTGTCATAGTTAAATGGCATTCTCTTCCGTAAAAGTGTAAGATGTTTCCTGAAATAATTATAGCACATTATCATGCCACAATGTGTTGACATCTGCAACAAACCGTTTCAATGTGTCACATTTTGTTGCCATTTCTTGTTTTCTATTGAATAAAATCTCCTTTTACTCTATACTGATATGCGGAGGTGACCGCTTACGAAGCTTCCCAGCAGATGAGGAAGATGGAGCGCGCCATGCGAAAGCAGAAAGACCGCTGCATCGTCGCTGACGCTGCCGGGGACGAGGAGAGCTTCACCGCTGCGAGCATTAAACTCCGGCGGCAGAAAGATATCTACGAGGATTTCTGCAAGGCTGCTGACAGCTACACGCAGTATGAGCGGACTTACGTTGCCGGCTATGACCGCAGGCTTGCGGGCAAGACCGGGGCGGTTACTCGGAAGCAGAGGGAGTTTGAGAAGGCGCAGATAGTTATGGATTCTGATATCGGTGATAAACTGCGCAGGGCAGCTAAATCTGCTGCAATCCAAGCAAAGGTTGTTTCATACGATGAGCTTGATGATAACGTTAAAACTTCGTTTGAGCATGGTTTAAAAAATGCTCACCCCGAGGTAAAACGCGCCATTAATGCAATAAAAGACAAAACGGACTATGCTTATTCACCAAAAGAGAGGTCTTTTTACGATCCAAGCCTAAATTACGTTTCTTTGCGGAAAGATGCACCGTCTGGTACAATGGCGCATGAATTGTTTCATAAAATAGACCATATGAACAAAATAACCGATTCGCCAGAACATGGTATTTCAAAGGCGTTGCACAACGACTGGGAAAACCTGCTGAACAAAAGCAATGGCGATATTGTCGGATATCTTGTTGATTCTCACCCGGAAGCGTTTACCTTTAATCGAAGCGGCAAAATTGTTTTCAAAGAGAATTACAGAGGAATATCTGATATCATCAGTGGTCTTTCTGGAGACGGCATAAATCTCGGCTATCATCATAAAGCGGAATATTGGTCACAATCAGGAGCTCTGGAACGGGAAGCTTGGGCACAATTCGGCAGAGTATACTTTGACAATGACCCTGATGTCGTAAAAATGATGAAAAGTATATTTACAAACTTTGATAATAATGCTATAATGGCATTAAAAGGAGTGAAGTGATATGTGGAAAGGCAGATTCGATGAAGAGCTCAGATTGCTGTTCGATGAATACGAAAAGAAATTCGGCTGTGACCCCGACACCTATGAAGAAATTGCTTACTACGCAATGAGTTATGACGAACTTGCTGAATACATCAAGGAATGCCTTGAAAAAGGCGTTGAAATAGACGAGGTCGTTAATTAGTAAACGCACTCCCAGCAATGGGGGTGCAATTTTATACACATTTTTCGAAAGGAGCCCCCATGACCCCACACGACAGATACTGCAAGACCAGGCGTGCAGCGGTGGTCGCAGACGCGCACCGGAAGCGGCAGCGCTGCATGCCCCGTGACGCTCCCAGAATAAATCACAGCGAACCGCCACAGATAACTTGCACCCTCTATGAGGGCGCTTTTTTATACTCATTTTTAAGGAGGATTTTTACATGGATAAGTTAAAAGCGCTCCTGCAGAAGCTCGGCATTGAGCTTACCGCAGACCAGACCAGGCAGATAAGCGAGGTCGTCGAAAAGGAGTTTGTCCCCGCTGCCGAGGTCGCAGCCGACAAGACCAGGCTGGAAGAGCTGACGAAGCAGCTTGCCGCCCGCGACAAGGATCTCGAAAAGCTCAAGGCAGACAACAAGTCCGAGGAGCTCCAGAAGCAGCTGGACGAGCTGAACGCCAAGTACAAGCAGGACACCGACGAGCTCAACGCGAAGCTGTCCGCGCAGCAGACGGATTTCGCTGCGGAGAAGCTGTTCGGAGGCTACAAGTTTGCAAGCGACCGCGTTCGCAAGTCCGTTCTGGACGAGTTCAGGGGCAAGGGCTTCAAGCTGGAGAACGGCGAGTTCGTCGGCGGCAAGGAGTTTCTGGAGGGACTTAAGCAGTCCGAGCCGTCCGTATTCGCAGCCGATGAGAAGCCCGGACTGTTCATGGGCAGCACCCAGAGCAACGTCGGCGCCGACGCAAACAACCTTGAAAGCCAGATCTACGCTGGCATGGGCTTTAAGAAGTAAGGAGGATACCACAATGGCAATCAACACAATTGAAGCAGCAAAGATATTCCAGACCGCCCTCGATCAGCAGGTTCTCGAGGGAGCAACTTCCGGCTGGATGGAGGAGAACGCCACCCAGGTCATTTACAACGGCGGCAGTGAGATCAAGATACCGAAGATGTCGCTGAGCGGTCTCGGCAAGTACGACCGTGACAGCGGCTATGTTCAGGGAGCAGTCACATATGCCTATGAAACCAGGACAATGACTATGGACAGAGGCAGAAAGTTCCTGCTGGACAAGATGGACGTGGACGAAACCAATTTCGTTGCCAGCGCTTCCGCAGTCATGAGCGAGTTCCAGCGCACACAGGTCATTCCGGAAGTGGACGCGTACCGCTACAGCAGGATCTATGCGCTTGCAAAGGGTCAGTACGGCAGAACATACACACCCGCAGCGGAGACTATCCTGTCCACGCTCACTGCGGACATCACTGCTGTACAGGACAGCGCCGGCGCTGCCGACCTTGTTATCATCATGCCGTATACCGTGGCTGATATGCTCGACACTAACGAGAAAATCAACCGCAATATCAACACTGATGATTTCAAGCAGGGAGAGCTTAATCTCAAGGTAAAGACATTCAACGGCATTCCGATAATCCGTGTTCCCTCGGCGAGAATGAAAACAGCCTACGTATTCAACGACGGCAAGACCAGCGGTCAGGAAGCCGGCGGCTTCACTCCTGCGGCAAAGGCGACCCAGATAAACTGGATAATCTGCCCGAAGTCCGCGCCGATAGCCGTTTCCAAGACGGACAACTTCAAGATGTTCGACCCTGAAACCAACCAGTCCGCGGACGCATGGCTCGTTGAGTACCGCAAGTTCCACGACCTCTGGATAAAGGACAATATGCTGCCCTCTGTCCGCGTATGCGCAGTGGCTTCGACATGAGTTACGCTGACTACGCCTACTACACCGGGTCTTATGGCGGCAAGGCGGTAAAGCAGGAGGATTTCCCCCGGCTTGCCGCCAAAGCTTCCGCTTACCTTGATAACCTGACGTTCGGACGAGCTGCAGAGAACGCTGACGATGAGCGTCTGAAAATGTGCTGCTGCGACCTCTGCGACAGTCTGCTGCTTACTGACGGCAGCGGTGGAATGGTGAAGCAGTCCGAAAGCGTCGGCAGCTGGAGCTACACGCTGGCAAGCAGTTCCGAGGGAGCTTCCGAAACCGTCATGGTTCGTGCGATCTGCCGCGCGTGGCTGCCGGCAGAATGGCTTTACAGAGGGGTGGCTAGGGAGTGAAAATCAAATCACCAAGACATGGCGTCATTTTTCGGTTCCGGCTGTGCCGGAATTGTTGTCCCACTCCGGGACAACAAAGAAAAATGATGCAGTTTGGCAACAACAGTCAGCAGCTTGCTGCTGTTCTGTTGTCCAATACGGGGGTGGCACGGGAATGATCTTCAGCGACACCATCACAGTTTACAATAAAATCCCGCAGCAGGGGCGCGAACCGGAACAGCTCCGTCGGACAGTGGTTCCGGCAGTGTTCTGGGACATCACCTCGGGAGCGGCATTCAGCAAAACCGGGAAATCCGACAGCGACAGCATAACGGTCATGATACCGGATATGCCTTCGCTTGTGCCGGCTGCGGAGTGGTTCCGGAACGGCTGCCCTGCGGATAAGTTCACGCTTTCCCCCGGCGACATCATCGCCCGTGGAGAATGGGGCGATATCTCTAGCGCCGCGGAACTCGAACGGCAGCACGCCGAAAAATTGATAATCACAGCGGTTCGTGACTGCCGGTTCGGTTCTGCAAGCTTGAGGCATTGGGAAGTATCTGGTGTGTAAAAGGAAGAATAACGCAGTTTGGCTACAACAGTCAGCAGCTCCGCTGCTGTTCTGTTGTAGCCAAACCGGGGAGGTGAGCGGAAAGTGAAAATTACTACCGACCGCGGAACATTGTTCACTACCGCCAGCGGCAAATCAATTCTCCGCTGGAACAAGAACGCTCCACCCACCGAAGAGAACTTCGACCAGCTGCAGAAATTCATCGACAACACAGTAGTCCGGCACATGGACGCATACATTCCCATGCGCACCGGAATGCTGAAAAAGTCCGTGATACTCGGTTCCCGAATGGGAAGCGGCGAGCTGGTGTTCATTGCGCCGTACGCTCACAAGCGGTATTACAGCAAGAACGGCAAGCTTGTCGGGAAGCGCGGTTCTAAATGGTTCCAGCGTATGTGGGCGGCGCGCAAGGATACCATTATCCGAGAAGTCAAAAATTATGCAAGGAGGCTGATGCCGTGAATTCCATTATGGACAGCGTTTGCAAATACCTCGCGGAATGCCCGGTCATTGATTCCAGCCTGCCGTTCCACCTCGATTACGTGGACGATAACGACTGCTACTGCGTGGGAACGGTGCCGAATACGCCTTACCGCAAGGACGTCCTCGGCAACCGTATCTACACGGTGACGTTCCAGTTCGCGTATCGCACTGCCATCAGCAATGAGGAGGAACGCGGAAAGAACGTTGAATTTCTGGAGAAGTTCTGCCGCTGGGTAGATGAGCAGAATGATCGCCGTAGCTTCCCCGCTCTGGCGGCGAACCAGACAGCGCAGAGTCTGAAAGTCATAGAAACAAGCGCCCTTGACGAGGTAGATGAGGTCAGAACCACGGGAATTTATATCACACAGTTACAGTTCATTTATAAAGAAAGGATAAGGTGATTATTATGGCAATCACAGGAACAGGCGCTGTAGAGCGCGAACAGAGTATTTTATTCATACAGATAAACGGCATCTGGGAAGCCATCGGCGAGGACAACGAGAGCCTGGAGCGCACCCGTAACAACACGGTGACTCAGACAAAGAACGTCCTCGGAAAGACGAAGTCCAAGGTCACAAAGGGCAATCAGGTGACGACGGTTTCCCCGTATCTGGTTGCGAGGGACTCCGCTCTGGGCAAGGAACTTTATGAGATAGACAGGCTCGACAAGCAGCTTGACGAGGTCAAGTACCGCTTCATGGAAGTGTCTATCTTCGACAAGCGCGACGACGAGAAATTCGGCGCATGGACGCAGGAAGCGAAGATCGACCTCAAGAGCTGGGGCGGTGCTGCAGCCGACGGTCTGACTGCTCCGTTCGACATCGTGTGGGAAGGCTCGCGCACCTATGGTACTTACGACCGCGCCACAAACACGTTCACCAGCGACGGCGGCATTGAGGAACTGACGGTGGTTTCCACAGCCGGTTCTTCTGCGACGAACACGATACTTCACGTTGCTCCGCAGCTGGCAACTGGTAATCACTATGTTTACAAGGGTGGGGCTTCCGCGCAGACAGTCACCGAGGGACAGGACGTCTCCAGCTGGACTAACCTCGCGCCCGGTACCGCGATCAGCGTGACCGGTTCCCCTGCGACCATTACAGTGGTCGAGGCTGACGCCGCTGGTAAGGCTGTTAAGGCGGGAAGCGCCGCGGCGGTTTACGGAACATAAACGCAGCGTATTTACATTTACAATTGACTTTTACCTCCGAGTGTGATATAATGTATAAAATCGAACTTGGAGGTAAACGGTCATGTCAAACGATTATAATGAATCTGTTTCTAAATTACAGCTCCCAATTCTGGCGGGAATAAATGACCCACCATCGCCATCGTTTTATTTGTATTTCTGCGATGACAGCGTAAAGTTAGAGTGCTTAAAGCTGAAGTTCTTTGGAGCACACAAGGTTTTATCAACATATTCTATACCGCTTAAGAACGTTATTACAATGGATGTTATTGCGGAAGATAACATTGATGAAATCGAGAAAAAGTATTCGGAGCAGCTTGGCATTGAAAAGCCTTTGTTTGTTCAGACAAGGAATATTATCACAACACTCGCCAGAATGAAAAGACCCAATAGCTCACTTATTCAAAGAGTTGTTGTTCTTAGTCTGGCATATTATTCTTCATCCGGAGAAATAAATGATATTGTTTTTTCAATAGTTGGGTGCGGATATGATACTGCCAACAAAGCAGCAAAGCAGTTAAGAATAAAAATCGGAATAGATTCTCCTGACAAGCCTGCGGAATACTTCAAGAATGACAAAGGCGAATTCCAATTATGAACATATATCGGGTGCTTGAAAAGCGCCCGATATTTTTTATGGAGGCACGACATGAACACAATGAAATACGCAGTAACCCCCGAAACCCCGGTTGATATTGAGATATCTGCCAACGGCGAAACACATCACATCATTTTCTACCCTACCGACCTTGTCGTTCGCGAACGCTTCTACCAGACCTACGAAAACCTGAAGAACTACAAACCGAAGGAAATCAAGGTGGTAGTGGACAAAAACGGCGTTTCCAATGCCGAGCTTGAGAACGCAAAGGAGCTGCGCCGCTTCACTGACTTCCTCGGCGAGCAGGTGGATGGCATTTACGGCGAGGGAACAGCTAAGATTCTGACAGGCGGGCGCTGCGACCCGACAGAGCTTATCCGGTTCATCTGCGAAACCGCAAAGTACTTCACCCAGACCTCCGACAAGCTCATCAGGCACTACACCGAAGCGATTCAGGGCGGTGTCATGAAGTGAATTACCTGCTTGAAAAAATGCCGCAGGCGGTCATGATAGGCAGCGAGGCTGTTCCGATAAATACAGACTTCCGCGTTTGCCTGCGGATTCTTCAGGCTCTGGAGGACGAGCGGCTCATGGAGCACGAAAAACTGACCGTGCTTATAACGCTCCTCTATCCGGAACCTCCGGAAAACACAGCCCTTGCAATTGAGCAGGGGCTGAAATTTTTGAATCTGGGCGAGGACATGAATGCCAGCAAGACACACCAGGCAGCTGTCTACAGCCTGAACAAGGATTCAAGCTATATTTATACGGCGTTTAAAAGCACTTTCAACATCGATTTAAACACCGTTGAAAATCTTCACTGGTGGAAATTCCGCAGTCTCTTTGCCGACCTCGGCAGGGACTGCTTTTTTAATACACTCATCAGCCTGCGGTCACGGAAGCAGACCGGAAAGCTGACGGACAGCGAAAAGGAATTCGTCCGGAAGAACCCGGAGCTTATTTCCCTGTCGGAACCGAAGCAGAACAGCGCCGTGCAGGACTTTATCTCGAAAATAGGAAGGAGGAGTTAATATGTCACAGGCAGACGGATATGTGCGCATAGTCACGCAGAACGACACCACCGAAGCGCAGCGCTCCACGGAAGAACTCGGCGACGCCATTCAGGAAGCGCTGGATACTTCTGCAGCGGATAAGATGACTGACGTGCTGCTGGATATCCAGAAATCCATCGAGCAGCTTGGTTCCACGATATCCGGCGCGGCTGACCAGATGATCGACGCTTTCGGTGAAGTGGAAGATGGACTGGACGATACCGGCGACGCTGCGCTCAAAACTGGCGATATCATCAAGGCTAATCTGCTTTCTGAGGCGATAAAAAACGGCGTTCAGAAGCTTGGCGACGTGCTCAAGGATACTGCTTCCAGGGCAATCGAAGTCGCCGGGGGCATGGACAAGGGCGTGCGAAAGATAGCTTCTGCCACCAACGCCAGCGCTGAGGATATGGAAAACCTCAAAGATGTTATAAAGGCGATTTACGGCGACAACTTCGGCGAAAGCGCCGAGGATATAGCGGACAGCATTTCAAAAATAAAGCAGAACCTCGGCGATCTTTCCGACGAGGAACTCATCAATATCACCGAAAGCGCTTATGCCTTGCAGGACGTTTTCGATTACGGCATTGACGAAAGCTCAAGAGCAGTCAAGGCTATGATGGAGAACTTTAATGTTTCTGCAGCAGAAGCTTATGACTACATCGCCCGCGGCGCTCAGAACGGACTTGATTATTCCGGCGAACTGCTGGATAACATTTCGGAATATTCCGTCCAGTTCAAGAAAATGGGACTTTCCGCAAGCGATATGTTCACGATTTTCGAGAACGGCGCCCAGAATGGCGCTTGGAACCTCGACAAAATCGGCGACTCTGTAAAGGAACTGGCTATCCGCGTTATCGACGGTTCGGATACCTCGAAACAGGGCTTTGAAGCGCTTAACTTCAACGCTGACGATATGGCGAAAAAGTTTGCTAAGGGCGGTGACACGGCAAGAGCAGCATTCCAGGAAGTGATCACTGCTCTGGCTGCCATGGACGACCCAGTTGCGCAGAACACTGCCGGTATCAACCTCATGGGAACCATGTGGGAGGACATGGGCGCGCAGGCAGTCCTGGCGCTCGGTGATATTTCTGACAGCGCATACGACTGTTCAGGAGCGCTGGACGGCATCAAGGACGTGAATTACGGCAGCTTGTCTGATTCGATCGACAGCGTTAAACGCCAGATCGACCTGCTTATTGAACCTATCGGCGAAAGACTCATCCCGCTTATTGACGAAGCTGCCGACGCTGTTTCAGAAGCCGCAGACCAGGGAGATATCCAGGAGATCGCAGCGTCTGTCGCGGGATTTGTTTCCGGAACGCTTACTCTGCTCCTGAAAAACATCAAGCTTATAACCTCGGCAGTCACCGGAGTTACTGCTGCGTTCATTGCGTTCAAGACCGCAGCAATGATCACTAAGGTGATACAGAGCTGGCAGACGGCAGTTTTGCAGGTCAAGCTGCTGGGTTCGGCGCAGGGTGTTGCTGCAGTAAAAACCGCAGCCCTGAACGGGCAGCTTACAGTCCAGGAGACGATATACGCTCTGCTCAGCGGAAAGCTGGACGTGGCTACAGTGAAGCAGATGGCTCTGAACACAGCCATGAGCATGAACCCTGCAGGGTTGATAGCTGCTGCAGTGGGATTGCTGGCAACAGTGTTGACCGGATTTGCTTTGAATGCTGCAAGTGCTGCTGATGAGGTCGACGATCTCAATTCCAGTGCTGAATCCTTGAACCAGGCTGCGCATGATTTGAACCAGACCGCTATGGAGTCCGACCAGGCAGCGCAGGAAGTCAGGAATCTCATTGATGAATACAAGAACATCAAAAGTGCTTCTGATAACACCGAGGAAGCCAAAAGGCGCTTAAAGGATATTCAGGACACGCTTGTCACCACATATGATGTCGAGGCTGAGAAGCTTGACCTCGTAAATGGAAAATATGAAGATCAGCTCAGCATTCTCCAGAAGGTAGCTGATAAGAAAAACGAGACTGCGAGAATGGCGGCAAATGCTGCATATTTCAATGCACGCGACATTATTCAGAGTGGTTATTCAATTGATATATCAGATTCTGGTATAGATTTTTCAGATAAAATAGGTCGCGAGATTTTTGAGAAAATGCTGTCTGACAATAAGATCCCTGCAAAAATCAGCGAAGATGGCAAGAAACTTATTTTTGATACTGGAACCACATACGAACAAGCAGAAAAATATCTTGTAAGCTGGGGCAAAACCCTTGAAACCGGAATTTCGCTTGGCGGAAGTTCTGGGCTTTATTCATGGATATCCAATGCAGCCTTAGAAGCGCAGGCAGCAAATGAAGAGTACCAAAAGATTGTTGAATTATATAAACAATATAACGATTTCGACACCTTAGGCTCTGGGGACAAATCCCCCGGTACAGGCACAAACTCAAAGAAAACCGGTGACTTCATTGACGTCGAAGCCGAGAAGAAAAAATTTAAGACCGTACGGGACGAGATGAAAAAGGAATACGAACTCGGCGAGATCGACGCTGCCGCCTATTACAGCAAGCTCGAATCGCTCCGGGACAAGTACCTCAGCAATGCCGTTGAGTCCGACGAGTGGCACGACGCTACCCTTGAGATAAAAAAGTACCGCGACCAGCTGACCGAGGAGCAGAAAAAGGCGTACGAGAAGCAGCTTGAAGCCCAGAAAAAAGCCGACGAGGAAGCCAAAAAGCAGGCTGAAAAGGCAGCTCAGGAAGCAGCCACAGCCCGCAAGCAGGCATACACCGATGGAAAATCAGAGCTGGAATTTCAGCTGAAAACCAAGAAGATCACCGAAAAGGAATATTACGCAGCCCTGGACAAGATCCGGGACAAGTACCTTGACAAGAACACCTCGGAATGGCGCAGTGCGTTCCTTGAAACCTACGAATACAACCAGAAGATAGTCCAGGCGAACAAGGACGCTCTGGAGAAGCTGCTCAGCGATACCAGAGATTCCACGCTGACCGCTCTGGAAAAGATCACGTCCGCGCGGGACAGCCTGACCGCCAAGCTTACGGATTTCAACAAGACCTTTGAAAAGGTAACTGAAACCATTCCTGAAACCGTCGCGGTCAAGGGTGATTTCACCATCACCACTGCCGAGCACGATGAGGAAACCTACAAAATGGGAGCCGACAGCATCGAGGATAACATCAGGGTTCTGGAAAAGTACGGGAACATGCTGGACGCGCTCAAAGCCCGCGGCGCTGACGAAAGCACGCTCAGCTCCATTCTTGATATGGACATCGAAGAGGGCATGAAGTTCGGCGCAAAGCTCCTGCAGATGTCGGATTCCGAATGGGACGGCTATTTTGCAAGCCTTGAAAAACTCAATCAGACTGCTGCAGATATTTCTAAAAAGTACTACCAGAATCAGGTCGATGATCTAAAAGAGAATTTCGTGGACAAGCTACGCGGTGTGTTCACCGGCATGAACAGCGACATGTATCAGGTCGGGGTTGATTCCGCAAAGGAATTCGTCAAGGGCTGGAACGAAAAAATGGGAACCACCGACCTTACCCTCGGCGATATCATGAACTCGGTCAAGGGCGGTACCATGGCGACTGCTCCGACAGCCGCAAAGTCCATGTCCGTGCTCGATATCGTCAAGCTTCCGTCGGATATTCCCTCTTTAAAAGCGAATATCCCGATATACATCGGCACGCAGAAGCTGGTAGACCTAATCGTTGACCTTACAAACGGAAAGATAATCCAGACCGGAAAGAACGTCCTTATGACATGAGAGGTGATGAAAAATGATGTGGTGGAACGATATTCCGCTGCCGGTTCCGTCCCCGGGAATATCCTACGATTACCGCATTATCGAGGGAACAAACAGCGGACAGACCCTCGGTGGTACCTATTCCAAAAAGATAATTGCACGCAAGGAAGATCTTTCCGTGAACTGGGAGAACCTTTCCGCAGAGGAATGCGCGGTGATCGGTATTATCAACAACAGCACCTACGGAGATCTGACGTACTACAACCCCGCTGCAAAGAGGTACGTTACCAAAACAATGCACGTCGAAAATCACACCGAAGAAATATCCGAAGCGGCTCTGGACAGCGGAAGAATGAGCGGCTCGTTCAATGTTTCGGTGCAGTTTAAGGAGCGTTAAAGGAGGTTTAAAAATGTATTCGCTGACTTTTTCAAAGGCAGGTCGTGAGGATATAGTCCTGACAGAGGACGACCTCTTCGACTTTCACTATGAAGCAAGCTGCTTTTCCGGCGAGAGTTTCGAACTCGGCGGCGTGAATGCTGCAAAGCTGTACCTTCTCATCGATAACAACACGCAGCGCTTTTCCCGCGGGACTTTCGCGAACGCCCGGATAAAGCTGGAGATCGACGGCGAGTTCATCGGGAATTTCACAGCGGAGCTTCCGAAGCGCCGGAACGGCGTGATCGAACTTACGGCATATGATGATATGATAAAGCTTGATGTGGAATATCCGTCGGACTAGTAGGCTTTGAAAGTAGTGTCGTTAAGGGTGAGCTGCCAGGCAGAATTGATATGTGCATATCGAAGCAAGGCAGAACCACGCTTGGACATACGGGTAGATTTAGCGGTAAACTGCCCGGATTGGCGAACAGTCGGGTCAAGACCGGCATAGGCGAGAAGCTTGCAGGGCATTGAGAAGCGCT
>Ga0129310_1002871_pt1 | contig 11995 bp, 11 predicted proteins | sample Go1ome_2_FD_94433 | JGI IMG/M metagenome (GOLD analysis project Ga0129310, IMG submission 94433) | Western lowland gorrila individual fecal microbial communities from Wisconsin, USA - Go1022A metagenome | ecosystem: Host-associated > Mammals > Digestive system > Large intestine > Fecal | place...
TACTATACTTTTATCAAGCTGAAAAAATCTATCTTTTTCGGCTTTGTTGTTATGCCTTTTTATTTGTCGAAAAAATTTTTCTTTTTTTCAAAAAAGGGCTTGACAAACAGTAACAGGTTTGTCTATCAAATTATATACCACTATAAACCCATTATACCACACATTTTTGCCTTTTGCAACCATATTTTGAGGCTGCATTACGAAAATGGGAGCAGCCATGCGGCTGCCCCACAAGCTATTTAATTAACACCCTTGCTTTCGTTCGCCTTGTACTCAAAGAAGTCGAAATCAGCGTAATGCTGGTGCTTGACCCTGTCTGCGCAGGTTATTCCCACCATTGTCCCCGTGAATTCGCCGTACTTGCAGTACTCGTCGGAGAAGCGCGTCGTGTCAAACGGAATGCCTATCTTCTCATAATTCTCGCCGTCATAGCTCCAGTAGAACTGCGAGTGCCTGCCGTTTATCACAAGCCGGAAATAAATCGGTACATCATCGACCGGAGTGCGTGTGTTCACAAATTCCGTCTTTTCTCCGTTTTCAAGCTGTATCACCGAAATAGCGCTCTGACCCAGAGTTTCGCTGTAATACTTACGGAGACTGATGTAGTTCATGTTGTCATAGTAGAGGATAAGCCCCGCACTGTGCTGGTGGACCTCCGGCTTGAAATCCATCTTTGTCGTCACCTGCGCATATACGCTCGTCAGCTTTCTGGCGAGTATGCTGACCTTGTTCAGCGACGTCCTCGCCTCCTGTCCACGGAGCCTTACCCAGCCGGGGCGCGCAGTCACATCAGCAAAACGCTGCGGCATTATCCTCGGAGCGTAATACCAGTTGCCGAGCGTGCCGCTGTCGAAATCATCGAGATCCGGAATTTTGCTCACCGGATATTCCGGCAGCCCGCTTTCCTCGCAGTATTCCTTCGCGATGTTCGTGCCGTCAGCCATGCGCATCCAGCCGTCCTCAGTCCACTTCATCTTCTGTATCGCAGTTTCTCTTCCGAGAGTACAGCGCAGCTCCGGCGCAAACGGCCGTGAACACAGGTGGACAAGATAAACTTCTCCAAGCTGGGTTTCAACATAGCTGCCGTGTCCGGCTTTCTGCAAAACCGTATCCGGATTGTAGTACTTCGGTTTCAGGTGGTCAGGGTCGTGGCGCTCGTTTGAAACCGCAGGATTTGACGTGACTATCGGATTCATCGGGTCGCCGGTATACGGTCCCCACACGTTTTCAGAACGTCCCATCGTTACACAGTGATTATAGCCTGTGCCGCCCTCGGCACACATTATGTAGTACAGACCGTTCCTTTTCGTGAGGTGCGGTGCCTCGATACAGCCCCTGTCCGTGCCGCCTTTCCAGATACGTTTCGGGTATCCGATTATCTTCTTTTTCGCAGGGTCGTACTCCACCATGCAGATAGCGCCAGGCTTTTCGTAACCCTCACGGGTCTCCCAGTCGAGGGAGACGATGTACTTCCTGCCGTCGTCATCGTGCAGTATCGAAGCGTCAAACCCTGACGAATGAAGATATACCGGCTCGCTCCATGGACCTCTGATATCCTTTGTGGTGATAAGGAAGTTGTCCACGTCAAAGTAACGTGCGTTCATGGAGTTCATCACACCGTACACGACATAGAACATATCCTCCTTTTCGCAGTAGGTCAGGCAGGGCGCCCATATTCCCTTTGCGGAGGGGAGCTTTTTCAGGTCAACCTTTTCGTCGTCGGTGAGAACATGGGTGTAAAGCTCCCAGTTCTTCATGTCCTTTGAATGATATATCGGTATCCCGGGAAACCACTCAAACGTGGACACGGCTATGTAGTAGTCATCGCCCTTGCGGCAGATGCATGGATCGGGATTGAATCCGGGAAGTATCGGGTTTTTAAGCATTTTCGTTTACCCCCTCTTTTTCAAGGTCTGCGATTATTCCGTCATATTCCTTGTCGAGCTTGTAGAACAGCATTACGACTACCTGACCGATACAAAGTACCGCCGGTATCCAGATGAATGTGATCTGTGAGCCCACAGTGTCTCCAGCCATTCCAATGACCCAGCCGAGGATCGCAGATCCAAGACCATTGCCGACCTTGAAACCGAAGCTGGAAGCAGAGTTGATAAGTCCCTCTGTACGGTATCCGGTTTTCCACTCGCCGTATTCAATGGTATCGGAAACGATAGCGAACATACATGAGGAAATACCAGCGTTGCCGATTCCCTTGAGTACGCAGGCGGCGATAACTCCGGCCATGTTCGTGCCGACAAATCCGAAGAGCGCAAAGCCGATTCCGTAGATAACCGCGCCGACGATGAGCATATTCCGCTTGCCTATCTTCTTGATGATGAACGCCGTGAAGAACATCACGCCTATCTGAACAAGATTTGCGACGAGGTTCATCGTGCCGACCATGTTTTCATCGTGGAGCATGTTCTTTGCGTAGTAAACCGCAGCGCCGCCGTTGAGGGAATAGTTGATGAAAATGAACACCAGTGTTACAGTTATCATTATCCAGTACTTGTTTCTGAAGAGAAGTCCTATACCCTTGAAGAACGGTACCTTTTCATGCTTTGTTTCCTTGGCAGGCTCAACGCGTTCCTTTGTGCCGGTGAATGTAATTATGAACACGATGACAGCCAGTACGCCGAATACTGCGAAAGTCTTTGTCCATGCGGACATATTGTCACCGAAGAACTGAACCAGCGGAAGCGTGAGGTTTGTTATCAGCAGAGTTCCGACAGTTGCGAGTATCATTCTGAAAATACTGAGTACGGAGCGCTCATACTGGTTCTGAGTGATGAGAGAATTAAGCGTTGCATAGGGTACGTTTATCGCTGTGTAAACTACTGAAGAAACGAGGTTGTAGGTGATGAAGATGTACACGAGCTTAGAAGTTTCGCCCAGCCCCGATGGTACGGAAAAGAGCAGCACGCCCGCCAGCGCAAACGGGATAGCCATTCGGAGTATCCACGGGCGGCACTTGCCGAAACGTGATTTTGTCCTGTCAACGATAACGCCCATGATGATGTCGGTAACGCCGTCAAATACTCTGGACAGCAGCATTATCGTACCGATGGTCACAGCGTCAACGTGAACGTAATCGGTGTAGTAGAAAAGCAGGAACGCAGACATTGCGGAATAGATAATGTTGCAGCCGAGGTCTCCGCAGCCATAGGAGAAACGTTCCCAGAATGTGATTTTGCCATTTGAATTGGAAGCCAAATCGGTTTCCCCCTTTCGTTTTGTTGTCATCATTATATCAGATTTTCAAAGCATTCGAAAGGTGTTTTTTCGATAGAAAAACAGGGCAATTCCGACTTTTATCCGGAATTACCCTTGATTTCTTTTCGCTTTTCCTTTGGTGTGCAGCCGAAACGCTCCCTGAACAGCTGCATTGTATACTTATGATTCGTACACCCGTGCAGCTCAAAGATCTCGCCGATACTCATCTCAGTTTCGCCAAGGTCGTGCACGACCCTGTTCAGCCGTATTTCATACAGATACTGCATTACCGTCAGTCCGAGATGTTTCTTGAACAGCCTTGACAGATAGTCGGGATTGTACCCGAAATGTGCGGAGAAATCCTCCATCATTATCTTTTCGGAATGGTGCTTTTCAATATACCGCATAACATCCTTTAGCCGGTTTATCGTGCGGTCATGTCTGCCGACATCCTTATCGGTGAGCCTAACGGAATAGGAATGCACCATAGTATAAAGCAGGTCGTACAGCAGGCTGTTGAATTTCAGCAGATATGCGTCCGGGCGTATATCGTACACGATATACATATCCATGAAGATTTTTTAAGGCGTTCAAGCCGTGTTATCTCGACCGGATTTTCGGGGTGCATATTTATCCTGAATTCCAGAAAATCCGGTGCCGGAATGTACTTTTCAAGCAGCGCGCTCGGAATAAGCAGCACCAGCGCCTTGTTTTTCTGCGCCGTCACGGAGTGGATCACTCTTGGATTCACGACCGATATTTCACCGGGCTCAATAGTCTGCCGCACGTTGTTTTCGTACTGCGTGACCATGCTCCCCTCAAGCATGTAAACAAGTTCAAGGCTGTTATGCCAGTGTGGCGCAACGTAGCTTCCGTTATCCTCAGAAAGGTAAAATCACACCTCAATATCCGGATTGCTTGATACAATTTCGTGCCTGATATCATTGTCCATGTTCATTACCCTCAAATCAGCGTTACTGCACTTTCTTGCCGATGATGTTCTCAATATCTATTTGATATTTGCCTTAAAATAATGGGGCAGATGGTGGGAATCGAATCCCACGAAATTGACGAAGAAACCCCGTTAAAGAATCCGCGACTCTGTTACCCCTTCAGCACATCTGCCATACCAATTTTGATTTGAAGGGCTGACCAATACTCCATTATATAAATATACCACACACCAAGCGAAAAATCAACCGTCAATTTTAAAGTCCCTAAGAGCAGTACTTTCTCACCGCCGCCGAAACGCCCTCCGAAATCTCCTCCGCAGTTTTGCTGCCGAGGTACTCCGAAATCAGTTCAGCCGGGACAGCCACCATGACCGGCGGCTTCGGCTTGAGTATTTTATTTTTGGAGCGTATCGCGGATTCGGCCCGCTGTTACGCAGATTTGGGGCGCATTTTATTGCGCCCCGGAGGTAATGTATGTGAACCCTGTGGCAGGGAGGGTTGTATAGAAAAAGCGGAGATTTTTCGGTCTCCGCATGGTTTTATTCGGTTTTGTGATCAGGCTGTCTTGCCTTCGAACAGTTTCTTTACTTCGTCCAGAGGGAGCTTGCTCATTTTAGCGATTTTCTCCATATCACGAATACCATCGTTCCAAAGTTCAATTGCAAAGCTGATTGCAAGTTCATTTTGCGCTTGCTTTGCTCTCTTTTCGCCGTAATCTTCCACTAATTTACACATAGTATCAACACCCTCCTTGTCTTTCTTGAAATAACCTGCCCGGTCGGACAGTACCTTGTAGTGCATCTCGCGCGGATCCTTGCAGAAAAAATCCTGCATAAGCTCGCCCAGAGCCGTTCCATTGCGAATCTCGCCGTTCACATATATTATGTGCGAACCGTCCGTGAATATTGCGTGGTCAAGCTCGGAAATCGTGCGGTTGACCGTGTAAAGCGGCTTGCCGCCTTTAAGCACGTCATGCTCGGTAATGAAAATGATGTAGCTCTCCGGCAGTTCATCGAACTTGTCGCCGGGATTGAGCAGATTTGCGTCAAGCAGACTGCTGTTATATCTTGCGCGTCTGGGAGCCGCGCCGTCATCACTGCGCTGTACTTCAACGTCGTACTGCTTGCCGTGCTCGTCAACTGCGTAAATATCCAGCCTTGCTGAACGTCCCTGTAAATTTTTCAGTTCAAACTGCGAAACAACCCGTACAACTGTCAGATCGTCGCGGTTCAAAATAACTCTGAGCAGAAGCTCTGCGCAGGCCTTGTCCTCGAAAACTTTGCTCATGAACGTGTCGTCAATCAGCCTAAAATTCTCAATTATGTTGAGCAGTTCTTCGCTATGTTCAGAGCTGATATTGCTGTTTTTATTTCGTCCACAGTAATCATTTTCCTTTCTTGAATTATAGCATGTTTCCCGCGAAAAATCAAGCATTCAAGCCATCTGTTTTGACGGCTTTTTCACGGTATGTTTTGGTTCCACGGGAGCACTGTTTTCAGCCGGTTCAGCGCTCTCTGCCGGAGATTTCGGAACAGGCAATTTTTCGCCGCAAATCTCCGCTATGTCGGACTCTGAAAAGAATTTCAAATCCGCAAGCTTGTTTGCCTGTTCTACTGTGAATTTTCTTTCAGAATCACGGCTGAGATACGCCACAATCTCCTCCTGACTGCTGTTCGGGAGCGCCGAAAACTGGCAGGCTGTCGCAAGCGTAAGTCCGCCGCTGTCGAGCATTTCCATAAGCTCCGGAGCCAGCCGCGTGCAGGCAATATAGCGCTGGATAGTGCGCTTGGCTTCGCCGTATTTCTCGGCTATGTCCTCGGTAGCACGGCGGCTTCCGAGGGCTGTCAGAGCCTCCTGCTGTGCCTTGTATGCAAATGCGCGCTCGGACGGCAGAAGCTCGGTGCGCTGGCAGAGGTTTGTATCCGCCATGATTAGCTTCGCGCGGTTTTCATCAACGTTCTTGACAATGCTGGGAACCGACGTAAATCCGGCTCTGCGGCAGGCTTCAACACGGTTGTGTCCAGCGATTATACGATACTTTCCTCCTGTGACAGGGGATACAATTATCCGGGACAGCAGTCCGTTTTCCCTGATGGATTCCACCAGCTCGTTCATTTTGAAGTCGCTGTACATCTTGAACGGCTGATTTTCCCACGGAACAAGCAGGTTTATCGGGATTTCTTTTTTGATGTTGTATAATAAAACTTGACACCCCGCGCTCAAAAGGATATACTAAAACCAGAAGGGTGAAGGACATGTCAGAAGCAAAGAAATACGACAGGAGTTACAAGGAACAGTCGGTAAAGCTGGCGCTGGAAATAGGAGTAAAGCGAGCCAGCGAGGAACTGAAGATACCGTACGGAACGCTGTACGGGTGGGTGCAGGCGGCAAAGAACGGCGACCTGGACATTGAGGAGCGAACCCCCGAAAACGCAATGAGCCTGGCTGAGGAGATCCGGCAGCTGCGAAGCGAGGTAAAGCGTCTGAACAAGGAAAATAAGCGGCTTCAGGAGGAAAGGGATTTCTTGAATGAGGCGGCAGATTTTTTCGCCGCGAGCCTTCGGAAGTAACCAAGCAGGAGCGAATGAAGTTTTTTGCGCTAAAAACCTGCGATGGAAGCGCAAAAGGCAGAATTTCATTCTGCTGCAAAGCACCGAAAGTGACACGTCAGGGATTTCACGAATATCTGAAAAATCGTAATAAACCCTGGAAACACGAAGAACTGGCGGCAAAAATGATGGAGATACTGCATGAGGACGAATGCAACGATACATATGGCAGGGAGCGAATGAATAATGCGCTTCTCCTTAAATATCCGGATTCCAAAATACCAAGTAAAACCACGGTATACCGCGTAATGACAGCCATCGGAATAACGCACAGACCCAACCGAAAACCGAATGGTATAACGAAGGCAGACCGTGAAGCACGGAAGTCAAAGCCAAAATGGCAAGTTATATGCGTCGGCAATATTTGATTGTTATGACCTGACGGCTGTCGGACTGTCAATGGGCGACAACATGAGAGCTGAACTGTGCACTTCAACTGTCGAAAATACAGCGGCAGCGTATCCCGAATTTTGCAGTGCGATACTCCATTCCGAATGAGCTATTGGAATAACCGCCGGATAGGCTCGTCGATAGGCGGAATGCCTCCGGCAGAGAATCGCCGCAGATATTTATTTCATTGTACTGTTGCTCAAATTTTTTGAGTAAAATGTGTAAATCTATATTGACAGTATCATTTTTATACCGCAGCTTTCCTCTTTTTGCATTTACTTTTGCATTTGACCCTTTATCTTTATAAGAGCAACAGCAATAGCCGCAACAACAGCAATTCCAGCGCCAACTGCCGCGGGAATCACAGGAAAACCGTTTTTATCCGGCTGTTCCTCGGGTCGCTGTACCGGCTGCGAAGCCTTGAAAACAAGCTCCGTTACCGAAAGTGGTTTCAGGGAGTATTCCAGCACGCGCCCGTCAAGCTCCGCCGGGTCTGCGCTGCGGATATCCGTGCTGTCGCCGTAAAGTTCGTAGACCTCCGCGCAGGAGTACCCGTGGTCGCCGTCTATCGTAAGGCTTATCGGGGTTTTCTCATGCAGAGATTTGTTCGTGAGGATAACGCGCAGATCTCCGTTTTCATCGGTCGCGGAATATGCGGAAACCGTGTTCCGGTCGGAACTTTCGCTCTTGACTAATGTGTTTCCGAAGCCGCTTCCTCTGCCGTCATAATTCGTGAACATATTTATCGCGGCAAGCTGGTACTGATTCTGACCGATCGGCCACAGCGATGAAAAGTACACGCCGTTTTCCGCGAAAATTCCGAGTACGTCCGCCTGGCACACTCCGCCGGAAATGTGATCTCCGCCTCCGAAATTGTACTCCGTGAACGCCAGCTTTGTTCCGGGGTAGTACCGATCGATGGACTGCTGAATGTTCGGTATAAGTGGGAAGAATTCCGCGCCGTTGTCGGCTATCCAGCTGTTTTCAAGGTAGCCCTCCTCAAACAGAGAACGCACGCTGTCCAGCCGTGCCTTTATGCAGCCGTCACGGTCGTAATGACTGCAGGAGCGCTGCCCGCATTCGCCCTTTGCTTCGGTGTAATAATGGATATCGAGTACGTCCAGCAGACGTCTGCCGTCTGATTTCTCCGCCTTTTTCATTTCGTCAAGGTAGTAGTCGATGAACCAGCGGTAGTTCCCGGCGCTCTGCTTTTCGCCCCAGTCGGGAGCGCCGGCAAGGCTCTGGTATGCGGTATATCCGTACAGCGACGGACCGAACACTTCCGCGCCGCCGTCCATATCCTTAACGACCTGAGCAAGGTCTACGCTCTTATTGATAAGCTCATCGCAGGTGACGTGTTCGCTGTGCGCCAGCTTGTGAGTTCCGTTCCACAGCCCCGGCTCGTTGTCGAGCGCGTATGCGTTGAATCCGCCGGAGGCGGAGTTACCAAGCGTATTGATAAGGTAGTTCAGATATTCGTCCGTGTACACCACGTCGTCCTTTTTATCCGGTTCCATTGAGAATTCCCCGGGCTTACGATTGACCACCTTGTACCAGTATTCCGTGTTCGGCGCGGTGCAGTCACCATCAACAAGGTCGAGTTTCTGAAACGTGCTGGAGGACACATATCCGAGCATCTGAAGCGTCAGCAGCTTGTATGGGACGTTATGTGCGGAAGCGTCCATCGCGGCGTTCAGCGCGGCGCCGCCGGGGGTCTGCCGCAGGCCGTCGTCGAGTACGTCCTGAACCATGTGCATATCTGCGGAATTGTACCAGTCCGAGCCAGCGTTGGACATATTGTTTTCCCAGTTGTAGCAGCTCATTCGGTTGCCCCCAAGCCGGAATGCTCCCGCGCTGACGGCGCTCAGGTCAACGCCGCTGTTCACGCCGTATATGTACGGGGATATTTCGCGCAGCTCAGTCTGCGGGTCTACTGTTATTGAAATGGTCATGCTGTCCTCCGCACTTGCGGGTATTGTTGCGACAAGCGCCGCCGCGAGGGAAATCTCCGCTATTTTTCTGAATTTCATCGTATTCCGCCTTTCCGGTTGTCTGTTACTTATGGTCACCTCTAAAAAACAGCACTGGAAATTCCGGCGCTGTTTTGATATTTATGAGCTTTCTTTCTGGATAAAAGTCCACGGCAATACTTCAGAAGAAACTTCCCTGCCGTTCAGGATATCGACAAGCTTTTGTGCGGCTATCCTGCCTATGTTCCTGTCCTCATAGGAGAGCGAGGTTATCGGAACCTGGGATATCCGGCTGAGATTGCTGTTGTCGAAGCTGACTACCGCAACGTCCTCCGGAACGCGTCTGCCACTGGAAAGCAGGCATTTCACAAGCCCGAACGCCACCTCGTCGTTATAGCATACGACTGCCGTGTTATCACCGAGGCGCTTTAATACTTCCTCCGGATCATCGAAGAGTTTTTCCTTTGTCTCAGTGGTGTACCAAAACACATTATCGTCGGGGATTATCAGACCGCTGCGGAACAGCTCCGAAATAAAACCCGAATACCGCTGATGACCCTGGATATCATCGCTCTTGAAATACCCTGCGATTTTCGTGTGACCGCGGTCGATAAGGTGACGCACAAGTTCGGCGCCGCCCGCCTGATTATCCGCGCAGACGGAATATGTGCCGCTGAGGGTCGGGTAATATCCGTTGAAAAAGACTACCGGAATACCCATGCCTATAAGCTTCTCGTACAAATCGAAATTCGGGTTCGGCATTGCGGATTTTGTACCCTCTATCAGTATGCCGTCAACTGGATTTTTCAGTATTTCTTCGAGAATAGCGCGCTCGTTGCAGACGCGGTTGCGGGTCGCGGAAAGAACCGCGGTGTACTTGTTCTCGGACAGCACCTCGTCCACAGCCCGCAGCTGGCTCGGAAAAATGTAGTCGCTGATGTACGTTGCAACTACCGCTATCTTTCCGGTCCTCGGGTTCAGCCGCTTCGGGCGCACCACCGAACCGCTGCCCTGCCGCTTTATTATAAGATCGTCTTCAACCAGGAGCGCCAGTGCCTTTCGTATCGTCTGGCGGCTGACGTCGTACTGAGCTGTGAGCAGCTCCTCGGTAGGTATCGCCTGACCCTCGGTATATACGCCGTTTTCAATATCAGTTTTTATTGCCTGCGCGACAGTTTCATATTTAGTCATATATTATCGCCCCTATAAAAAGTACAAATCCAAACTCTGATAGAATACAAATTCATCTGCGTATATGATACAACTTTGCACTTAATTTGTCAAGATGTTTTTGCACAGCAGCACATTTGTTTGTATGGAAAATACGTAATTTGTCACATGTGCACAAAAGTTTTCCTGAAAGAATGTGTACTTTGTGTATTGCATTTATCGAGCCTTTATGCTAAAATAAGGACAACAAACAGGGGCGCAGACAAAAATAAAATTTGTAGCAATCATGCTAGGAATTTGTTATAAGCGTTCCAAAACAAAACCACAACGATCATTTTTTATCGGAGGGAAAAAGCTATGAAAATCAAGAAGATACTCGCATCGGTACTCGGTCTGGCACTCACCGCAAGCGTACTCGCAGGCTGCAGCTCAGGCAACGGCAGCACTGCTGAATCCGGCAGCAGCGGATCTGGCTCTGGTTCTGCAAGCGGAGACCTCATTAAAGTTGGAATAATCAACAACGACCCCAACGAGTCCGGCTATCGTACAGCGAACGATAAGGACATGAAGGCTACATTCACAGAGGAGAACGGCTACGATGCTTCCTTTGCATACAGCCTTAAGAACGACGAGCAGATCGCAATGGCGCAGACATTCATTCAGTCCGAGGTGGATTACCTGCTCATCTCCGCTGCCGGCACTTCCGGCTGGGACTCCGTGCTCAAGGACGCCCAGGCTCAGGGGATCAAGGTTATCCTGTTCGACAGAACCATCGATGCTGACGAAAGCCTGTACGAGGCTTCCATCGTATCCGACATGGCTAAGGAAGGTCAGACCGCAGTTGACTGGCTGGCTTCCCAGGGACTTTCGGAGTACAACATAGTACATATCCAGGGCACGATGGGTTCCGCTGCACAGGTCGGCAGAACCGGCGCCCTCGACACCAAGGTAGCTGAGGACGACAGCTGGAACCTCGTTACACAGCAGACCGCTGACTGGAACGCAGAAACAGCACAGCAGATCGTTCAGTCCATCATCGACAGCGGCACTTCCTTCAACGTTATCTACGCTGAGAACGATGATATGGCAAAGGGCGCAGTTGCAGCCCTCGACAAGGCTAACATCTCCCACGGCGTTGGCAAGGACGTTATTGTAATGGGCTTCGACTGCAACAAGTGGGCTCTTAATAACCTCCTTTCCGGCAGCTGGAACTACGATGGCCAGTGCAATCCTTTCCAGGCTTCCTACATCGACTCCATCATCAAGGATCTTGAGAACGGCAAGGCTCCCGAAAACAAGGTCATCATTATGGACGAGAAGGGCTTCGACGCTTCCACTATCACTCAGGAGGACGTTGACAATTACGGTATCTGATCGTTCTGAACAGCCTAGCTGAATCAGGTGATCAGCCATGACGGAAACGGTCCGATATGATGGATAACAGATCCCTTGTATCGGACCGTTCTGTTAACTAAAAAACCGGAGGCGAAGACAATGCGTGATGAAAATGTTGTTCTCAGGCTAGAGGGCATATGTAAGGAATTCCCCGGTGTGAAAGCGCTCCAGAACGTTGAATTCACACTGCACAAGGGCGAAATACACGCGCTGATGGGCGAGAACGGCGCTGGTAAATCCACACTTATAAAAGTACTCACCGGTGTATACGAAAAGGACGGCGGTAATATCTATA
>Ga0129310_1002872_pt1 | contig 11993 bp, 10 predicted proteins | sample Go1ome_2_FD_94433 | JGI IMG/M metagenome (GOLD analysis project Ga0129310, IMG submission 94433) | Western lowland gorrila individual fecal microbial communities from Wisconsin, USA - Go1022A metagenome | ecosystem: Host-associated > Mammals > Digestive system > Large intestine > Fecal | place...
ACAACCGCCGCATCAAGGCAAAGCTAAAGGGCTTGCCGCCTGCAATTCACAGACAACAAGCCCTTTCAGCTGCTTGAACTATTTTTGATAGAAAATATTGTCTAACTTTTGGGGGTCACTTCATTCCGGCTGAAGCAATAAGGATTTCTCTTAATGCTTGATTTGCTAAAAACAAATTGATAAAGTTATGCACTGGCCTTTGAGACTTCTCATCATAGAACCCCTTAAACAATGAAGGATTTACCAAACTCAACTGATTAAATAGAAGTTCATTAAAAAAAGTTTTTGTGGTTTCTTGATTAAGCTCGTATATATACCGATTATCTAGATCATGCCCAAAAATATCGCCGCCGTTTTCTAGGCCAAGCCCTTTATCTATCATGAGGCGAGTTCTATTCGGTATAGCTGCTATTTTCAGAGTTACTTTTAAAGTAATAAAAGTTCTTTTTAATAATTCCGATAAAAAAGGCTGTGTGTCTATCGGAATTTCAGACCACTCGTCAATTAAAAGATACAATCTTTCAATATTAAAGTCGCCAATCAAAGAGTCTACAATATCACTCATCTCAGAAAAAGAAATATACTTAATTTCTTCTGTAGAAGTCTGAGCTTCTGAACTCTTCTGAATATCATATTTTGCTTCTGGCTGAATAGATAGCTTGAGCGAAGCTGCAACGGATTCTATCTCACTAGAAGAAAACGCAACATCACCTAATTTATAAAAAATTGAACCCTTAAATGTGGCATTAAATCTTTCCAAGTACATTCTGATTGTGTCTTGCTTTTCTCTAAGCAGTTCCGGTTCGACATTTGTACCATCACTATTTCTATACAAAAACTCTACATTTTCATAGGCCACTCTCAGCAGTTCAACAACAATTTCCTTAAAAAGAATAAGTGAATAATAAAGAGGTGTATCATTTTTAAGCAACGGCTTAAATTTTCTTGCATCAATATAAATTGGAAATACTTGAATAGAAGTATCCATTATAAGTTGTTCCTGCAATGCTTTGAGCAGATGTGTCTTTCCTGTACCTCTCCGTCCATAAATAACTTGATTTTTATAGCCGTATACTTTTCCGATATTTTCTTTTCCGGCATAATATTCTAAAAAATTGTTTGTAGCATTGTACTCGGCTCGAATTAAGTCGTCCAACCTTTCCACGCTTTTCTTCACTTCTTGCGAACGAATATCAAATGTCATTGATTTTTTTGCACGCACGGTATCGCCCCCCGCATCTGATCTAATTGAAAAATCTGTAACTATTATATCTTACGAAAAACAGTTGTGCAAGCAAACATCAACACACTCAGGCATTTTACTACACAATATGCGGTTTTTATCGGACTATAAAACCGTGCTATGAATATTTTTTGAAAGGAGGGTTAGTTCCCTCACAGGTCAGCCGTAAGGCTGGCTTTTTTTCATGCCATCACGAAGGAGGTTAGTAAATGGCAGATGAAAAACCGAATACAGACCCGAAGGATATTAAGTCCCCGGAGGCAACTGCTCCCCCGAGGACAAGTGATCCTCCCGCCCCTGAGTCGGGCAAAAGACCTGGTAATCCGCCTGGGCATGAGCAGGCAGTAATCCCCGGTATGGTTGAGGCTGCGCCCGCTCCTGCCGGCAAGGTAATTGACTTGTCCGGCACCAAAGTCGTTGCCGATCACAACGGTAATGGGCTCATCGTTCCTGATGTGGCCGCCAAGCCGCCGGAGGCAGCTCCCAACCAGAAACGCCGGGGCCGTCCGCCCAAAGCAAAGTCCGAGGCAGGCGCTGGCAAACAGGAAAAAACGGTGGATCCCTGCACAGGCCGCCTGTCTAAGGTTGACAAGGCGGCCCGTGCGGAGGCCCCGTCCTCTGTTCTGGACAAAGTGTCCAGAGGTAAGAAAGCTGACAAGGCCAAGGAAACGGGCTCCGGCGGTGCGCCTGCGTCTAAATCCGCTAAGGCGGTAAAGCCGGGCAAGGCCGCTCCCGTTAAGGAGGCGGCAGTCCCGCCGCCGGAGATCAATCTGCCGCCCACGCCTGACGTGCCGCCCCGCCCGGTGGAAGAGGGAAAAATCGTCTATCTGAAAATGGCGGAGCTTCATCCGTTCCATACGTTCCGGGAGCACCCCTACAAGGTTCAGGATGATAAGGCGATGGACGATCTGGTGGGGACGATCAAGGAACACGGCATTATGACCCCCGCCACCGTCCGCCCGGAAAAGGACGGCAAGGGCTATGAGATTATCGCGGGCCACCGCCGCCATCATGGCGGTACACGGGCCGGGCTGGAGGAAATGCCCTGTATCGTCCGGGAAATGACCGATCTTGAAGCTGTCCGGGAAATGCGGAACAGCAACAAGCAGCGGGGCGATCCTCTCCCCAGCGAACTGGCAAAACTGCTGGATTTGGAGGTGGAGGCCATCAAACGCCAGGGGGCCCGCCCGAAAAATGAGAAAGAGGCGGAGGCCCTGGGTAAGCTCTCGGTGGAGATTGTGGGTAAGGAACACGACATGAACTATAAAAAGGTCATGCGGTATATCCGGCTCAACTCCCTGGTGCCGGAGCTTCTGGACAAGGTGGACACAAAGCAGATGGGCTTTATGCCTGCGGTGGAGATCTCGTATATCAGACCGGAAAACCAGCGGCTGATTGCCGTTTCCATTGATGGGGAGCAGTCCTCCCCCTCGGTGGCCCAGGCGAAGCGGCTCCACGAGCTGGACAAGGAGGGCAAGCTCAACGGCGATGTGATCGACGGCATTTTGAGTGAAGAAAAAAAGGAGGATCGCGGTGTGATTATTTCGACTGCTGAACTGTCTAAGTATTTCGGCAAGGAGGTCACTCCTGCCAAAATGAAAGAGCAGATCATGGCGCTGCTGGACGAGTGGAAAGAGAAACAGCCGCCCGAACTGGCGCAGCCGGACAGGAAAAAGGACTTGGAGAAGTAACCGGGCCCCGCTTCTGGACACTTTGTCCAGAGGTGAACGCCCCGCGCCGGGGATGGGCTCTGTGGTGATATATCCCCCGTCGCCGGGTATTTTGCAGCGCAGCCAGGAACGGGCAGTCAAGGGGCGGAACGCCCGCCGTTTGCGGCGGCTTGCCCTTGACTGCCTGGCCCGGCTGTGCTATTTCCGGCAAGGCGGCGGGGGTATATCCTCCAGAGCCGCCCCCTTTCCCATGAATGGGAAAGGGCGGGGGGATAGGGTTGAACTACCTATTAAATATTGGAGGTGTGATAATGAAACGATCCCTTGCTTATATCACCGCTTCGTGGCGCGGTGATCCTGCGGTGGATATGGAGCAGGCGGCGCATTACTGCCGCGTGGTCTACGATGCGGGCTATTCCCCCATCTGCCCTATGCTCTATCTGCCGTTGTTCCTCAATGACGCGGTGCCGGAGGAGCACAAGAACGGCATCGACATGGGCCGCGATCTGCTCCGGCGTTCCCGTGTGCTGGTGGTGTGCGGCCATTCCGTGACCGAGGCCATGAAAAATGATATTGCTGTGGCCCAGCGCCTGGGGATCACCGCGACTACCCTTGAGGGCATCCTGACCGTCAAGGGCCAGGGGCGGTGCTGATGGCGTCCCTGTTTGAAGCCTACATCACCAACCTGGGAAAGTACAACGAGGGTGAGCTGGTTGGCGAAACACTGAAATTCCCCACGACTACCGAAGAAGTACAGGCCCTTTTGAAGCGGATCGGTGTGGACGGGGTACGCTATGAGGAATTTTTCATAACCAGTTTTGACGGTGATGTGCTGGGGCTCTACGACTATCTCACAGAATATGAAAACCTGGACGAGCTCAATTATCTGGCCTGTCTGCTCTCCGAACTGGATCAAGGTGAGCTGGAGAAATTTGAGGCCGTCATTGACAGCGGCGAACATACTTCCAGCGTGGCCGATCTCATCAATCTGGCGCAAAACCTGGATTGCTATGAGTTTTATCCCGGTGTCGAGGACGACGAAACCCTGGGCCGCATCTATGTGGAGGACATGGAGGCCATTGACGTGCCGGAGCACCTGCTGAATTATTTTGACTATGAGGCATACGGGCGGGACATTCGGCTTGAAGAGGACGGCCACTTTGCCCCTGGCGGCTATGTGCTGAACAATGGCGGTCAATTTATCGAGCACTATCACGGGATCGAGGACATTCCCGACGAGCACAAAGTTTTTGCCTTTCCCCAGCTCACGGTGCGGGAGCAGATGGCGGCCTACAAAGAAATTATTGACGGTTCCTCCCTGGAGGGCTATCGGAAGATTGCCGCAAAGGAACACGAGGAACGATAACGGCACTTCTGGACGTTTTGTCCAGAGGTGCTTTTTTCATGGAAAGGAGGGATACGGCTGATTGACGAGGACGTTTCCAGACGTACCATAGCAGTTTCGATCAAGGCGACAAAGCTCACGGGCCGGGTGCTGGCCCAGGCGTGTCTGGCGGTGGGCCGGAAGATCAAGAAAACGTACCGGGCCCGCCAGACACCCCACGGAAAACAGACGGTGCGCCAGCTCATGGGCCACGGGGCCGCCACGAACAGCATCGAGGTGGAGTCCCCAAAGAACTTTGACCGGGTGGCCCGGCGCTGGAATGTGGACTATGCCTTTTATAAGACCGGGCCGGACAAATACCTGTTGTTTTTCAAGAGCGGGCAGGCCGACGCCATCACCGCTTGCTTTTCGGAATATTCCCGGCGCGTGTTGAAGTGTTCCAAGTCCCAGCGTGTTCCCATCCGGGAACAGCTCAAACGGGCTGCCGCTGAACTGGCCCGCCAGCCGTCCCACAAGAAAGAACGTGCAAGGGAGGCGGTGCATGAGGACAGATAGCGTCAAAAAGTATGTGATACCCAATATCCCGTACCTGTTTATTCTGTGGGCCTGCCTAAAGCTGGGGACAGCCTACCGCCTGGCCCCTGGAGCAGACTTTGCTCACAAGCTCATGGGCCTGGGGCAGAGCATCGGCCCGGCCTTTGCCGACTTTGCGCCGGGGCTGGCCCCCTTTGACTGGCTCATCGGTATTGTGGGCGCGGTGGGCTTTCGCCTGCTGATCTACTTCAAAAGCAAGAACGCAAAGAAATTTCGGCGGGATGAGGAATACGGGTCGGCCCGCTGGGGCACCGAAAAAGACATCAAGCCCTTTGTCGATCCGAAGTTTGAGAACAACGTCATTTTAACAAAGACGGAGTTTCTCACTATGAACACCCGGCCCCAAAATCCCGCCAACGCCCGCAACCTCAACACCTGTATCATCGGCTCGTCCGGCTCCGGCAAAACCCGTTTCTGGCTCACGCCCCAACTGCTCCAGGCGCGCAGCTCTTATGTGTGCGTCGATCCGAAAGGCGGGGTACTCTCCCAGGTGGGGGCTTTCCTGCAACGCCGGGGGTATCAGGTCAAAGTGTTCAACAGCATAGATTTTTCAAAATCCATGCACTACAATCCGCTGGCCTACATCAAAACGGAAAGCGACGTGCTGAAATTCGTCACCGCCCTGATCGCCAACACCAAAGGCGACGGCAAGGAGGGCGACGAGTTCTGGACCAGTGCGACTCGTTCGCTGGCGGTAAAAAGTCAGCGGACAAACAACAAATACCGTTGTTTGGATAACTGGTAATTCGACAGGTGGAATGACGGGGTAACGCCCTGAAACGCCTGCCCTCGGTGGGCGTGCATTGGCTGCAAAGCCGGTGTACGAAGCCCCACGGCAACGGCTGAGAGCAACCGTAGCCGCCGCCAACGGCGGCCGAAAGCGGTCTGGAGGCAGACTGTGTTGCCTATAGGCCAAGGGTCTATAAAATACCCATGGTTAGAATGTTCGCCGTAGCGGGCGGACTGACGAATCCGCGAATGTACGGGTCTATAAGAAGACCATATAGAAATGTATGGGTGCGTTCAAGCGCAGCCGGTGTGGTTTAGTAGAAATTTGCCCTACGAACGACCATGTTGTGTTACAGGCACATCCCAGCCGGCAGGCTCATAGCGGAAACCTAAAGGTATAGATGCACAGATAGAATTACCGGAACGAGGAAAGGCAGCGGCTTTCGCAAGAAAGAACCCGGCGAAGAACGATAAGCGGGTGAACCGCTGCTGAAAAGTAGTGATCGAACCGGAGAAGTCCCTGTAATGGGGATGGAGGAATGGTCACAAGTCGAATTGTGAAAACAGGTATTATTCAATCCAATCATAAGGATTCGAGTAAGACCAAAAGGGTCACTTTTCCAAACTGGAGGTGATGCCTTATGCCAAAAGAAAGGAAAAAAGTCCTGTGTATGGACGCCCAGCGGCACGCCGAGTATTACGGAATGCAGCGGACATTTGACCAACTGTACGCCAAAAGCAAGGGCGGAGAAACTTTCACCGGCCTGATGGAACTGATATTAAGCCCGGACAACATCATGCTGGCCTACAGAAACATCAAGACCAACACAGGCAGCTACACAGCAGGAACAGACAAGCAGAATATCGGTGACATTGGACGGCTTTCACCGGCTGAGGTCATCGGTAAGGTCAGAAAAATCGTCACAGGCAGCGAACACGGCTATCGTCCCAAACCTGTGCGCCGGAAAGACATTCCAAAGCCAAACGGCAAAACCAGGCCGCTGGGTATCCCCTGCATCTGGGACAGATTGGTGCAGCAATGCATCAAACAAATCCTGGAGCCCATCTGCGAGGCAAGGTTCAGCAACAACAGTTATAGGTTCCGCCCGAATCGGTCAGTGGAACACGCAATTTCCCGTACTTACTCCCTGCTGCAACGGGCGCACTTACACTATGTTTTGGAGTTTGACATCAAAGGATTCTTTGACAATGTGAACCACAGCAAGCTCATCAAGCAGCTCTGGACGCTGGGCATCCAGGACAAGCAGCTTCTGTTTGTTATCAAGCGCATCCTGAAAGCGCCTATCCGTATGCCGGACGGCAGCACCGTTTACCCGACAAAGGGAACGCCCCAGGGTGGAATTATTTCCCCGCTGTTGGCCAATGTGGTGCTCAATGAGCTGGATCACTGGATCGACAGCCAATGGTTGGAACACCCTGTAGCGACCCACTATGGTAAATGGCGCACCATCCGTGCCTCGGAGGTCTTTGACAAGAGCTACGGCTACCAGAAAATGCGGAAAAGCAATCTCAAAGAAATGTTCATTGTGCGCTATGCGGATGACTTCCGGATCTTCTGCCGAAACCGAGAGGACGCGGAGAAGACCATGGAGGCTGTCACAAGGTGGATTACCGAACGGTTGAAGCTGGAGGTCTCCCCAGAGAAAACACGCATTGTCAATGTCCGAAAGCGATACTCCGAGTTTCTCGGCTTCAAAATCATGGTGTACCGCAAGGGTGGAAAGTATGTCGTGAAGTCCCATATCTGTGACAAAAAGCTACAGTTGGAAGAAAGCAAGCTCGTGGAGCAGGCAAAGCGCATTGCAAAACCAGCCCAAGGGCGGACGCAGCCGGACGAAATCGGCCTGTTTGACGAAATGGTGCTGGGTATCCAGAACTACTACAGGGTTGCTACCTGTATCAGCCTGGACTGCCGGAGAATCCACCGCAGAGTCATGACAGTGTTGACCAACCGTTTGAACACGGAAACCGGCTGTCAGCTCGTCCGGGAAGGCGGTGCTATGACGGACAGCGAAAAGGAGCGTTTCGGCGCTTCTCAAATGGTGCGGTATGTGTCCGGTATCAACCGGCCAATCTACCCCATTGCGTTCATCAAGTATAAAACCGCAATCGGAATCAGCGCCGCCGTCTGCTGTTTCTCTCCGGCGGGGCGGAAAAAGATACACGATAATCTGGAGATAGATACGACCTTGTTTGCGTATCTGCGAGAACATCTGCCGGAAGGCCACAGCTTGGAATATGCCGATTGCAGGATCTCCCTGCTGTCTGCCCAGAAGGGCAAGTGTGCTATCAGCGGCGAATGGTTCTTGCAGCCGGACAGCATCGTGTGTCACATGAAAGTTCCTAAGGAGCAGGGCGGCCAGGAGCGATACAGCAATCTGGTGCTGCTCCACAGGCGGTATCTGCCCTTGCTGACCGACCAGGACACCGCCGCTCTCAAGAGTATCTGCAAACAACTGGCTGTTACAAGAAAACAACTGACCAAAATCAACAACCTGCGTAGTGCCGCAAAATTAGCGGCAATCTGAACAACTTTCTATTGGTGATTGATTAAATGCCTGATAACACAATCGATGGAACGCCGGATGCGGTGAAAGTCGCATGTCCGGTGTGGAGTGGGGGAAAATCCGGCGATGACTTCAAAGGATTACCTATCACTATAGGCCGAAACGCTCTTATACTGCGCCCTGCTGGGCTATATCATTTTCGAGGGCGCGGAGGAAGATCGCAATATGAATACGCTGGTGGACATGATTTCCGGCATGGAGGTTAAGGAGGATGACGAGGACTTTATGAACGCGGTGGACTATATGTTTGCCGGGTTGGAAAAGCGCAAGCCGGATTGTTTTGCTGTCAAGCAGTACAAAAAGTACAAGTTAAGCAGCGGCAAGACGGCCAAAAGCATTTTGATTTCCTGCGGCGCTCGTCTGGCTCCCTTTGACAGTGCAGCGACACGTTGTCGCATATAAACTCTGCGTGGGGTTTCCCTGCAAAGAGGTAAAAGTGACGGAAAGGCCACAACCTTTCTAACTGATATTCCGAGAAGTGGAATGACGGGGTAACACCCTGAAACGCTTCCCTTGATACTGCGTTGGAAGAAGCGGAACGTATTTTCCACAACTGACACAGCACGCTGAAGTCGGCTGTCTGCACCCGCAACTGTCCCCTTTGGGGATAAGGCAAAGCCGAGCCAGAGGTGGCCGGGGGTGTTAGGCCGGAGGTCTATAAAATACCTATGTTCAGAATACGGTTGACTACCGTTGACAAAAGCCCGAATGTACAGGTCTATAACGGGATATGGTAGAAATGCCATAGCCGTGAAAACGGCGTATGTGGGGGAAAGTAAGATTTGTCGATATGAAATTCCCTATGGTGTTACAGGCATCATCAAGCATACAGGCCTAAAGGGCAGAGCTAAGGGTATTATGCACAGATAGGAATATCGGAACGTGGAAAGTCCCGGATGTGGAGCGGATACGCACAATGAAGCAGTGAGCGGGAAAATCGTGTCGCCCTTTTGGGGAGGTGCGGTATAACCGTTCTTAATCCGGGAGGAAAGAGCAGCCATGCTACCTGTGAAGCCGTGAATAAAGTAAGCGGTGGAGGGACGGGCTGTAGTCAGGAACAGAAATAAAATCATAATCAATAAACACACATAGGTTCGAGTAGGACTAAGAAAGGCGAAAATCCGAACGAAAGTGAGGACAAGTAACCGACTATGGCAACAGGAAAGGCACGAAAGAAAGATAAGCTAAGACACGCCGAGTATTATGACTTTCAGGAAATTCAGGATAAGCTGTATGCCGACAGCAGTAAGGGCAAAGTTTTCAAATATCTGGTAGAAATCATTGTATTGCCCGAAAATATACGGCTGGCATACCGCAACATCAAGAAAAACCACGGGAGCATGACACCCGGCACAGATGGAAAAACAATTACAGATTTAGCAACACTCTCTGATGAACAGCTAATTTCTTCCGTACAGCACAAGTTAGGCTGGTACGTTCCGCAAAGTGTTCGGCGGGTAGAGATTCCAAAGGGAAATGACCCAACAAAGAAACGCCCGCTTGGAATACCGACAATTATGGACAGGCTGATACAACAGTGCGTATTGCAGGTCATGGAGCCGATATGTGAGGCTAAATTCCACGACCACAGCTACGGGTTCCGCCCTAACAGGAACCAACAGCACGCAATCGCCCAGGTTCATAAGGATATGCAGAGAAGCAATCTCCATTATGTCGTAGATATAGACATCAAGGGGTTCTTTGACAACGTGAACCACGGAAAACTGCTGAAACAGCTCTGGACGATGGGAATCCATGACAAAAAGCTGCTTAGTATCTTATCCGCTATGTTAAAAGCGGAGGTAGCCGGAATTGGATCCCCGGAGGTCGGAACGCCGCAGGGCGGTATTATCTCGCCCTTGCTCTCCAATGTAGTTCTGAATGAATTGGATTGGTGGCTTGCCAGTCAATGGGAAGAAATACCGACAGAGTTTCCTTACAAGGAAACAGTCAACCCAAATGGAAGTGTGAGCAAAAGCCATAAGTTCTCCGCATTACGGAGGACGAAGCTGAAAGAAGTTACCTGCGTCAGATACGCCGATGATTTTAAGATATTTACCAACAGCTATCAAAACGCGGTGAAATTATTCCACGCAACCAAAAGCTGGCTCCATGAAAGACTCTCCCTTGAAATAAGCCCTGAAAAGTCAAAGGTGATTAACCTGAAAGAACAGTATTCAGAGTTTCTCGGTTTCAAGCTAAAGGTCATTCCCCGTGGAAAACGGAGCAACGGGCACACGAAATATGTCGTGGAAAGCCATATCAGAGAGAAATCCATTGCGAAAATAAAACCAAACCTAAAACGGCTGATTTATGATATTGAGTTCCCGTCACAAGGCAAACGTACTGAATATCAGGCGATTTGTGGGTATAACGTCTATGTAATGGGAATCCATGACTATTACCAATTAGCCACAAAGGTCTGCGATGACCTTACGCCATTCGCCTTATCTGTCCACAAGAGCCTACGGGCAAGACTGAAAGAACGAGTTAAAACTGCAAAACAGGTCAGGGAGAGAAAACTTCCGTGTGAGGTTCCCAAAGTTATCAGAGAAAGATATGGGAAAAGCAAACAGCTTCGATATGTAGCCGGACACGCCGTTGTCCCGGTAGGCTACATACGGCATAAGCCCCCAAAGTCTATGAACCGCAAAATCAATTCCTATACGCCGGAAGGCAGAGCCGAAATTCATAAAAATCTGGATAGAATCGACATGACGGTTCTTCATTATCTGATGAGGAATCCGGTTCTGTACCGCTCTATCGAATACAACGATAACAGGCTCTCGCTGTACTCGGCTCAAATGGGAAAATGTGCCGTATCTGGCAAAGTGCTTTCGATTGGTGATATTCATTGTCATCACAAAGTGCCACGGCACTTAGGCGGTAAAGACAATTATCAAAATCTGGTATTGGTATGTGAAGATGTACATCATCTAATTCATGCTACAAACCCTGATATTATCAGAAAATATATGGAAATCCTCAACCTTGACCAAAAGCAGAAAGAAAAACTCAATAAGCTAAGAAGCCTTGTCCACGTTGAGAGTTATTGAGATGAAATAAATTCTGTTCCCGATGGCAAGCCGGGTGAGCTGAAAGGTTCATGCCCGGTTTAGGGCGGGGGAAAATCCGGAGATAACATCAAAGGATTACCTATCGCTATTCAAGGAGCTGCGGGACCTAATGGAGACCGACGAGCTGGAACTGGATACCCTGGGTGACAGTAAATCGGCCCTGTTCGTGATCCTCAGTGATACGGACAGCACCTTCAATTTCGTCGCAGCCCTTATGTACAGCCAGTTGTTCAACCTTCTCTGCGACAAGGCGGATGATTTCTACGGCGGGCGACTGCCCGTCCATGTCCGCCTGATCCTGGACGAGTTTGCGAATGTCGGACAGATACCGAACTTCGACAAGCTGATCGCCACCATCCGGAGCCGTGAAATATCGGCCTCCATTATTTTGCAGTCGCAGAGCCAGTTAAAAGCCATTTACAAGGACAATGCGGATACCATCGTAGGTAACTGCGACAGCACCTTGTTTTTGGGAGGCAAGGAAAAATCGACGCTCAAAGAGATTTCGGAGCTGCTGGGCAAGGAGACCATCGACAGCTACAACCAGTCCGAAAACCGGGGCAGCCAGATTTCCCATGGCCTCAGTTATCAGAAATTAGGAAAGGAGGAATAGTAATTGCCAATGGTGACAGGGGCGTTATACAGGGCCGCCAGGAGATATTTCTTGATGTTGCGGACATAGGTGGTGTTGTCCCTCATGCAACCCATGACATACTGCACATGGGAGCTGTCCAGCTTCATAAAGCG
>Ga0129310_1002873_pt1 | contig 11982 bp, 11 predicted proteins | sample Go1ome_2_FD_94433 | JGI IMG/M metagenome (GOLD analysis project Ga0129310, IMG submission 94433) | Western lowland gorrila individual fecal microbial communities from Wisconsin, USA - Go1022A metagenome | ecosystem: Host-associated > Mammals > Digestive system > Large intestine > Fecal | place...
ACCGAATAACTGCTCCGCAGTTTATCAGAAGGAGCTTGCACTCCTCCTGATACAAGCAAGTCCCCACCCACTGCTTATTGCTTTTCGCAATTGAAGCAGGGGACTTACTTGATTCGGTTAAACTCTCGATAGCTTCCCGGCTTTTTTAAGACTTCCCTATACAAGTATCATCCGGCAAAATGGGCTGCCCCGAAAGGGACAGCCTCATCTGGGTCGGCTGCGAAAAGCCTCGCGCCAAGGTATAGCTCTGCTGCCGTATTAATGTGTCATAAGATCAAGTGCAAGCGCAGCACACTTATTCAGATCGTCGACCTTTAAGGTCTCATTTGTTGTATGCACCTTTGTCATACCGGTGGCCAGTACGATCGGTTTGATTCCGTGAAGTGCCATAACGTTAGCGTCGCTTCCGCCGCCGCCTTTTTCCGTTTCTGCCTTAAAGCCAAGTCTATTGCAGGAATCAAATACTCTCTTTACAAGGGCATCCTCGTTGTCAACATGGAAGCTCACATAGTTTGTTTTAAGCTCGATCTCAAGCGTAGCTCCCATCTCGTCGCAGGCATCCTGCAGGCACTGTTTCATGTGGGCTGCCTGAGCATTCAGCTTGTCAAGATTTCTGCTTCGTACCTCGGCGATCAGCACCGCCTTCTCTGGAACGATGTTTGTCGCATATTCTGCTTTTAATGTACCGATGTTGCAGGTAGTCTCCTCGTCGATACGCAAAAGATTCATCTTTGCGATTCCTTTTGCCGCAACCTGGATCGCACTGATCCCGGCCTCAGGAGCCAGTCCGGCATGAGAGGAACGGCCGATGATCGTTGCAAAGATCTTGATCTGTCCCGGCCCGCAGGTGAGGATCTTTCCGACATCTCCGCCCGCATCAAATACCATTGCCTCTTTACCGCGGATCATCGGGAGATCCATATTTTTTACCCCGTTCATTCCGCCTTCTTCACCGATGGTAAACAGAACATCCACGCTTCTGTGAGGAAGCTCCTTCTCCTTGATCACTCTGAGTGCTTCCATGATCGCTGCAATACCGGATTTATCATCTCCTGCAAGGATCGTGCTTCCGTCTGTCCGGATCACGCCGTCTTCGATGATCGGTTTGATCCCGTTACCCGGAACCACAGTATCCATGTGGGCACACATGATCGTCGGATCGCCCGGGAGCGTGCCCTCAAAAAACGCATGGACATTAAAGCCGTTTGATCCGAAGCCTTCTCCCGCTTTATCTGTATGTACCTCAAGACCGAGTGCTTCAAGGTCGGAAACGAGTCTTTCTCCCATAGCCTTTTCATTCTTTGTCTCGCTGTCGATCTGGATATAATCGATAAACGTATCCAGCAGCCTCTTTTCATTGATCATTGCAAACCCCTCCTGAACTATTTTCTATTATTGGATTCCATTTAATATAGATACTGCCCGATCAAAATCATACTGGGCCTCTTTCACCGCAGACTGCTTCCTATACCACTTCTTTAATTCCTGATAGGTGGTTGAAAAAGAACCATACCCAAGATACAGCTCCGGGATCTGGTAGTTGTCTGCAAAAACGACCATCGGCATTACCTTAACGCCACTGATCCCGTTTTCCTCGAGCATGCCGCAGATCTCCTTTGCCCCCTCCTTCAATTCCGGAAGCGGATTAGGAAATTCCTCTTTTCTTTTTGCGTCCTCTCTGCGCCATGACGCTCCCTCCGGAGTACCGTATATCCGGATTCCCCAGCCGTACGCCTTCACCAAATAGATCCCGCTGCGATCCATAAGAACTGCATCAAAATTCTTCTGACCGCCGGGCAGGCGAAGTGATGCGTTGACGAACAGCTTAAACGGCCTTTTCGCAAGGCGCTTCAGACGTTTTGTGACCTTTCGCACCGCAGCCTCGTGATTCCGCTGGGTATTCATATATTTTGCAACCAGAACAAAAACCAGAATACCGGAGGCCACAAAAAGAAAAAACGTCACATAATCCTGCAGCGTATGCAGCTTCCATACCTGAAAATCTCCTCCGAAAAACATGTATAGCCACCCCCTGTCACATTCATAGTCGAGCGGATATTCGCAATCCGCTTCGCTATTTGCTCATAACCGAATAACTGTTGTACTATATTAGCATGTTTTTTCGTCCCGCGCAAGTTTTGTGAGTAATTACCAGTTGAAATTCAATATATTTATAACGATAGTATAAAAATGATAAAAAAACTATAAAATAATAGTGGATTTTAGTATGATTATAGTGTATGATATACTCATAGACAGTTCAAGAGATATACAACTGTCATATTTTTTTTAATAGGAGGGGTACACATGAAAGAAAAAGAAACCGTAAAGAAAACTTCACGTGTCGACAAACTGATCGGTGGGATCGAAGCTGTTTGTAATAAGCTTCCGCCGCCGGCAATCCTGTTCTGCTGGCTGTTTTTATTTACAGCCATCATCGGTGCAATATTTACTTTGACCGGTGTTTCACTCATTAACCCGGCATCCGGAGAAGTGGTTACTTCTTCCAACCTGTTTTCCACAGACGGCCTTCACTGGTTCCTTGATAACATGGTCAAGAACTTTACCGGCTTCGCTCCGTTAGGACTCGTTATCACAATGTCCCTCGGTATCGGTATCTGTGAGGAATCCGGTATGCTGATCTCCATGTTAAACAGCTCGTTAAAGAACGTTCCTGGCGGTATGGTACCGTATGTTATCGCTTTCATCGGTACGGTCGGAAACATCGCATCTGATACTGCAATGGTAGTTATCCCGCCGTTAGCAGCAATCGTATACATGGGCGTTCACAAGCATCCTGTTGTTGGTATGATGGTTGGTTATGCAGGTGCTCAGGCCGGATTTACCGCTAACCTGATGATCGCCGGAACAGATACTCTGTTACAGGGTCTTACAAACCAGGCTATCACCGCTTTCATCCCGGATACAACATTCCAGGTCGATGCTACCTGTAACTGGTTCTTCATGATTGCTTCCACATTCCTTTGTGCTATCGTGATCGGATGGTGCTCCGTACATATGATCGAACCGCGTTTCGGTAAATATGAAGGAGCAACTTCTGGAAAGCTCGACGAGGTTACTCCGGCTCAGAAGAAGGGCCTTAACGCTGCAGGTATTACTGCTATTGTTTACATTATCATCATTGCAGCTCTTTACTTTGCCGGACCGTTACAGAAAGAGGGCGGCGGATTCGTTGGTTCTCCGCTTCTTAAGGGTCTTATCCCGATCCTTTTTGTTCTGTTCTCTATCTGTGGTCTTGCTTACGGTTATACATCCGGTGCATTCAAGAACGTGACAGATGTTAACAAGGCAATGTCCAAGCAGATGGCTGCTATGGGCTCCTACGTTCTGTTCTGCTTCTTCTGTGGACAGTTCCAGGGCTTATTCAACTGGACAAAGCTCGGCACACTGCTTGCGATCGCAGGTGCTGATTTCTTAGAGGCTGTTGGCTTCACAGGCATTCCGCTCTGCGTAGCATTCATCATCCTCTGCGCCTTTGTTAATATTTTCGTATCCTCCGGTTCCGCGAAGTGGGCAATTTTCGCTCCTATCTTCGTTCCGATGTTCATGCTTCTCGGATTCCATCCGGGATTCACTCAGCTGTGCTACCGTATCGGTGACCCACCGTTTAACTGCTGGACACCGATGTCTGCATACATCTGGATGATCCTCAGCGTTGCCCAGTCCAAGTACGTTCCGGATCTTAAGATCGGTACTCTTATTGCAAACATGATCCCGATGTCCATCGTTCTTCAGATCGCATGGATCCTTTTCCTGATTATCTGGATGCTTACCGGTCTTCCGATCGGACCTGGTGTTGGTATGGCATTACCGGCAGGAATCCTCTAATTTAACCGGATCAGGCAGACTGCTTCAATTGCGGATAGCAATAAGCAGTGAGTAGAGGCTTGCGTATAGCAAGTCATATAGAAAGGGAGCTGTCGCTTCACGATCATTGATCGGAGGCGTCAGCTCCCTTTTTGTCCTGCTGAAAATTCCATCTAATTTAAGTCGAACCTACTGTGCTACTACCATTGACAGGAAACGTCCTACCTCATACCAGTCCGCCGCCTGTAAAGAGATCGTCTTCGGATCTACTAACTTCGCTCCCGGATAGAAGCTCTTTGTATATGCAAGCGCATGCTCCTTGTATCCGATCTCCACTTCCACGTTCTTCGGCGGCTCGATAACCAGCTTTTTCAGATCCTGGGATAATGCCTTCTTAGCGCCCTCGCGGATCTGCTTCCAGGCTAATTTCGGGCTGATGCCGCGGGATCTTCCGCCGATGCCTTCACATACCGGAACTGTCACAAGACCCGGATGTAAGCTTTGGCTTTCTTCACATAAGCCCTTATCTCCTGCTAAAAATACGCTCGGAACCCCATAATATGCACACATATAGCTGTAGATCAGGAACTCAGAGGCAAGCTTTCCATTGATCTTTACATAGTTGACACGGCTCATTGAGATCGTATGGGAAAGAACGTTGCTTCCGGTTCCGGCCGCATTATGATATCCTACGAACATTGCAGCATCAAAGCTCTCATCAACGCCTTCTACCATCAGTCTCGGCTCAGTAGACCAATTTCTGATCAGCTCTACATATTCCGGAAGCTCCTCCGGATAAATGCTGATCGCCGGTCCGTGGGCGTCTCTTACTACGATAAGATCTGCTCCTGCCTCATGGGCACCCTCGCAGGCAGCTACTACTTCACGGGTCATTTCCTGACGATAACGCTCATACTCATAACCGCCGATGGAACAATCCTCTTTTCTCGCTGCGATCGCGATTCCCTCAATGTCTGCACTGATAAATACTTTCATATCTACACCGCCTTATATTATTTTTGCCTTTTCAGCTAATATATTATTAACACAAAAAGGCATTTAAAGCAATTACCCTAAGGTAATTCACATGATTACCATTGTCAGCTCCAGAAAGAATTTCAGGAGCCTTGGAGAAATCCGGCCTCAGAAAACTTCTAGCCGTAAAAATGTTCTGCCAGCAGCTCTGCCGCACAGGCCACAAGCTCAGAACACGGCCTCTTTTCATAATAGGCCTTCGTCCGTTCCTCCGGGACCGGAGCGTTATCTACCTTCAGTCCACTTAAAAGCTCGCGGCAGATATAGCTTCCGTTACGCTCCTTAAAGGCCCCGGCAAGCGATTGTACGCGTGCATAGTGTTCTGCCTTGGCCTCCTTTGCATTCGGGCTCGCATAGCCCTCCAGAGCCCCGCAGACGATCGCCATGCCGCTTACGCAGCCGCACACCTCCCGCAGTCTTCCAAGACCACCTCCAAAGGACGAGGAAAGGCGGGCCACGGTATCTTTATCCATCCCCATCTCCTCGGAAAACGCAAGGACTACCGACTGGGCACAGTTGTACCCTTCTTCAAACAGCGCCTTCGCCCTGTCCCCGTATGCCTTTATCCGATCTGTCCCTTGAGCCTGATCTATTTTCTGATCTATTTTCTGATCTATTTTCTGATCCGTTTTCGGTTCATCTTTCTGGTCAATTTTCCGATCGTCTACTTGTTCGGCTTGTCGTTCTGCTTTTAAATCATCCATATTTCTATTCCTCCTCTATAATATATTGTTCATGCATCTCGGCTGCAATTCCCTCTGTCCCTCTGTATATCGATCTTTAATGCAAAAGAGATTGTGAATATCCGCTCGACTTGAAATTTTTCGTTTCACTGCTTTGCTTTTTATATTGAATTTTTTACTTCTCTATGGTAAAATACATTTGCTATGCTTTGGGCCATCGCCAAGCGGTAAGGCACAGGACTTTGACTCCTGCATTCGAGGGTTCGAATCCCGCTGGCCCAGCTTGCTCTATAAAAGATCACCTTTCTTACGATAGTGACTGAACAACTCTATTGTAACGGAAAGGTGATTTTTTTGCTCTATAAGAAAAACCCCGCAGCCATAAGCTACGGGGTAAATCGGGTGGATACAGGGATTCGAACCCTGGGCCTCCAGAGCCACAATCTGGCGCGCTAACCAGCTGCGCTATATCCACCATATTAAATTTAAGGCTTTCGCCTCAAATGAGCCTGAAGGGATTCGAACCCCCGACCCACGGCTTAGAAGGCCGTTGCTCTATCCAACTGAGCTACAGACTCATACAGCGGGTGATGGGAATCGAACCCACGTATCCAGCTTGGAAGGCTGGTGTTCTACCATTGAACTACACCCGCAGAACTCTCAGAAGCATTCGCATAAGCTTTGTTTTCTATTTAGAAAACATCGGGGTGACAGGATTCGAACCTGCGACTTCCTGGTCCCAAACCAGGCGCTCTAGCCAAGCTGAGCCACACCCCGCTTTTCAAAAACGCCCTGTTTTCATTGCTTAACGCTCCTGAACGCAAGTGATATTATATATTAGAACAAAACATTTGTCAACAGTTTTTCGAGTTTTTTTTATCGTTTTTTATTTTTATTTTTCTATCCTGTTATAAGCTCATCGTCCCGGAGATAGCAGATCGTAAAATGTGCCTCTCCGTATCTGTCCAGCTCCATCAGCATATAGGACGGAAGCCGCCCATCCTGTCTCGGATAGGAAAGGCTGCCCGGATTCAAAACCACCAGCCCATCCTCACAGTATTCCAGATATGGCTTGTGCGTATGCCCGAACATGGCAATGTCCACCTTCCGCGATCTGGCCTCATCCTTGATTCCTTCCGTTCCGAGCGTCACACCATATAAATGCCCATGGGTCAGGAAAGCGCGATATTTCCCGATAGAGATCTCCTTCTCCTTATCCGAAAAGGAAAAGAAATCATTATTGCCGCGGATCACATGGATCACGCAGGCGTCATTATTGACCCATTCCCGAAAATAATCCTCGCTTCCCTCGGTATCACCAAGATGTATCAGCATATCGAACGGAGCTGTCTTTTCAATTACTGTCCTCAGATTCCTGTCTCTCCTGTGTGTATCACTGACGATCAAAATCTTCATGTTATTCCCCTAATTCCTGTTTCAAGCGCTCCTTCATTGCACGGAGAGCTTTTCCACGATGACTGATAGCGTTCTTTTCCTCCATTGTGATCTCCGCAGAGGTCTTCCCATACTCCGGAAGCATAAGGATCGGATCATAGCCAAAACCACCGGCTCCCGCCGGCTCATGTGCGATCCGGCCTTCCATCGTTCCTCGCGTCGTGATCGTTCTTCCGTCCGGAAGCACTGCTGCTATAACACATGCAAATCTTGCTGTCCTCTTGTCCTCCGGCACGCCCTCCAGACGTCCGATCAGATTCCGGTTCTTGATCTCATAAGAGGTATCCTCTCCCATATATCTTGCAGAATACACTCCCGGCTCCCCATTCAGATAGTCGATCTCAAGGCCGGAGTCGTCTGCCAGTACGATCCCACCTGTTTTTTCCCATACTGCCTTTGCCTTGATCACGGCATTATCCTCGAAGGTCTCTCCGTCCTCCACGATGTCCACGCAGACACCCGCTTCCTTCATCGATAAGACCTCTGTGCAAAGATCCTTTAAAATTTCGCGGATCTCCCGCATCTTTCCTGCATTTGATGTTGCAAACACAATTTTATGATCCATTTTTATTTCCTCACTTCTATTGCGGATCCCTGCTCCGCTTTGTATACACCTTCAGGCATATATTAGCATCCAGCTGCTCCTCGACGCGTTTCCATTCGACACCATCAGCACTAATATACCCTTCTCCGTCACCCGTGTCAACATTTGCCGATCTTCCGGTCCCACGGTATTCGATTGCTGCCGGCTGTACTGTTCCCGGTGAGTAAAGCTCTGCCGCAACGGCAAAGCGTTCTCCCTTCTTTATGTTAAGCCCTTCCCCAAAAGCAATCGTATAATATCCGGCCTCCGGTAAGGTTCCGGTGACCACAGTTGTTCCTGCTGATGATGTTGTTCCTGACGACGATGTTGTTCCTGACGATGCTGTTGTTCCTGCTACTGCTGTTGTTCCTGATTCTGCCGTTGTTCCTGACGACGATGTTGTCTTATCGCGAAGACAGTTTTCCAGCGCCTGCTCTGTCATTTCTTTTTCCGGAACCGGAAATACACACAGCCGGTAAGATGTATTTGGCTTAAGCGCATAAAGGCCTGCTGCCCTCACCGTTTCATCTGCGTCTGCCTCATACACATTGGCGATCCAAACCGACGGAGAGCCATAACCCAGCTGTCCCGTCCATCCGCCAAGATCAGACTGATAGATCGCATCAAAATTATCCGTCGGCTCGATCCCGGAATATAATGCATTGTAGCGTCCGATCTTTGTATCCTCGTAAGAAACAAAAAAGCAGCCATTATCTCCGAAACCTTCTCCCCAGCTGTTCAGACACAAAAACGCCCCATCTGAGGCAGGCTTATTTGCAAAATTATTTCTGGAATATCCATCATCCCAGCCGATGATAACAATATCGTGGTTCACTTCACGATCGCCATCATAATAAAAACCGCAGGTGCTTTCCTGATAACAGGTCTTAAAAATTGCTTCCTGTCTCTCCGGCATGTATAGAGAAGTCTGCACACCTCCGAAGGTGTAGACCGCCTGCTTGATCGCCGTATAATTTTTCTCCTCCGGATATCGTATCTCCTGAATATGGCAGAGGGGCTCCGTCTCTTTGCCTACAGGCCCCTGCCATGCAAGAAAATAAGAGGAGGATACGGTATAATCCCCGCCGCTGTCATGCGTGGTTCCAAAAGCATTTTGCATAATCAGGTGATCCGCTGCCAAAGAGGATACCGCCTCGGCAGGAAAAGCCTGCTTTTTCATCGCTGCTTCAAGAGCCGATATTGCCGCATACGCCCAGCAGCTCGACTGATTCTTCTGGTCATACACAGTCAGCGCCTTTCCTTCCTCTCTAAGGTCATAGCGCACCGGAAGCTCTCCTGAATTTTCACTCGCTGCCCGACCCTTCACGTCACCATTCCGTGCTAGATTTTCTTTTGAAGCTCCCTGCATAGCCATAGCTTCGGCCTGCGGCACAGACATAAAAAGTAATACTGCGGCCAGCAAAGCGGCTTGCAGCCGCAGCGAAGCTCCCCACAGCCTCATGGCTTGCAACCACTGTGCAGTTATCCATGACTGCGTGGATCGCATACGCAGTGCAGTTATCCGCGGCCTCATGACTCGCATCCACGGTGAAATTCCCCATGACTGTATGATCTGCGGCCGCCTTATTTTCTTACTCAGGCCTTGAATTATTCTCAATGCTCTGCCTTCCCGCTCCTTTTCCCGATGGCTTCGGGCCGAGGAACTGATAGAAATAGGTTTTCATCATACCATTATAGATCTTTCTGTTTTTATCGGCTTTTCTGCCAAAATACCGCTCTGTGTCCTCATAAGACGTAATCAGATAGGCCGACCATGAATCCAGCGCCGCAAACCGTTCTCCGATCGTCTTATAAAGCTCCGGAAGGTTCTTCTTTTCCTCAATTCGCTCTCCATACGGTGGATTCGTGATCAGGAAACCGTATTTTTTAGGATGGCTCAGCTCACTCACCGGCCTCTGCTGAAAATGGATCAGGTGGTCTACTCCTGCTGCCTTTGCATTGGCTCTGGCCGCCCGGATAATATCGCCATCAATATCATACCCCTGAATATCCACATCTATATCTGTATTTACAAGATCGTTTGCCTCGTCCATGGCGGCATACCAAAACTTTCTCGGAATCAGGTTTCTCCACTCCTCCGCTAAAAACTCCCGGTTCATCCCCGGAGCCATGTTTGCAGCCATCATAGCCGCCTCGATCGGAAATGTTCCGCTTCCGCAAAACGGATCTACAAGGATGCGATCCGGCTTCCACGGTGTCAGCATAAGCAGTGCCGCAGCCAGCGTTTCTGTAATTGGTGCCTTACTGGTCAATGTCCTGTAGCCACGCTTATGTAAAGACTCTCCGGAGGTGTCTATTGCGACTGTCACGATATCTTTATGGAGAAATACCCGCAGCGGATAAGGATTCCCATCCTCCGGGAACCATGTGATCCCATACGCGCCTGCCATTCTGGCCACCATCGCTTTTTTCATAATAGACTGAATATCCGAAGGGCTGAACAGCTTGCTCTTGATCGAAGATGCCTTGGCAACCCAGAATTTACCATCCTGCGGGATATAACGCTCCCACTCGATCGCCTTTGTTCCCTCAAACAACTCGTCAAAGGTCTCTGCCTTAAAGCTTCCTACCTTCAGCAGGACTCTTTCCGTTGTTCTTAAGAAGATATTTGCACGGCATATTGCCTCGGCATCCCCAATAAACGTAACGCGGCCGTCCTCTACCTGGCTCACCTCATATCCAAGATCGATGATCTCTCTTTTCATAACTGCCTCAAGCCCGAAATGGCAGGGGACAATCAGCTCAAATCTTTCCAACACGTTCTCTCCGTTTCTTTATATATTTTTAGTCTGATCCCTCTTGCTGTCTTATACCAATATTTTATAATCTCATATACCCTATGTCAAATGCTTTCTCACAACACCCTCAGCACTTGCTCCGACAGCTCAGGCTGCGTCAACCCGGTAAAGCCACCCGAACCACCCTCAGTCCGCAGTCATGTGCCTGCCTCTATAATACATAAGGCCGCCGTACACATTAACTGTCCGGTATCCCATGCCGGACAGCTCGCGTGCCGCCAGCATGCTGTTCGAGCCATGGGCACAATACACAAGAATGATCTTGTCCTTTGGAAGCAGCTCCGGTGCCCGAAACAGCTCCTCATAAGGCAGATTGACCGCTCCCTCTAAATGTCCCCTTCTGTACTCCTCATTTTCCCGTACATCCACCAGAATATAATGGTCTCCGCCTGTATCAAGAATCCTTTCCAGCTGTCGCATCGATATATTTTGAAACATATTTTTCTCCTGCCTGCTTGTCTTAATATTATTATATGATACCGAGGACAAAAGGTCATAAATCCGACGCAAGCTTGTGAGAGTACAAAACAGTTCGAGATCGGAGGGGGCAAAATACCTTTTGACCCTTTGACTCGCAGTTACATTGTCACAAAAAGAGGGCGTCACAAAACAGGTTTATCCGCAAAGGATCTCCATATTTTGCGACGCCCTCCTCACATTATTATCACGGGAAAGCTTACTTCTCGGAAGGATTTTTCACGGAGAGATTATTTCCCCAAAAAATTACCTCGCGGATAGATTTCTTCCGGAAAGATTGCCTCGCGTAAGATTTTTTCGAAAGCATTTTTTTCGGAAAAATCAGCTCCCGACAGAGTTATCTCCCGGATGAATTTTTGCCGTTTCTGCTGTTATCAGAGCCGCTGTAGTTCTTTCCCCGGCAGTCCTGCGCTCCGTAATCCTGCGCTCTGTAATCCTGAGATCTGTAGTCCTGTTCATCCTGTTCCGGTCTGCCGGAGTTCTGACCGCCTCTTTTTCCGGAAGTTCTGCCATTCCGGCTATTATCAGAGCTGTTGTAATTCTTGCTGCTGTTCTGCTCGTCATAATTCTGGTCGTTGTTTCTTGACATTTTGAAGTACCTCCTGAGATGTTTTTCATTAATTACACAGCTAGTATGGCACTTCTGTAAAAAACTATTCGTTGAACAGCTTTTTTAACTTTTTCAGGCAGTGGTAAAAGGCAGGGAATAAAAACGCATCCGCGAAGATCCACGCCAGCGGACTGGCAAAGCATGCCGGAAGAAAGCCGAATACAGGAACAAAGAAAAATCCCACAAGGGCTCTTGCCACCATCTCGCAAACACCGGCCAAAATGGCAAAGCCGCTAAAGCCCATTCCCTGGATTGAAAACCTCACTACATTTACCGCTGTCAACGGAATGTAAAACAGACTGTTTCCGATCAAGAAAAGGGAGATCTGCCGGATCAGCTCCGTCTCACCCGGATCAACAAACATAAGGGCCAGATATTTTCCGCCGAAGAAAAGTCCTACAAACGCAAGGATCGCATAAACAAATCCGATAAAGTTCGCTGTCCACATACCTTTTTCCACACGGTCTAACTGCCGCGCACCTACATTCTGGC
>Ga0129310_1002875_pt1 | contig 11978 bp, 12 predicted proteins | sample Go1ome_2_FD_94433 | JGI IMG/M metagenome (GOLD analysis project Ga0129310, IMG submission 94433) | Western lowland gorrila individual fecal microbial communities from Wisconsin, USA - Go1022A metagenome | ecosystem: Host-associated > Mammals > Digestive system > Large intestine > Fecal | place...
GGATTCTCTGGTAGCGCCGCTGAGTGTGATCAATGCACTGATCGTGGCTCTTTGCATGAGAAAACAGAGTGAGGTGGCCGAGACGCTGGAGACGCTGGAAGATATCTGGGATGAATATCAGGTTTATGAGAGTGACGAAATCAATTATATCGATGACCATATGAAAATGCGGTATGGAAAGATTGAGAAAGTTGACCGGGAAGATTCCGGAAAAGAAAAATAAATGCGGCAGGATTTTTGATGGAAATTCTGCAAAGAAAAATAAGTGCAGCAGGATTTTTGATAGAAATTCTGTAAAGAAAAAACTGAATGATAAATCGGAGAAAATGAATGAGTAAAGTGGCAGTAATCGGCGGAGGTGCCGGAGGAATGATGGCAGCGTGCATCGCAGCCGGAAACGGGCATCAGGTGACGTTGTTTGAACAGAATGAAAAACTGGGGAAAAAGATTTATATTACCGGAAAGGGACGATGCAACCTGACAAATGCCTGCGATACGGAGGATCTGTTTGCGGCGATCATGAAAAATGCAAAATTCCTCTACAGTGCAATCTACACCTTTGACAACCATGCCCTGATGGACTATTTTGCGGGACTTGGTCTGAAGATGAAGACAGAACGTGGAAACCGTGTGTTTCCGCAGTCTGACCATGCGTCTGACGTGATCCGGGTGCTGACAGATGAGCTGCGCAGAAAAAAAGTGCGCATCTGTCTGAATACAAGGGTACAGGAAATCCTAAGTGATGGTGAGAAAGTGACCGGTGTGCGCTGGGACTGTCATGATACGCATCAGAAAAATCAGACGGAGGAATTTGATGCGGTGGTGGCAGCCTGCGGCGGTGTATCTTACCCGACAACAGGCTCTGATGGAAGCGGATTTGAACTGTGTAAAAAACTGGGACATACGGTAACGGAATTACGTCCTTCCCTGATTGGAATGACGACGGCGGAAGAGTATATCACGCAGCTTCAGGGCTTATCCCTGAAAAATGTAACGCTGACGGTAAAATCCGGGAAAAAGACGCTGTATTCTGAGTTTGGCGAGATGCTTTTTACCCATCAGGGAATCAGCGGTCCGTTAGTTCTGACGGCCAGCAGCTGTATTCCGGACAAATATATGAAGCAGGAGCTACCCTTTGAAATTGACCTGAAACCGGCACTTGCGGAGGAACAGCTGGACAAGCGTCTGCAGCGTGATTTCGCAGAAAATGTGAACCGCCAGTTTAAAAATGCTCTGCATGGACTTGTGCCGGCGAAACTGATGCCGGTTTTGATCGAATTATCCGGGATCGATCCGGAGAAAAAGGTGCATTCCGTGACCAGAGAAGAACGGCATCAGCTTCTGACATTGCTGAAACATTTTCCGGGAACCATCACTGGTCTTGGGAAGATGGAAGAAGCCATTGTTACCAGAGGCGGCATCAAGGTCAAGGAAGTAAATCCATCCACCATGGAGTCAAAACTGGTGCATGGATTGTATCTGTGCGGCGAAATGCTGGATGTGGATGCGGTGACCGGAGGATTTAACCTGCAGATTGCATGGTCCACCGGATACCTGGCTGGTATGAGCATTGAGTAGTGTGTGATGTGATGAAATAAAATGATTTCGAATGAATCAATAAAAATGTTTACCGATAGATGAAAGAAAGATAAGTAAAAATAAGAGAGGTTTGAAACATATGAGTTTTAATATTGCGATTGATGGACCGGCAGGTGCCGGCAAAAGCACGATAGCGAAAAAGCTGGCAAAAAAAATATCCTTTATTTATGTGGACACCGGTGCAATGTACCGTGCCATGGGATACTATTTTTTACAGCATGACATAAAAGCGGAGGAAGAAGAAAAAATCAAAGAAGCCTGTAACGATATTTCCGTTGCATTGGCTTATGAAGATGGTGTACAGAAAGTGTTGTTAAACGGAGAAGATATTTCCGGCAAGATCCGTCAGGAGGAAGTGGGCAATATGGCATCTGCCACAAGCGGTTATGGATTTGTCCGTGCAAAGCTTTTGAGCCTGCAGCAGGATATGGCAGCGCAGCACAACGTGATCATGGATGGCCGTGATATCGGAACATGCGTGCTCCCGAATGCGCAGCTGAAAATTTTCCTGACAGCCAGCGTGGAAGTACGTGCAAAACGCCGTTACAACGAACTGGTGGAAAAGGGAGAACACTGTGATCTGGCAGAAATCGAGAAAGATATCAGCGAGCGTGATTACCGCGACATGCATCGTGAGATTGCACCGTTAAAAGCAGCAGAAGATGCTGTAATGCTTGATTCTTCTGATCTGAATATTGACGAAGTGGTAGAAGCAATTTATGAGCATGCAAAAAAGGCAGGACTGGAAGCATGAGAGTAGAACTTGCGAAGATGGCGGGATTTTGTTTTGGCGTAAACCGCGCGGTGGATACCGTGTATCAGGAAGCAGCGGAACATTCTCCGGTGTATACATACGGACCGATCATTCATAATGAGGAAGTGATTGCAGATCTTGAACGGAAAGGTGTCAAAGTAATCCATTCTCTGGAAGAAGCCAAAGAGCAACCGGAAGGCACTGTGATCATCCGTTCCCATGGTGTGACAAAGGCGGAACAGGATGTGCTGATTGCAGATGGGCTGCGCGTGGTGGATGCCACCTGTCCGTTTGTAAAGAAGATTCATAAACTGGTGCAGGAGTATTCTGAAAAAGGATATTATGTCATCATTATCGGAAGCGGAGATCATCCGGAAGTACAGGGAATCGTCGGCTGGTCGGATGCTGCGCGTACAGTTGTCATCAATAATGAGTCAGATGCGAAAAAATTAGACCTGAAATCATGGAAAAAGGTCTGTATTGTCGCACAAACAACATTTAATTACAATAAATTTCAAGAACTTGTTGAAATTATTCAAAAAAAAGGGTATGATAGTGAGAGTACGGTGGACAAGGACAGTGAGGTTATCGTACACAACACCATATGCAGTGCCACAAAAGAACGTCAGGAAGCTGCCAAAGAGCTTTCGGCGAAAGTGGATGCCATGCTGGTGATCGGCGGATTAAGCAGTTCCAATACCCGGAAGCTGTATGAGATCTGCTCTGAAAATTGTCGAAATACTTACTTTATACAAACGAAAGAAGATCTAGAGAATTCTGACTTTTCGCGTTTCGACTACGTAGGTATTACAGCTGGGGCTTCTACCCCAAATAATATTATTGAGGAGGTTCAAAAATATGTCAGAAATGAGTTTTGAACAAATGTTGGAAGAATCTTTAAAAACAATCAGAAATGGAGAGGTAGTCGAAGGCACTGTTATAGATGTGAAACCGGATGAAATTATCCTGAATATTGGCTATAAATCAGACGGAATTATTACCAGAAACGAATACACAAACGACAATAATGTAGACCTTACTACTGTTGTTTCTGTTGGCGACACAATGGAAGCAAAAGTTCTGAAAGTAAACGACGGTGAGGGACAGGTTCTCCTTACATACAAACGTCTTGCAGCTGAGAAAGGCAGCGAGCGTCTGAAAGAGGCTTTCGAGAATGGCGAAGTATTAACAGGTACAGTAAGCCAGGTATTAGACGGTGGCTTAAGCGTTGTTTTAGATGAGACAAGAATCTTCATCCCGGCAAGCCTTGTATCTGATACTTACGAGAGAGATCTTGGCAAATACAAAGATCAGGAGATCCAGTTCGTATTAACTGAGTTCAACCCGAGAAGAAGACGTATCATCGGTGACAGAAAACAGCTTCTGGTTGCTGAGAAAGAGCGTAAACAGAAAGAATTACTGGAGAAGATCCATGTTGGAGATGTAATCGAGGGAACTGTTAAAAACATCACAGACTTCGGCGCATTCATCGATCTTGGCGGCGCAGACGGACTGCTTCATATCTCTGAGATGTCCTGGGGCCGTGTAGAGAATCCTAAGAAAATCTACAAGGTTGGCGATACTGTAAAAGTATTCATCAAAGACATCAAAGATACAAAGATCGCACTCAGCGTTAAATTCCCGGAGGAGAATCCTTGGAACAACGCAGCTGAGAAATATGCAGCAGGCAATGTTGTAACCGGTAAAGTTGCTCGTATGACAGACTTCGGCGCATTCGTTGAGCTTGCACCGGGCGTTGACGCTTTACTTCATGTTTCCCAGATTTCCAGAGATCACGTTGAGAAACCATCTGATGTATTAAGCATCGGACAGGAAATCGAAGCTAAAATCGTTGATTTCGATGAGGCAGACAGAAAAATCAGCCTGAGTATCAAAGCACTTGCTCAGAATACAGAGGCTGAGGCAGCTGAAGAAGAGTAATCTTACAGGTTATCTGTTCAAAATGAGAAAAGCGGAGAATATCCGTGGATGATAAAAAGGAGAATGCAAATGCATTCTCCTTTTTGTATTCATAATGAAAATATGCAGCCAATAGAATCAGAATATCCTGATACAAATAAGCTGTTGTGAGTGTATTAATGTAAAAGACTGTTCAAATATTTTCTTATAAAGATATTCAACTGATTTTGCGCGTTGTCGGAAAGTGTCATTCCTTCTCCGAAAAGATCGTTTTTCTGTGGCAGTTCAAAGTAACTGGCTGTATCGGAACGGTCACGGCGCAGATAAGAGTCTTTATCCGGAACCGAATGCATGAGATAATCACATGTTTTTTCGAGAAAACAGTTTTCTTTTGTGGCTTTCTGCCGGTGATCTGGATCTACGCAGGCACCAAGACTTTTATGTATGATCGTTTGTTCTTCCGGCAGATAATAATAATTTTTATAATCCTTAAAATAATGACGGAGACAACCATGCTGAACAGGGAAAGAAATCAGTGCTTTCTTATCCTGCAGCATCAGGGATGCATCCGGCATGATGGAGGCAACCTTCTGCGGAAACGAATACTCGGTGGTCAGTGTGATATCGCAGCAATGTGTCTGATCGGTGGAAGAAATGTTTACGTCCTGAATCCGAAAATCTCCTTTTAAAAATTCAGAATAGAAAAGCAGGGCAAAGAGATCATACATTCCCCGTACATCCTCTTCGTTGTGAAGCAGCAGATTGTGTAAAAGTTCTTCTGACGGTTTCTTAGTATATAGAAGATACTGCGCAATCAGTTCTTTCCCGGTATAAGGATCTTCCCGAAAGCATCCCAGAAATGTTTCTATGGATTTCTGTTTGTAATCGGGTAATTGGATCAATTGTTTCAAACGGCAGGCTTCCCGGTACAGATCCATGGACTGGACCTCAGTAAAGGGATGCGTCATATGATTGGCAGAATACCGCTTTTTTAAAAATGGAAGGTCAAAGGTGTTGCCATTGAATGTTACGACGATCTTACGTGTTTTCAACAGTTCGTTCAGTGCAGCAAGAAGCTCCGGTTCCTGTTCCGGCTTTTCGGCAAAAAAGAGCTGAATGCCGATATTGTTTTTTGATGCATCAGACAGACAGGAACAGCCGATGCAATAAATGTATGATCTGGTGGCGGACAGTCCGGTGGTCTCAATATCCAGCAGCAGCATGTCAGGGGACAGCAGTTTTTGGATAGAATTATCTAACTCTGAAGTGGAAAAAAATGTCTGTTTGGTAATCATATATGTGATTCTTTTCTCCTTGATTTTGTATTTATTATAATCCATTATAGTTTGAACAGTATTTTTTTCAATACAAAAAGAATTTTGCACAGAATTTAATACTTTTTTTTAGAAGTGTGTTATAATAATTCTCGATATTATGCAGAATACATAATTTTTCTGCGGAAACTATTTTAGAGAAAGTGGGGCACAGGTTATGGGCTTATGTACTTTTAAGGGCGGTGTCCATCCATATGATGGAAAGGACTTGTCGAAAGATAAACCGATTCAGGAATATTTACCCAAGGGTGATCTGGTTTATCCGTTATCACAGCACATTGGTGCACCGGCGAAGCCAGTCGTTGCAGTAGGCGATGCTGTAGTAAAAGGTCAGATGATCGCTGAGGCCGGCGGTTTTGTATCTGCACCGATTTATGCAACTGTATCCGGTACCGTTAAGGCAATCGAGCCGAGACGTGTAGCAGTCGGAGACATGGTAAATTCTATCGTTGTAGAGAATGATGGAGAGTTCAAATCTCTGGAGTTTACACCGGTAGAAGATGTATCAACTCTGAGCAAAGAGGAGATCATCAGCAAAATCCAGAATGCCGGTATCGTCGGCATGGGTGGTGCGGGATTCCCGACACATGTAAAACTCTCTCCGAAAGAGCCAGAGAAAATTGACTACATTATTGCAAACTGTGCAGAGTGTGAGCCTTATCTGACTTCCGATTACAGAAGAATGATCGAGGAGCCGGAGAAATTAATCGAGGGAATGAGAATTATCCTTTCTCTGTTTGACAATGCAAAAGGAATCTTCGGTATCGAGGATAACAAACCGGATTGTATTGCAAAACTGACAGAACTGACAAAGGATGAACCGAGAATGGAAGTCAAAGCATTAAAGACAAAATATCCGCAGGGTTCTGAGCGTCAGTTGATTTTTGCAACAACAGGCAGAGCAATCAACTCTACTATGCTTCCGGCAGATGCTGGCTGTATCGTAGACAACGTTGACACAATTGTTGCTATTTATCATGCAGTAAAACTTGGCAGACCGCTGATGCACCGTATCGTTACCATCACAGGTGACGCAATCGCAGATCCGAGAAACTTCTATGTCTGTATCGGAACAAACTATGCAGAGTTAGTAGAAGCAGCAGGCGGATTCAAGACTCAGCCGAAGAAAGTAATCTCCGGTGGTCCTATGATGGGATTTGCAATGTTCGGACTTGATGTTCCGACAACCAAGACAACATCTGCTCTGTTATGCCTGACAGAAGATGCGGTTGAGGATGCAAACCAGAATGCAACAGCATGTATTAACTGTGGTCGTTGTGTAGAAGCATGTCCATCCAGAATTGTTCCTTCCAGACTTGCTGATTTTGCAGAAAATCATCTGGAAGAGCCATTTGAACAGTGGCACGGCATGGAGTGTGTAGAATGTGGAAGCTGCAGCTTCACATGTCCTGCAAAGAGAAATCTTGCACAGTCGATTAAATCCATGAGAAAAACAATTCTTGCAAACAGACGGAAAAAATAAAAAACGTTAGAAAGAGGTGGATTATTGTGAGTGAGTTATACAATGTTACATCATCACCACATATAAGAGCCAAAGACAGTACACAGAGAATCATGCTTTATGTAATTATCGCATTACTTCCGGCTACTGTATTTGGTATTATCAATTTCGGACCGCGTGCACTGGCAGTTGTTGTTGTTTCTATCGCAAGCTGCCTGGTATCCGAATACTTATATAACAAAATTGCACACAAGAAACAGACTGTAGGTGATTTAAGCTGTGTTGTTACCGGTTTACTTCTTGGTCTGAACCTGTCACATACCGTTCCGTTCTTCATTCCGATCATCGGTGGCGCATTCGCAATCGTTGTTGTAAAAATGATCTTTGGCGGACTTGGACAGAACTTTATGAACCCGGCACTTGGTGCACGATGCTTCCTGCTTCTTGCATTTACAGGCCCGATGACAAGCTTTACATTTGATGGTACATCCAGTGCAACACCGCTGGCAGTCATCAAAGGCGGCGAGCTTTACAGCGATACAATGGCGATGTTTACCGGACGTATTGCAGGTACTATCGGTGAGACTTCCGTAATTGCTCTTCTGATCGGTGCAATCTTCCTGATTCTGATGGGCGTTATTGACCTGAGAATCCCGGGTACATATATTTTAACATTTGTAGTATTTATCGTACTGTTCGGCGGACATCTTACAAGTGGTGACCTTGGACAGTTCGTTGTTCAGGAAGTATGCGGTGGTGGTCTGATCCTTGGCGCATTCTTCATGGCAACTGATTATGTTACTTCTCCGATCACTCCGAAAGGAAAGATTATTTACGGTATCATCTGCGGATGCCTCCTTGGTATCTTCCGTATGTTCGGTGCGTCAGCTGAGGGATGTTCTTATTCCATCATCTTCGCAAACATGCTGGTACCGCTGATCGAGAGATTTACAATCCCGAAACCATTTGGTAAAGGAGGGGAAAAATAATGAACGGAAAAATCATTAAAGATGCCCTGATCCTTTTCCTGATCACAGTTATCGCAGGTCTTGGTCTGGGTGCTGTATATGGCATTACAAAGGTTCCAATTGAAAAAGCAAATTATAACATTCAGCAGAACGCATATCGTACCGTATTCCCGGATGCAGCTTCTTTCGAGGATATGGATGGATTTGATTCTGCAAAAGCAACAGAAGCAGCTGCAGCTGCAGGATATGCAGATGACACCATTGAAAACTGTGTTGTCGCTGTAGATGGCAGCGGAGCAGAGCTTGGTTATGTTATTTCTGTAACAGACCCGAACAGTTACGGTGGAGATGTTACGTTATCCATCGGTGTTCAGGATGATGGAACACTGAACGGATATTCCATCACAACTATCAATGATACTGCCGGACTTGGTATGAAAGCAAAAGAAGATGCATTTTCTTCTCAGTTTGCAGGCAAACAGGTAGAATCATTTGAAGTTACAAAGACAGGTGCAACATCTGATGACCAGATCGATGCAATCAGCGGTGCTACTATTACATCAAGAGCTGTTACAAGTGCAGTAAATGCAGGTCTGGCATATTTCAGAACACTTGCACAATAACAGGAGGGGAACTTTTAAATGAATAAGTGTATAGAACGTATTGTAAACGGTATCGTGAAAGAGAACCCTACCTTCGTTATGTTGATCGGTATGTGCCCGACCCTGGCTGTTACAACATCAGCTATTAACGGTATTGGTATGGGACTTTCCACGACACTCGTACTTGTATTTTCAAACCTTTTAATTTCACTGCTCCGTAAGATTATTCCGGACAGTGCGCGTGTACCGGCATTCATCGTTGTCGTTGCATCACTGGTAACTATTGTTCAGTTCTTGCTGGAAGGTTATGTACCTTCTCTGTACGCATCACTGGGTATTTATATCCCTCTGATCGTAGTAAACTGTATCATCCTTGGCCGTGCCGAGAGTTATGCTTCCAAGAATCCGGTTCTTCCGTCTATCTTTGATGGTATCGGTATGGGACTTGGATTTACACTTGGTCTGACCTGTATCGGTGCAGTTCGTGAGATCCTTGGTTCCGGACAGATTTTCGGATTCCAGCTTCTTCCGTTAGCTGACGCAGCTGCTGGAAAAGCAGGTTATACACCACTCACAATTTTCGTACTTGCTCCTGGTGCATTCTTCGTATTAGCTATGCTGATCGCAATCCAGAATGCTTACCGTGAAGCAAAACGTAAAAAAGGTATTGCAGTGAAAGAGAGAAGCGGATGCTTCGATGGAGACTGCGCAGCTTGTACAAGCGGAAGCTGTGAAGGCAAAGTATTCACTGCCGGAACAGATGAGAAAGAATAAGGAGGAAAGGTTCAGATGAAAGAAGTATTACTTATCGCAATCGGCTCTGCCATTGTAAATAACGTTGTCCTGAGCCAGTTCCTTGGCTTATGTCCGTTTTTCGGTGTATCCAAAAAGGTAAATACTGCAGCCGGAATGGGTGCCGCAGTTATCTTCGTTATTACAATTGCATCCTTTATCACAAGTGTGCTGGATAAATTTATCCTGCAGCAGTTTGATATCACATATTTAAGAACAATTGTATTTATTTTAGTTATCGCTGCATTGGTTCAGTTTGTAGAGATGTTTATGAAAAAATCAATGCCGCCATTGTACAACGCACTTGGTATTTTCTTACCTCTGATCACAACAAACTGTGCCGTTCTCGGTGTTGCCCTGAACAACGTACAGTATGGTTATGGTATTGGCGTAAGTACAATCAATGGTTTCGCAACAGCAGTTGGATTTACCATTTCAATTGTCATCATGGCAGGTATTCGTGAGAAAATCGAGTACAATGATATCCCGACACCTTTCAAAGGTTCTGCAATCGTGCTGGTAACAGCAGGTCTGATGTCAATTGCATTTATGGGATTTTCCGGTGTCATTTAGGAGGGTATACAGATGAGTGTTTCAGCAATTATTCTTGCCGCTGTTGTAGTCGGCGGAACAGGTATTGTCATTGGTATTATCCTTGGGATTGCCGGTGAGAAATTCAAAGTAGAAGTAGACCCGAAAGAGGAAGAAGTATTAGCAGCTCTTCCGGGAAATAACTGTGGTGGTTGTGGTTTCGCCGGATGTTCCGGTTTGGCTGCAGCAATCGCAAAAGGCGAAGCAGAAGTTGGTTCCTGTCCGGTCGGTGGTGCTCCGGTAGCAGCTAAGATCGGTGCGATCATGGGTCAGGAAGTTGGTGAGTCTGTTCGTGAAGTTGCATTTGTAAAATGTGCAGGTACATGTGAAAATGCAAACAAAGATTATGAGTATTATGGAGTAGAGGATTGCTCCATGATGGCATTTGTACCAAATGGTGGTCCGAAAACATGTAATTTTGGATGTCTTGGATTTGGCGAGTGTGTCAAAGTTTGTCCGTTTGATGCAATCCATATCAAAAACGGCGTTGCTGTTGTTGACAAAGAGCAGTGTAAAGCCTGTGGTAAATGTATCAAAGCTTGTCCGAAGAACCTGATCGAGCTTGTACCGTATGATGCAAAACATGCTGTACAGTGTAGTTCCCAGGATAAAGGTAAACAGGTTATGACTGCTTGTAAAGTTGGTTGTATCGGATGTAAGATGTGTGAGAGAGTCTGCGAGTCAGGCGCTGTTACTGTTGAGAACAACATCGCACACATTGATCAGACAAAATGTACCGGATGTGGCGCATGTGCTGAGAAGTGTCCGAAGAAGATCATCACAGGCAGAAAAGTTACTGCTTAATAATGGATCAAACTTCATAATAGTCAATAAAAATACTGCCCTGAAAATTCAGGGCAGTATTTTTGTTGACAGAAATAAGTTTACCGATGTATTATAAAACACAAGAGTGTCAAAGATTAGACAGAATGGTATCTGAAGGCAGAATGAAATAGGATCTGTAATGATACATAAAGGAGTGTACAAATGAACGTAAACGATTATTTCAAATATAAAAAGAGAGTAGTTGTCAAAATCGGATCTTCTTCCCTGCAGCATCCGCAGACCGGAAGCATGAATCTGATGAAAATAGAGAAGCTTGTACGGGAACTCTGTGATTTGAGAAACCAGGGCATGGATGTATGTCTGGTAAGTTCCGGAGCAATCGCAGTTGGGCGTCAGGCCATCGGTCTGCAGAGCCGTCCGCAGGATATTTCCACAAAGCAGGCCTGTGCGGCAGTGGGACAGGCGCGTCTGATGATGACTTATCAGCGGATGTTTGCGGAGTATAATCAGACGGCCGGACAGATTCTGATGACAAAGGATACCATTCTGGAGGATGAGTCCCGACAGAATGCGCACAATACCTTTGAAGAAATGTTTCGCCTGGGTATTATTCCTGTTGTCAATGAAAATGATACGGTTTCTACCTATGAGATGCATTTTGGTGATAATGATACACTTTCAGCCATTGTATCTTCTTTGGTTGGTGCAGACCTCTTGATCTTACTGTCCGATATTGACGGATTGTATACCGATGATCCACGCCAAAATCCGGAAGCAACACTGGTAGAGTGTGTGGAAAAGATGAATGAGCATTATGATTCCATGGCAAAACAGTCTACCGGAAGTGATGTGGGAACCGGTGGAATGGCAACAAAGCTGACGGCTGCACGTATCGCTACGGCATCCGGTACTGATATGATCATTGCCAACGGAAAAGATGTGGGAATCATTCATCAGATCATCAGCGGTGATTTCAGAGGCACTTTATTCCGGGCACAGAATGACGAAACCTTTGACATTCATTCTTATTTACAGGAAAACTAAAAATGAAAATTGCGTGATTTGCTGAAACGATGAGATTAGCCAGAAACAGGAAACTAGTCAGCAAGCAACTATATTAGAAAAGAACAGGAGGAAAGAAATTATGTCTATGACAGATGAAAAAGTAAA